>ENA-OROR01000672-OROR01000672.1-human-gut-metagenome-genome-assembly--contig:-NODE-672-length-27993-cov-12.679361_pt1 | contig 27993 bp, 21 predicted proteins | sample MGYA00242135_ERZ509060 | MGnify/ENA primary metagenome ERZ509060 (study PRJEB26280, sample SAMEA2338742) | human gut metagenome | biome: human gut; feature: human-associated habitat; material: faeces... | reverse complement strand
CAGATGGATTCATCAATATGATGGGAGTTAGAAAAGAAGGAGAAGAAAATCTTGCACCTGAAGAAGCAATTGAAAGATTAAAACTAAAAGAAAAAATAGAAGGTGAAGCAAATGGAGAACAAAACAAATCAATGGAAATAGCAGAAAAAATGAAGGAAAAAGGATATTCTACAAAAGAAATAGAAGAACTAACAGGAATCCTTCTACATTAGAATTACATACAGAAGCCTCTTTGTGTATATTCACATGAAGAGGTTTCATTTTTAGTACGTTATAGAAGAAGTAGAATAAAAATGCATATACAGGAAAGGTTTGATTGAGAAACTAACTGAAACTCTTCTGTATTAGACTTTGCATACAAAACGTATCTTTATGCGGTTTTATATTCAAAAATAGTTGAGATAAACTTAATTGAAATTTTGAAAAATTGAATTGGAAATAGGTAGATTTGTCTGACCATTTGGCTTGGCTCATTTTTGTTGCTTTTATAACTTTTTGATATACATTTTATTAAAATTTTATGATATTCGAATCATTTTTCTTGTGCCTATGATTAAGATTATAGAAAGTGTGCTATAATCAAGTTCTATGAAATAGGGGATTGTATGAAACAAGTATTAACAGAAGGAAATATTGGAAAAGGTTTGATTTTATTTAGTTTGCCTATGATAGCTGGAAATTTACTTCAGCAGCTGTATAATGTTGTAGATACGTTAATTGTAGGACAAACAATAGGAGCACAGGCACTTTCTGCTGTAGGCTCCTCTTATGCACTGATGGTTTTATTGACATCTGTAATTTTAGGACTGTGTATGGGAAGTGGCGTTGTATTTTCACAGTTATATGGTGCTAATAGGGAAGAGGAAGTAAAAGTTAGTATTGTAAATGCATTTGTATTGATTTTTCTTGTATCTGCTGTTGTTATGGTATTATCGTATTTGTTATTAAATTCTATCGTAGTATGGATGCAGATTCCAAAAGAAGCAATCGTTTATGTGAAAGAATATTTAACAATCATATTTTCAGGCATACTATTTGTGTTTTTGTATAATTTTTTTTCGGCAATCTTACGTAGTGTTGGAAATACTTTTATACCTCTTGTATTTCTTGGTGTTTCTGCATTTCTAAATATTGTTTTAGATCTTGTTTTTATTCTTGTTTTTCATATGGGAGTAAAAGGAGCAGCATGGGCTACCGTAAGTGCACAAGTGGTTTCTGCAATTGGCGTTATGGTATATTTTTTCTTAAAAGGAAAAGAACTTTGTCCTGCAAGAAAGCATCTGTTTTATGATCAAAATCTATTGCATATGGTAATTGTGAATTCAACTTTGACTGCGATTCAGCAGTCAATTATGAACTTTGGTATATTGATGGTACAAGGTCTAGTGAATAGTTTTGGATTTGCGGTAAGTGCTGCTTTTGCAGTAGTAGTAAAAATTGATGCTTTTGCATATATGCCTGCACAAGATTTTGGAAATGCATTTTCTACATATGCAGCACAAAATTACGGTGCTGAAAAACCAGAAAGAATCCTAAAGGGGATAAGAATTGCTTTTATAACTTCTATACTGTTCTGTTGTTTAGCATCTATTGTTGTATGTCTATTTGCGAAAGAACTTATGTTGCTGTTTGTAAAACCAGAAGAAATAGAGATTATATCAATTGGTATAACTTATTTACATATAGAAGGGGCTTTTTATGCAGGGATTGGAATTTTGTTTTTGTTATATGGACTGTATCGTGGATTAGGACGTTCCATGATGTCTATCGTATTAACAATTCTTTCTTTAGGAAGTCGTGTTGTGCTTGCTTATACACTCTCTGCTTTCCCTATACTTGGTGTAAATGGAATATGGGTTTCTGTCCCAATTGGATGGGCTTTGGCAGATGTTGTAGGAATATGGTATTTTCAAAAACATAGAAAAAGATTGCTTTCTTCTATGACTGTTTTATAAAATATCCGATAAAAAAGAACTAGGAATAGGATATCCTAGTTCATAGATTAAGCATACTATATACATATAAGCAGGATGTATTCCTGCTTTTCTAGTACTCTATGCGAATCTTATTTCATAAGTCTTTTAAATTTATCAAGAATTTCTTTAAAGTAAGTAAAGGCATCGTTGTATACATCATCACTTCTTGGGTCGACACCTGCATGAACAAGTTCATCAATTGGGGCTTCGCTTCCTCCTTTTGTTAGGAAGGTACGATATGTTTCTACATTTCCATTTAAGATTTGTTTTACAAAACTAATCGCAACTGCCATTCCTAATGTATATTTATATACATAGAAATTATAGTAGAAATGAGGAACATGATAACATGCATAACGATACAGTTCATCTACTTCAACACTTTCTCCAAAGTAATCATGATTAATATCAAGGAAATATTGTGTTAAGTCTTTGGAAGAAACTGGTTTTCCTTCTTCGATCCATGCATGCAGTTTTGTTTCTAATAATGCATACATTGGCTGACGATATAATGTCCCTATTAATTGTGTTAAAAGACTGTCTAGTAAATATGCCTGATATTGTTTATCATCATTTGTTTTTAATAAATATTCATTTAATAATAATTCGTTAACAGTAGAAGCAACCTCTGCTACAAAAATACGATAACTGCTTAAAATCGGACGATTGTGCTTATGTGAATAGTAGGAATGCATAGAATGTCCCAGTTCATGAGCAAGGGTGCTTAAGGAGTCATAAGAACCGGTAAAATTTGTTAAGATAAATGGTTTGGAGTCATGCGTTCCACTGGAATAAGCACCGCTTCTTTTTCCTGGATGAGGTAAAAAATCAATCCATCTTTCTTTACGTGCAGTGTCTAGCATAGCGACATAATCTTCTCCAAGAGGAGCAAGTGCTTTTTTTAGAATAGAAAAGCTTTCCTCAATACTATAGGTTATATCAATATCTTTTACCATAGGTAAAAAGGTATCGTAATAATACTGTGTGTCTAAATGAAGTAGTTCTTTATGCAAAGAGAAATATTCATGCAGGTAGGAATGATATTTTTCATTTGCCATATATAAAACTTTGTCATATAGCTTTTTATCTGCCCCATCTTCAAATAGGCTTGCTTCTAATGCAGAAGGGAAGTTTCTTAATTTCGCATTTACAACCTGTGTTTTCGCATGCCCGCCTAATAAATTAATAAATAAATTTTGGTAACGTTTATATTCTTGAAAATAGTTTTGAAATGCCTCTTTTCGAACATTGCCATCTGGGTGTAATAAAAACTTGTTTAATGTTCCTCCGTTTAAGAATTCTTCTTTTCCATCTACGTGAACAGGTTGAAATTCCATTCGAAAAGAAGAATAGGACTCTTCTGGAACTCTTGTGATTCCACTGTATTGAGCCATGATATCTTCAATTTCTTCACTTTGACGATGGGGAATCGTACGCCATATTTCTTCCATTGGATAGGTAAAGTCTTCACAGTCCTTTTCTTTTAAATACTGTTCGATGATATTTTTCTTTTGAATGATTTCTAAATCTAAAAAAGAAAGTTTTTCCGCAACCGCCTGCATTAAGGAAGAAGAAGCAGAAAGATTTTTTTGCCCATCTTCATCTTCTGGGTCAACATCAGTTGCCATTTGTGCATAGACACATACATTATCTACACGGCGATATAAATCTTCTAGTTTTAACATAAACTGCAGGTATATATCTTTTGTATCTGCGATATGTCCTTTTTGATTTGCAACTTCGTTTAATAAAGCAAGCACTTTATGATATTCTTCTTCATATGCTTCCTGACTTTGAAACATACTGGATAAATCCCATGTCAAATCTTTATCAATTTCATTTCTTTTCATAGTATCACCTCTTGTTAGTATTGTATGCTAATAAGAAAAAATACACAAGAATAAGAATTTTTTTTAGTTTATGTTATAATTACAATGTATTCGTATATGAAGGAGGAAAAATACTATGTCAACACCACATAATGCAGCAAACAAAGGTGATATTGCGAAAACAGTTTTAATGCCGGGAGATCCATTACGTGCAAAATATATTGCGGAAACATATTTAGAAAATCCAGTACAGTTTAATACGGTAAGAAATATGTTTGGTTATACTGGTACTTATAAAGGAAAGAAAATTTCTGTTATGGGTAGCGGTATGGGTATGCCAAGTATTGGTATTTATTCTTATGAATTGTATAAATTTTACGATGTAGAAAATATCATTCGTATTGGTAGTGCCGGAGCTTATACAGACAAACTTGATTTATTTGATTTGGTACTTGCAGATGGTGCATGGAGTGAATCAACATTTGCGAAAGCACAGGCAGATGTTGATGGAGATGTGATGTATCCAAGTGAAGACTTGAATAAAAAAATCATAGAAGCAGCAGAAAGAGTTAATAAAAAAGTTACTTGTGCTAGAATTCATTCCAGCGATGTATTCTATCATGAAGATAATGTAGATGGACATGAAGAATTTTATGCAAAACATGGATGTGTATGTGTAGAAATGGAAAGTTTTGCATTATTCCACAATGCGAAAGTATTAGGAAAAAATGCAGCATGTTTATTAACGATATCTGATTCATTAGTAACTAGTGCAGCTACAACTGCAGAAGAAAGACAGACTTCTTTTAATGCAATGATGGAAGTAGCATTAGAAGCAGCAATTAGTTTATAAGCTGTTTTTACTAGAATGTAAAAAGAATATAAAGGAAAGTGGTTGATTTTCGATTGACCACTTTTTTTATATTATGCAGATGATTTGACATAGAAGACAACAAATATTATAATGATTGCGTAACACCCATAGGGGGTGTGGGAGGTATAAAATGACACCAGAAAGAGAAAAGGCATTAAAAAACTTAAAAACAGCAAAGGGACAGCTGGAAGGTATTATAAAAATGATAGAAGAAGAAAGATATTGTATTGATATTTCTAATCAGATCTTAGCTTCTACAGCACTTTTAAAGAAAGCAAATCTTCATATCCTTAGTGGACATTTGCACAGTTGTGTAAAACAGGCAATGCAACAAGGTGACAGCGAAGAGAAATTAAAGGAAATCGAAGATGTTTTAGGAAAACTGATGAAATAGGAGGTTTTGATTATGGAATATAAGTATCATGTTAGTGGCATGCATTGTGCTGCATGTTCTGCTGCAGTAGAAAGAATATTAAAAAAGCAGGAAGGCATTGAAACAGCACAGGTAAATCTAGTAATGGAAGAAGTTTTGATACAGGCAGAAGAAGAGAACTTTGATGCCTGGAAAGAAGCAGTTAGCAAAGGCGGATTTGAGCTTGAGAAACTGCAGGATAAAAAAGATGTATCGTATCATAAGAAAGTGGTATGTGATATTTTAGGAATGCAGTGTGCAGCATGCAGTGCTGGTATTGAAAAAGTTTTAAAAAGAACAGAAGGAATTTTAGATGTATCCGTAAATCTATTGTTAAATCAGGCAGAAATAGAATATGATCAAACGAAAATAAAGCTGGAAGAAATTTTTCAAGTGATTCAAAAAGGTGGATTTGATGCTCGAATTCATCAGGAACAACAGCAGGAAGAGACAAAGAAAAAAGATTATGAAAACGTGCATATATATGGGACCTTGATCGTTGCTTTTCTATTGTTGTATATCGGTATGTCACATATGCTTGGAAGTTTTGAACTTCCTTTACCGAATATTATTTCCTATAAAACAAACCCTTTTAATTTTGCATTTATTCAGTTTGTACTAGCAACGATCATTGCGATAAGTGGCTGGAAATTTTATTATCGAGGTATACGCTCTTTACTTCATGGGGCAGCGAATATGGACACTTTAGTTGCGATAGGTACAGGAAGTGCATATATTTATTCTGTTTTTTCCTTATTCTCAATTGCCAATGGAAATGTGCATGCAGTTCATTCTCTGTATTTTGAAGGAGCTGGTGTGGTTATCGCATTGGTACAGTTTGGAAAACATTTGGAGGCTATTTCTAAGAAAAAATCAACAGGCGCCATTCAGGCGTTATTACAGCTTCGTCCTAAGACTGCTACCTTATTTAAAAATGGTAAAGAAATGGAAATTTCTGTAGATGAAGTTGTTGTAGGCGATGTTTTGGTTGTAAAAGCAGGAGAGCATATTGCCGTTGATGGAATTGTTGTAGAAGGAGAAAGCAATGTAGATGAGAGCATGCTGAGTGGTGAAAGTATGCCGGTGAAAAAAGGAGTACAGGATGAAGTACATCAAGGAACGATAAATCTTGATGGAAGATTGTTGATGCGCTGCAGTGTTGATAATGAGGATACGACACTTTCAAAAATTATTCGTATGGTGGAAGATGCGCAAAGCAAGAAAGCACCAATCGCAAGAATTGCGGATCGTATTTCTATGTATTTTGTACCAATTGTGATGGGAATTGCATTTGTATCAGCTCTTATATGGTATTTTATACAAAAAGATGTATCTTTCTCTTTAACGATTTTTGTAAGTGTACTAGTCATTGCCTGTCCTTGTGCATTAGGTCTGGCTACACCAACTGCCATTATGGTAGGAACTGGAAAAGCAGCGCAGCTTGGTATTTTTATTAAAAGTGGAGAAGCTTTGGAAGTAGCCAGTCATATCGATTGTGTGGTCTTTGATAAAACAGGAACCATTACGATTGGAAAACCGCTTGTAACCGATGTATTTGCGCAGGATAAACAACAGGTATTATCTTATGCGGCAGCTTTGGAACAGGGAAGTGTACACCCTCTTGCAACTGCTATCTTACAAAAAGCAGAGGAAGAACATATATTAGCTCCATCTTTATCAAATATTCAAACAGTGAATGGAAAAGGTGTGTACGCCCATTTGTCTGAAAAGAAACTGATGGCGGGAAATCGACGTATGATGGAAGAAGAAGGTCTTGATGTTTCTATGTATTTAGAAGTTGAGAAAGCATGCCAGGAAGCTGGTAAAAGTGTTGTATGGGTTTCTTATGATCAGCAGGTCATTGGTATGTTAGCTATAGCGGATAAAATAAAAGATCATGTACGTGATGTGGTAGAAAGTTTAACAAAAAGTGGAAAAGAAGTATATATGATAAGTGGAGATCATACAAGAACTGCAACTGCAATTGCGAAACAGGCAGGAATTACGAATGTTATAGCGGAAGTTTTGCCACAGGATAAAGCAGAAGAAGTGAAACGATTACAAAAGCTTGGCAAGAAAGTCGCAATGGTAGGAGATGGTATCAATGATGCAATTGCCTTAACACAAAGTGAAGTAGGAATTGCTATTGGAAGTGGAAGCGATGTTGCGATAGAGAGTGCAGATATTGTATTAATGAAAGAAGATATACGTGATGTAGAAACAGCACTTCGTTTATCTCATTCTGTTTTGCGTAATATTAAACAAAATCTATTTTGGGCATTTTTCTATAATACGATTGGAATACCTGTTGCGGCTGGTATTTTATATCCAATTTTCCATATTCTTTTATCACCTGTGTTTGCAGGTGCAGCTATGGCATTTAGTTCTGTATCTGTTGTAAGTAATGCACTTCGTTTAAGGAATTTTAAATAAGAGATGAAAAAACTTTAAAGATATAGTACAATTTACTACAGAATGGAAGGTGTATAGCTTGGAAATGATGGTTTGGATTATCTTTACGCTTATCATTGTAGTAAGTTTTGTAGGTAGTACTTTTTTGAAAAACAATATCTTTAATAAATTATTAAAAGATATGCAGAAACAGGATTTTGATACGTTTTTTAAGCGCTTGGATTCTTTTACGACAAAACTTTTTTATGCTCCCTTTAACAGAGAATACATGCGTTTAAATGCATTTTTTCTAATGGGAGATGAAAAGAAAATTAAAGAACAGTTTGATTTAATATTAACGTTGCGTATGAGCAAAAAGCAGGATATCGATATCAGTTTGAAAGCTTTTTACTTCTATATTGATGATAAGAATAAGCAAAAGACAGAAGAAATGCTGCAGCGTATTCAAAAATGTGGAAATGAAGAAATATATACACAGTGTAAGATTATGTCTGCTATTGTAATTGATAAAAGTATTGAATACATTGATGATATGGAAGCACAGGTAAAACAGTGTGAAGGTATCGATAGAGGGATGTTTCATTATTTATTAGGTCTTCAGTATTTAAATAAGAAAGATACACCAAAAGCCATGGAACATTTACAAAGAGCGCAAAAGGATTTGAAAGATTCTCCATATGAATTAAAAATAAAACAAATCATAAAGGAACATAAAAAATAAGAGGATATCATCATTAGTCTCTATATTATAGGGGAAGGACTGGATAACCATTAAAAAAACGTATCGAGATAGATACGTTTTTTTTTGCTATTGTTCATTCGCCATATAATCCCATACAATAGTAGGATCATCATTTACTTTAGGACTGTTTTTATATAAATCATTCAAATCAAAACTAAAGTTTTTCATTTCCAGCTGATGACTTGCGCCATCATATGCATTTAATATCCATTGTACTTCTTCCTGATTGTATAAATATACATCGAATTTTTGTTCATTTCCCTGACTGGCAGTGTATTGATAACTGTACGTTCCATTGTCACTGGAAATAGAGCTGATGGTCCATGGTTTTATATTTTCCAGCTCATGTGATACAAATTTTGTAATTTGGGAAGTTGGCATATTGGTCATAACATAATTTGGAGCGATTTCCATTAATTCGTTAAAGGAAGTTAGTGCGGTTGCAGGATTCATTAATTTATTGATAATTGATTTAATGATGCGCTGCTGTGCACGTTCTCTTCCTGGATTATCATAGCCTGGTGTTTTTCGATGTCGAGAATATGCTAGCGCCTGTTTCCCATTTAATGTCTGTTCTCCTTTGTCAAGGCAAATCAAATCTTCTTCTTTAAAGCTTCTGTTTTCATCCTGTTCACAGAAACTGATTTCCACATCTACATCAATGCCACCTAGAGCATCTACGATTTCAATAAGAGAATTAAAACTGATGCGGGCATAGTAATCGATAGGGATTTGAAAGAAGTTTTCAAGAGATGCTATACTTGTGTCAATTCCATATAAACCGGTATGTGTAAATTTATCATTTAAATTATTGACTGCAGTGTTAGGCATATAGCCATCTCTTGGCAAAGAAACCATATCAATATGGTTTGCTCGTGGATTTACGATTAAGATGATATTTGTATCTGTTCTTGTCTGCTGATCTGGAGAACCCATACTATCTAAGCCACTCACATAGACGGTGAAAGTTTCTTTTGTGATGTCTTTTTGAACTTTAGTTTCTTTGATTTCTCGCTCATAGGTTTCAAGGATAGTGAGCTTGTCTTGTAATCCTTCCTGATTAGCACAAGCAATATTATAATAAGTGTCAGATATTGCGACAGCTTGAATCGTTTTATTTTCAAGGTCTGTAAACAGGGTTGTATAGTCCAGTGCTTCTGTTTCACTATAAGTAGAAATATCTTTTCTTAGCTCTTCTTTCATGAAAGAGGCATTGTCTACATCACTTCCATTTTGAAAACCAATTGCAGAATTTTGTAAATCATTAATATTATTAAATTTATTTTCTTTTAATGATACGATATATAATTTGTTCTTTTTAGAAATTGTACCGTCCTTATTCATAGTTGTACTGGATACCTTGTTTAAAGTTTGATGCGATTTATGCAGCAGATAGCCACTAAAACCAAGCAGAACACAAAGAAGAAGTACAAAGCATCTTCGAAGAATACGAACCCATAAAGGCATTTTTTTAAATGATAAAAGTAGAAAAATAAGCCATAAAACACCAATTAGTGCTGCTCCAATCGTAATCCATTTTTGAGGAAGAAGTCCAAAAAGATAGGCAACATAAAAGGCAGCAATGCCAATTCCAAGCATAAGAAGCATTAAAATCATATCTATAATATAAAATCGTTTTTCTTTTCTCATATACACACTCCATTTATAAATTATATTTATTATAAACTATTTAAATCTATTTATATATGGCTATTTTATGAAATTTCGTTAAGAAAAGAAAAAAGGAATGTAGGTTTACATCCCTAGTATTGCGGTGTTATTGCCATTGTATCCCAAACAATGTTTGGATCATCATTTATATTTGATGTATTTCCATCTATGGTATTGATATTAAATTGGAAATTTTTCATTTCTAATGGATGCAGGGCACTTTCATAAGCATCATGTACAGCTTGTACATCTTCTTTTGAAAATAAATAGACACTGGAAGTACCTTCTTCCTTTGGTATACTGGCAGTAAAGCGAGAATCGTTAACACCATTGTCAGTTGATATCGAAGAAATTGTCCATGGCTGTGGATTGTTTAACTCTGAAGATATAAATTTTGCGATTTGAGAGGCTGGCATATCGGTAAGTACATAGTCTGGGGCAATATCCAGCAGACTATTCACATAGGTTAATGCATTAGGACTTATTAATTTATCAATAATAGCATTGATGATGCGACGCTGTGCACGCTCTCTTCCTGGATTATCATAGCCAGGTGTTTTTCGATGACGAGAATATGCTAGAGCCTGTTTTCCATTCAGTGTCTGTTCCCCTTTTTCAAGACAAATCAAATCTTCTTTTTTAAAACTTCTGTTTTCATCCTGTTCACAGAAACTGATTTCTACATCTACATCAATACCGTTCATTGCATCTACGATTTCAATTAATGAATTAAAACTTACACGTGCATAATAATCAATAGGAATACCAAAAAAGTTTTCAATAGAGGCAACACTTGCACTGATTCCATACATTCCTGTATGTGCCAGCTTATCATTTTCATTATGCAAAGCTGTATTTGGAATGTAGCCATCTCTTGGCAAAGACACCATATCAATATGATTAGCTCTTGGATTCACAATAAGTAAAATATTGGTATCGCTTCTGTTTTGCTGATCAGGAGAACCCATATTGTCTAAACCGCTTATATACACAACAAATGGTTCTTTGGAAATATCTTTTTGTTTCTTTTCTGTTTTTGGATTTTTCTTTTTAAGAGTCGCAATCGTTTTAATATTATCTTCAAATCCATCAATATTGTTTTTAGACATATCGTAATAATTATCACTAATAGCTAAAGCATCTATATTTCCTATCATCATTTGTGAAATCAATGTTGTATAATCAAGTTCTTCTACCATTTGAATATCTGCTGATTTTTTGATTTCGGTTTTAGCGTATTCACTGTTTTCTATATCACTTCCTTTTTGGAAACCAACACGATGAGAAGCAAGTTCATCCAATGACGTGATAGAGCTGTTTTTAGAGGTAATGATCTTGATTTCTGTATATTCTTTTTCTTCCATCTGAAACATCTGGTTTAATGTCTGTTTTGATTTTTGAAGAAAGAAGGCAGGAATACACAGAAGCACACATAAAACCAGGATAAAGATTCGTTTGGTTATGATGATCCATCGCTTTGTCTTTCGAAGACTAAGAAGAAATAATGTGATATAAATCATCAGGAAAAAGATAACACCTATAAGAATCCATTTTTTGGGAAGAATGGAAAACGTCAGTGCATTATATAGCATATAAATTCCAACCAGTAATAAAATAAATAAAAAGATAAGATCAATGGTTCTGGTATAGTAACGTTTTGGTTTTTTATTTGTCATATTTTCAACTCTTTTCTTTCTTTTTTAAGCTTGTTTATTATAGTATAAAACCTGTATTCTGCCAATTTTAAATTTCTGAATTTTTAGTAATATATTAGGAAAACAACTTAAAAGTATAGTATAATAAACCGGAGGTGATTTTGTGTCGTTTTTAGATGGATTGAATAAACAGCAAAAAGAGGCTGCACAGTGTGTAGATTCTCATCTTCGTATTATTGCGGGAGCCGGAAGTGGGAAAACCCGTGTGGTAACGACCAGAATTGCATACCTGGTAGAAGAATTGCATGTATTGCCAAATAAGATTCTGGCAATTACATTTACAAATAAGGCCGCAAAAGAGATGAAAGAGCGTGTAGAAAGTATGCTGGGGGATATAGGAAAAGCCGTTCAAATATCCACAATTCACTCTTTTTGTGTGCGTTTATTAAGAGAAGATATATTAGAAATTGCATATCCTAGAAACTTTACGATTTTAGATGGTGATGATCAAAAAAGTATTTTACGAGATGCATATAAACAGATGAATATCGATGTGAAAGCATATAGTTACAGCAGTATGCTTGCTTATATTAGCGGTAATAAAACAAACTTTGTAGATTGTGATATGGCAAAAGCAAGTGCAGGGGTTTGGGCTGCAGAGCAAATTAAGGCCGATGTATATGCATTTTATGAAAAGCGAAGAAAAGAAATGTATGCTTTGGATTTTGATGATTTATTGTTGTATACACATAAGATCTTAAAAGAAAAAGAAGATGTGCGAAGAAAATGGCAGAGAAGATTTTCTTTTATCCATGTAGATGAATTTCAAGATGTGGATATGCTGCAGTATGATATTATTCGTATGCTGGTAAAAGATGGCAGTTATTTATGTGTGGTAGGAGATCCTGATCAGACGATTTATACATGGCGTGGTGCACAGGTTGATATCATCATGAATTTTGAAAAGGATTTTCCTAATAGTAAAACCGTTATCTTAAATGAAAATTATCGCTCTACTCAGCAAATTTTAAATGGAGCGAATGCTTTAATAAAAAATAATAAAAATCGTATTGATAAAGAATTGTTTACGGAAAGAAAAGGGGAACATAAAATTGTTCATTTTTCCGCAATGGATGATGCGAATGAACCTTTATGGGTCGTCAGCAAGATTCGCACACTTGCACAGGAAGGTATTTCTTATGGAGATATTGCGGTTTTGTATCGTTCCAATTATTTATCAAGAGGGTTGGAAAAATGCCTGCTGGATTTTCGTATTCCTTATCGTATTTATGGAGGAATTCGTTTCTATGATCGTGCAGAAATCAAGGATTCTTTAAGTTATCTTCGTTTATTGACACCTTCAAATCCAGAAGACCCAAAAGAATTGTATAAAAATCTTGCGATCAAACGTATCATTAATTTACCAAAACGTGGAATCGGAAATAAGACAATGGAACTTATTGAAACACAGGCAGAGCATGATGATACCAATATGTATGAAATCATCAAAAATTATGAGATTGGAAAAGGAAAAGCGAAAGCAAGCTTGCAGGCTTTTGTACAACTCATTGAAAAATATAGAGCACAGGTGGATAAGATTTCCATCGATCAGCTTTTGGAACAGCTTTTAGAAGAAAGCGGATATTTACATATGCTAAGAGAAGATAAGGAAATTGAGCGATTGGAAAATATCAAGGAACTTATCAGTGATATATCAGATTATGTAGAGGCATATCCAGAAGGTACTTTACAAGAATACTTGCAGGAGATTTCTTTGTATACAGATAAAGAAGATACTTCTCAAAGGGATTGTGTACAGCTGATGACCATTCATGCCGCAAAAGGTTTGGAGTTTGATCATGTGTTTGTATATAACTTATGTGAAGGGGTGTTCCCAAGTGAGCGCAGTATTGCGGAAGGGGGAGCACAGGCACTGGAAGAAGAAAGACGACTTGCTTATGTTGCCTTTACACGTGCAAAGAAACGCTTGTTTTTATCCGATTCTTATGGTTATAGTTTTGTATTGGATAAAGTAAAAACTTCTTCACGTTTTGTAAAAGAAATACCAGAAGAATACATAGAAGAAGTTGGTGCTAAACCACGAAACACTTTTACAAGTGATACAGATACCTTTAATGGAAACGATTTTCTTTCCATGCATTCCTCTTTTGAAACAAAAAACACACAGGCAGAAAATAAACCTGTAAAAAAAGGAAAGATTCGAAAAGGGGATTTAATTACTCATGATGTATTTGGTGATGGTGTGGTTATTAAGCTGGAAGATAAGCTGGCTACGATTGCCTTTGATAAAAAATTTGGAATTCGTAAAATTATGATCGATCATCCGGCATTAAAGAAAAAATAGGAGGGCATGATGGACGTTAAAAATCGAATATTAGAATTACGTAGAAAATTGGATGCCTTTGCATATGAATATTATGTTTTAGATCAGCCAAGTGTTTCTGATCAGGAATATGATCGCTATTATCAGGAACTTGTTGCCTTAGAGGATGCAAATCCAGAATATAAAGATCCTAACTCCATTACACAGCGTGTAGGTGGTGTAGTTTTGGATGCTTTTACAAAAGTTGAACATAAAAATCGTATGTTATCTTTAGGAAATGCGTTTAATTTAGAAGATTTACAGGCGTTTGATGAAAGAGTGCGTGCGGTTAAACCAGATGCCAGCTATGTGGTCGAATTGAAAATGGATGGTCTGGCAATTTCTCTGCATTACATAGATGGACGCTTTCATCAGGCAGTTACACGTGGGGATGGACTTGTCGGAGAAGATGTTACAAACAATGTGCGTACGATTCCTTCTATTCCTATGCATATTGATGCACAAGGGGAAGTGGAAGTACGTGGAGAAGTGTACATGCCGAAAAAAAGTTTTGAAGAGCTGAATACAAAACGAGAAGAAAATGGTGAAGAATTGTTTGCAAATCCACGAAATGCGGCTGCAGGAAGTATTCGTCAGTTAGACAGTAAAATAGCTGCCCAAAGAAAGCTGGATGCGTTCTTATATTATTTAGAAGATGCAGCATCTTTCGGCATACAGACGCATGAAGAAGCACTGGAAACTTTAGAGAAATGGCATATCAAGGTAAATCCATTGCGCAAGGTATGCAAGACAATAGAAGAAGCATGGCAGTTTATACAGGAAATTCAGGAAAAAAGAGAAGAGCTTCCTTATGAAATTGATGGTATGGTTCTTAAAGTAAATGAACTTTCTTCATGGAATGTTTTAGGAACCACAATAAAAGCTCCTCGTTATGCCATTGCCTATAAATTTCCTGCAGAAGAAGTTGTTACCAAGCTTTTAGATATTGTGGTAACGGTAGGTAGAACAGGGCGTGTTACACCGAATGCAGTGCTGGAACCGGTTCGTGTAGCAGGAACAACAGTATCTGCGGCACAGCTTCATAATGAAGATATGATCAAAGAAAAAGATATTCGTATTCATGATGATGTTGTGATACGCAAAGCTGGAGATATTATTCCGGAAGTTGTTCGTCCTTTGGTAGAAAAAAGAGATGGAACGCAAGGAATTTATCATTTTCCAACACAATGTCCAATCTGCTCAGGAGCGCTGGTTCGACTTCCAAATGAAGCGGCACATTACTGTATTAATCAGGATTGCCCAGCTCGTGTTGTGGAAAGTATGATTCATTTTGCAAGCAGAGATGCGATGAATATCGATACTTTAGGAGATAAAAAGATTGAATTTTTCCACAAGGAAGGATTATTAAATACGATAGAAGATATTTATCGTTTAAAAGATCATGAAGAAGAAATTTTAAGTATGGAAGGGTTTAAAGAAAAATCCTTTATGAAAATGATCGATGCGATTGAAAAAAGTAAAGAGAATCCTCTTGAGGACTTGATTTATGGATTAGGAATTCGTCAGGTTGGTAAAAAAGCTGCTAAGGTTTTAGCAAAACATTTCTTGACGATGGATGCATTGATGGCAGCTGATCGTGATGCTTTCGTTGCAATCAAAGATATTGGAGAAATTACGGCGGATAGTATTGCTGCATTTTTTAGAGAAGAGAAAAATATGGAACTTATTGACCATTTAAAAGCTTTTGGACTTCGTATGGACAGTGAAAAAGAGGAAATTAAGGAAAGTTTCTTTACTGGAAAAACAGTTGTATTAACTGGAACACTTACACAGATGACACGAAATGAAGCAAAAGCAATGTTGGAGTCTTTAGGAGCAAATGTCAGTGGTTCTGTTTCTAAGAAAACGGATTTGGTAGTGTATGGAGAAGCTGCCGGCAGTAAGCTTGCTAAGGCAAGAGATTTAGGTGTAGAGGTAATGGATGAGGAAACCTTTTTACAGGAGGTGAAAGCATCATGAAAAAAATATTAGCGAGTATTATGGCTGTTTTTCTTGTAGTGGCAATGAGTGGCTGCAAGGATGATACAAAGAAACAATCGACAAATCTGGAAGAAACCAAAGCAGTCTCAGAAGGGGATTATGCGGCATTGTTGCCTTATGAAGCAAGTACAGCTCGCCATTCTCATGCAATTTTAAGTACAAATCAAACAGAAACTTTTACGGTTGGCAAAGGCTTAATGGAGTTAAGCAAAAAACATTTTGATCCTGATACATATGTATATCGTGAAGGACAGTTTTTAACATACAGTGCACTTGATGCGACAAGTGATGGAGAAGGGTTATTAGGACGTACGAGCGAAACCAATCCTAATGGAATGAATCCCAAAGTTGGATCTAGGTTTAAAACGGATGCCGGAGAAAAAGAAATTACTTCTTCCGATGTAGTTTTATTAGATATTTTTGAGATGGACTGGTATCGCTCCAATGATCTAGAAGGAATTTCTTTAGCGCTTGTTTTAAATAGTAAAATTGGAGATAGTGAAAATCCCGATATTATAACAGATGAAATGTTAAAAACATATGGGGAAGATGCTGCTAGAAAAATTGTGAGTTACTTAAGAAAAACACATCCAGAAATTGGGCAGAAAACACCGATTTATATGGTATTATATAAAGAGGGTGGAGTAAACAATTCTCTTCCTGGAGTTTTTCTGGATGAAGCATACTTTGAATCGAAAACTGTAGGGGAATTTAAATCCATTTCAGAAGAGTGGGCGTTATTTCCAAGTAAAAACGCTTCCGAGCTAGATGGAAGCGTAGCAGCGAATTTTTCAAAATTAAAGAAAAATATATTAAATGTTTTACCGGATGCAACATCCATTATTGGAGAAGGTCATTTTACAGATAAAAAACTTGATTCTTTATCCATGGAAGTGTCCATCAATGCGAAAAGTTATGCAGAGGCATATGCCGTTGTACAAATGGTAAATACATCAATGTCAATGTTTGATGGAAAAAATTATGATGTGAAAGTGACTATAAACAACAATAATGAATTGCTTGCGGTTATTTCCAGAAATAAAGGAAGCAGTGAAGTATCCGCTGTGATTTTATAAAAGAAAGGAAGAATAGGTATGGAACAATATAGTGCAGAGTACTTTAAGAAACTGGCACATGATATCATGTTCGATTTAAGTGATGAAGAAGCTTGTGAACTGCAGGAAGAATTCAAGGAACTTTTGGAACAGATCGAGGTGCTAGATAAAATTGATACAGAAAATGTAGAAGAAATGATTTACCCATTTGAAGCAGAAACTGTATTTTTAAGAGAAGACAAAGTTGAAAATGTTATTTCTCAGGAAGCAGCATTAAGCAATGTAAAATCTGCAAAAGCAGGTCATGTACATGTACCTAAGGTGGTGAAGTAAGATGGATTTTGAAAAAGCAAGAAAACAGAGCGTAGAAGAACGTATAAACCAAGCGTTTGAAAAAGCAAAGGCATCCCAGGATAAATTAAATGCAGTTGTTACTTTTATAGATCCTAAAGAACAGATCGAAGCATTAAAAGATGTGGATGAAAAAGCACCACTATATGGTATGCCAATTGTTTTAAAAGACAATGTGAATACAAAAGGAATTCGTACAACAGCAAGTTCTCGAATTTTAGATAACTATGTGCCTGTTTATAATGCACATATCGTAGATAAACTTCGTGAAGCTGGAGCCGTTGTCATTGCGAAAGCAAGCATGGATGAATTAGGTATGGGTGGTACAAATAAAAATGCGCATACTGGAAAAGTAAATAATCCTTGGGATGTTCGCCGTATTTCAGGGGGAAGTTCTGGAGGTAGTGCAGTACTTGTAGCAGAAGGAATCGTACCTTTTGCGATTGGTACAGATACAGGAGACAGTGTACGAAAACCAGCTGCATATAATGGTGTTATCGGTGTAAAACCGACATATGGAAGAATTTCTCGTTATGGTATCATTCCATATGCAAGCAGCCTTGATCATGTTGGATACTTTACAAGTGCGGTAGAGGATGCAGCTTTAGCATTGGAAGTGCTGGCTGGAAGAGATGATCGTGACATGACAAGCTCTTATAAAGAGGTAGAAGCATATTCTAAAAATCTAAACAGTGACATCAAAGGAAAACGTATTGCGGTATTTGGAAATGTACAGGATGCAATTCAAAATGCAGAAATGAAAGAAAATTTTGATGCATTAATGAAAAAATTAGAGGAAAGAGGCGCAATTGTAGAAAAAGTCTATTTAGATGAAACTTTGATGCATGCAATTTTACCGGTTTACTATATTATTGCGAATGCTGAAGCTACCGCAAATCATTCAAATTTAGATGGTATTCGTTTTGGTATGAGAGAAGATGGAGAAAGCGTAGAAGATGTAATGATCAATTCCAGAACAAAGGGATTATGTTCTTATGTTCGTAAGCGTTTTGTCATCGGAAGTTATTCTTTATATGAAGAAAATCAAGAAAAAGTATTCCGTAAAGCACAGAAAGTGCGTCGCTTAATTGTGGAAGAAATGAATAAAGTATTAAGCAGTTATGATGTGATAATCGCCAATGCTGCACCTAGTATTGCGCCATATAGCGATGCAAGTGAAGATGAACATTTAAGTAAAGATATTACAGTTGCGGAAAACCATATGGTTATGGGAAACTTCTCTGGAAATCCAAGTATGACGCTGCCATCTGGATTTGTGGAAGGTATGCCAATTGCGGTAAATATCAGTGCAAAAGCATTTGATGAACAGACAATGTTTAATATCGCAAAAGCAATTGAAGAAGAAACAGGATTAAAAGGAAACGATGTGGAGGTAGACGCATGAAATACGAAACCGTAATAGGAATTGAAATTCACTGTGAATTAAAAACAAAAACAAAAATGTTCTCCTCAGCACCGGTAGCTTTTGGAGAAGTGGCAAATACATGTGTAAATGAAGTAGATTTAGGACATCCTGGAACACTTCCTTGTGTTAACAAAGAAGCTGTTCGTTTAGCTGTAAAAGCCGCAACAGCTTTGCGTTGTGATATTGATCCACTTGTGAAATTTGATCGTAAAAATTATTATTATTCCGATCTTCCAAAGGGATTTCAGATTACGCAGCAATTTCATCCAATTGGAAGAAATGGATGCATAACAATTGAAACAGAAGATGGCAAGAAAGATATTCGTATTAATCGAATTCACATGGAAGAAGATACAGCAAAACAGTTCCATAGTGATGCAGGGACTTTGATTGATTTTAACCGTGCAGGTACACCACTTGTAGAAATCGTAAGTGAAGCAGATATGCGAAGTGGAAGTGAGGCCGCTGCTTATGTCGAAAAGTTAAGAACTTTATTGTACTATTTAGGAGTCAGCGATGTTAAAATGGAAGAAGGAAGCATGCGCTGTGATGTCAATGTTTCCATTCGACCAGTTGGAAGTACAGCTTTTGGTACAAAAACAGAAGTGAAAAATCTAAACTCTATTTCCAATGTACAAAAAGCAATTGATGCGGAAGTAGAACGACAGATTCAGCTGGTAGAAAATGGAGAAAAAGTTGAACAGGCTACTCGCCGTTATGATGAAACACAGAAAACTACCATTTTGATGCGTAAAAAAGAAGGAAATGTAGACTATAAATTTTTCCCAGAACCGAATATTACGCCAATTCGTTTAAGTGATGAATGGATTTCTGAAATTCAGGAAAATATGGAAGAACTTCCTGATGAAAGAAAAGCTCGTTATATGGGACAAAACGAATTAAGTGCATATGATGCAGATGTACTTGTTTCTAACAGAGAACTTTCTGATTTCTATGATGAAGTTATCAAGCATACAAAAGCGTATAAGAAAGCAGCTAACTGGGTAATTGTAGAGCTTTCTGCAGCTTTAAACAAAGCAAATATCAAACCAGCAGATAATCCTTGTAAAGCAGAATATCTTGCGGATATGATCAACATGGTAGAGGCGCAGGAAATCAGTGGAAAACAGGCAAAAGTTGTGTTTGAAGAAATTATGAAAGGAAAAGATCCAAAGAAAGTCGTAGAAGAAAAAGGCATGAAACAGATGAGTGATGCAAGTGAACTTCTTGCGATGATCAATACGGTTTTAGATAACAATCCACAGTCCATTGAAGATTTTAAAAATGGAAAAGATCGTGCTGTTGGATTCCTTGTTGGGCAGGTTATGAAAGCCAGCAAAGGACAGGCAAATCCTGCAATGACAAATAAACTTATTCAAGAAGAACTTAAGAAAAGATAGAAATTTAAGATAAAATTTAGTACAATGAATACCATCAGAGGTGATAAAATGGCAAAAAGTAATAAAAAAAGCAAACAGGTGAAACAAAAAAATACAAAGAGCAATATTCTTTATATTGTTGCGACTGTAGTTATTTTAATTCCCTTGTTAATGCTTGGATATATTTATTTCTCAACAAAAGAAAATAAAGGAAAGCCAACTGTTGGTAATCGTTTTGATAATGCTCTTGTGGAAAAAATTGAGCAAAATCAAATTGATCAGGTAAAATCAAGTTTAAAATATGATAAAGCCGAGAATGTAGAAATTAATTTGACAAGTGCGACATTACGTATAACAATTGATTTACAAGATACATGTGGAAAAAGCGATGTAGACAGCGTACTAAACGATGCTTATAAAAAAACTACGCAGATTCTTCCTGTAGAAACATATTTTACAAATAAAGATGATGTTAAAATGTATGATTTGGATATTCATGTATATAACTTTATTCCAAAAGATGATGATTCTACAGATGGATGGGTATATAAAGAAAAAATTAAAAATGCTTCCAGTAAGAAAGCAGTAACCGATACTCTAAGTTCTGCTCGCAGCAAAGAGGATGCAGATGCATTGTTGAAGCAGCAAAAAGAGCTGGAGAATGAAGCAGGACAATCAAAATAAAGAAGAAAGGGCGTATGCCCTTTTTTAAGGAGTGGGAATATGAAAAAGAATGAACATGTGAATGGAATATGCTGCGGTTACACCAAAGATGGTCATGGGGTCGTAAAAATTGATGGATTTCCATTGTTTGTGAAAGGAATGCTGGAAAATGAAGAAGGTGAACTGGTCATAACTATGGTAAAGAAAAGCTATGGTTATGCTCGTTTATTAAACTTACATAAAACAAGTGCAGAGCGTGTAAAACCTGTTTGTCCACTCGCAAAACAATGCGGAGGATGCCAGCTGCAGCATATGTCATATAAAGAGCAGCTGCGTTATAAAAAACAGAAAGTACAGGATGTTATCGATCGTATTGCGAAACTGGATTTAAAAGTAGAAGATGTTTTGGGAATGGAACATCAGTTATACTATCGTAACAAAGGACAGATTCCTGTTGGATTAAAAAATAATATTGTACAGACTGGTTTTTATCGTATCAATTCAAATGAAATTATTGATATGAATACCTGCTTGATTCAAAGTGAAAGTATCAATACCGTTCTTGCTGTTATGAAAGAGTTATTAGTTAGTTATGAAAATGCATCCGTTTTTCGTCATTTGTTAATTAAAGATGGATTTCATACAGGAGAAGTAATGGTTGTATGGATTACTCGCAAGAAAAACTTTCCACATAAAGAAGATATGGTAAAAGAACTGGTAGATCGTTTGCCATTTGTTAAAAGTATTGTATTGAATTTAAATACAAGAGAAGATAATGTTATCTTAGGTAAGGAAGAAGAAGTGTTATATGGGCAATCCTTTATTACAGATACGATTCATGGTTTAAAATTCCATATTTCCTCTAAATCCTTTTATCAGGTAAATCCTGTTCAAACGGAAGTACTATATGGAAAAGCTTTAGAATTCTGTGAAATAAAAGGAAATGAAACGATATTGGATATGTATTGTGGTGTAGGAACAATCAGTATGTTTTTAGCTCAGAAAGCTAAAAAAGTGATTGGAATTGAAATTGTGGAGCAGGCAATAAAAAATGCGAAAGAAAATGCATTAAACAATGGCATTTCTAATATCGAGTTTGTATGCAGTGATGCGGCTTCTTATGCGAAAAAATTAAGTGAAGAAAATATGAAACCAGATATTATTGTGGTTGATCCTCCAAGAAAAGGATGTGATCAGATAACACTTGACAGTATTGTGAAAATGTCACCACAAAGAATTGTTTATGTATCTTGTGATCCAGCTACACTGGCAAGAGATCTTCGTATTTTAGAAGATAGTGGATATCATTGTATAAAGGTACAGCCTGTTGATATGTTCCCATTTAGTCACCACATAGAAAATGTAGCACAGCTTATAAAAAACAAATAACCTGATAAATAAAGCGCTTTAGACACTTTTCCATAGTCTAATTTTAAACTCTAGAAAAATGAGATAACTGATAATTTTGCCTGATTTTAGAAATAAGTCAGGCTTTTTTATGAAATCAGCAGTAATAAGTGTTCGTGAAAATTAATGAAAGATATCTTTAATATTAAGAGAATAGTTATCATTTAATCTGTATAGAAAAGTAATGTGATCTTTAGTATAATGAACACAGTAAAAAAGTTTTGTTTTAGTAGAGACATAATTGAATTGTTTTAAAGAATATGATTATTTTGCTAGATACGGAGGTGTTCGATTTGGGAAAAAAGGAAAACCAAGTAAAAATACGTTCTAGTGCAGCTGAATATTTGACTTATGTTGCATCTGTCGGGAATCAGAAAGACAGTCTTGAAATGCGTTATGAAGATGAAAATATCTGGTTGACACAAAAGATGATATCCACATTGTACGACGTTGGTTTACCGACGATTAATGAACATATTAAAAAAATTTTTGCAGACAGCGAATTAGAAGAGGCTGGAACTATTCGGAATTTCCGAATAGTTCAAACGGAAGGTTCTCGTCAAGTGACTCGTGATACAAAGCATTATAATCTTCAAATGATTATTGCTGTTGGGTTTAAAGTAAACAATGAGCGAGCTGTACAGTTCCGCAAATGGGCCAATGGTATTGTGAAGGACTACACCATCAAGGGATGGGTCATGGATGATGAACGCCTGAAAAACGGTGGCTCGGTGCTCACAACAGAATATTTTGACCGTTTGCTTGAGCAGATACGTGAAATTCGTTTGTCCGAACGTAGGTTTTATCAGAAAATAACAGATATATATGCTACAGCACTTGATTATGATCGTACAGCAAAAACAACAAAAGATTTTTTTGCTAAAGTGCAAAATAAGATGCACTATGCAGTTCATGGACATACAGCAGCGGAGCTGATTTATGAACGTGCGGATGCAGACAAGCTACATATGGGCTTAACGACATGGGCATCTGCACCGGAAGGTAAAATTGTAAAAAGTGATGTCAGTATTGCAAAAAATTATTTGAGTGAAAAGGAAATGCGTTCTTTAGAGCGTATTGTATCTGCATATCTTGATTTAGCCGAAGACCGTGCGGAAAGACACATTCCTATGACAATGGAAGATTGGTCCAAACGATTAGATTTATTTTTGATGGCTGATGATAGAGAAGTTCTTCAAAACGCAGGAAAAATCACGACAGAAATTGCAAAGGAAAAAGCGGAATCAGAATTTGAAAAATATCGAATTGTGCAGGATAGATTGTTTATGTCTGATTTTGATAAATATCTGTTAGAATTAGAGAAAAAGCCAAAGAAATAAATACTTTGTATATCAGGATTTTTAAAAATGCAGATTTCAACAAGGGATTATCATGCAAAATCAGTATCTCTTTTGCGCATTAGAGTCATGTGGAGACGGTCTGTTTGATGTTAAGAAGAGAGAAATAAATAGCGAAAAGTAGCGTATTTAGGGACTTTTTTGAGATTAGGCAATAGCTCATGAAAGTCCGTATTTCTTATATTAAAACATATCCACCGTAAAAACGGTCAGAGGGTTTAGGTTGTGGATTAGATGTTATGGAAGGAGCAAAATGTAATTTCTGAAATAAAGTTTTTATTGAAGTTCGGAAAGCGCGAGCACTTGGAGAGTCTTGTGGAAGGTAATATATACTATTCAAATGCCATCACTTTCTGGGGAATTGAAGATAAATTAAAAATCAAAGGGCAAGGAGATATTCTTGAAGCTGGAACAAGAATGTTTGCTGAAAAGATGATAATGCAGCATCCAGATACCAAAGAGGTCATTGCTAAATTTGGAAAAGCAAATGGCTTAATGAGAGTAGAGCCAGCAGAAAAAATGCCGGTGTTTTGTATGTTTGCTGTTTATGAAGATGACTGTAAAGTTGATGAGGATGGAAATACAATTATTAATATTTCCAGCGATAAAAAACAGACGATTAGAGAACATTTTCCGAATGCTGATGCTGTTGTAGTCATTCCTAATCCAGAGGCATTTATTGAAGATATTAGAAAAAGCATAGGTACTGAGATTAAAGCTGAAAAAGTTAATTATTTTCATATAGATAAGGGCTATGAAACCAAAGATGGTAGAACGGCAATGGATATGGAATATATGAAATACTTAATGCAGGATGCTGCTCCTGAAAAAGTAGATGGTGGAACAAGATATCTTTTTTATGCAGACTATGCTTTTAGAGTGTTATTCTGCAAGGACGTATTTTTTGAGCAGGAACAGGAATATAGAATCGTATTGCCAAAAGAAAAAATAGAGGTTGGAAAGAGTTATCCAGTACAACTTTCCACAGATTATGAAATATATGATTTGAATACTTTCTTTGAAAATTAGAGAAGGAGGAACCACACATGATTTCCGAAGAATTAAAATTGATTGTGGACAAATTTAATGAACAAGGGAAAATGAATTTCCTTGAAGAAACCACAGAAGAAAAGATATCAGAATTTGAGAAAGAGCGTAGTGTAAAGCTTCCAACAAAATTCAAGGAATGGTTATTGTTTTCTGATGGTGGGGAGTTTTTCTTACCAGCAGGCATTCAGCTATATGGTATTGAGCATAAACCATTAATTGATATAGATAACAATGATAGACCTAGTGAAGATTATATCGTCATCGGTGCTCTTGCATCAGGAGACCCTATCCTCTGTGAAAAAGCTGGTGAAAGAATTGCTATTTACAATCAGGAAGCTGGAAGAATTGAAGATGATGAAATCTATGATGACTTCATAGCTTTTTTGAATGACCTGTATGATTTGCTTGGCATAGGTGGTTGATTCCATGTCAAGACGAACAGCAGAATCCAATAAAGCAATACTTGCTGCTTGGAATAAGGAACAAGAACTTGTTCAGGAAGGCAAAGGAACAAGAGAGTGGACTACAAAACAGCAGCAAGATATTCTTGAAAAAGGCAAAGCTTATGATGACGATGGTGTTGCATTTCAAGGTCAGCATATGAAGAGTGCTGAAATGTATCCAGAATATCAAGGAGACCCCGGAAACATTCAGTTCCTGACTAGAGCAGAACATTTAGAGGCGCACAATGGAAACTGGAGAAATCCAACAAACTGGTATTTCAATCCAGTAACCAAAGAAAAATTTGACTTTGGTGATGGTCCATTTATTCCATGTGAGATTATTCAATTACAAGAGCCAGTTGTTACTGTTCCAAATGATGATAGCAGCTTTAAAGAACAAAAATCAGAAGAGAAAATTTATTCTGATAAATCTGAAGATGTATTGAATCCAAAACCAAATACAGTCGTACCTCCTAAAATTCAAACTCTGAAGAAAAGCAATATGTTTGTTAGAGGTTTGAAGTCGGTTGGTAGATTGATTGTTGAGCATCCGGTTGAATCTTTAGAAATAGCAGGTGTTGTAATTGGTGGAGCGGCAAAAGCAATATCCTCTTTCAGAGGAAGTAGCCCTAGCAGTAGTGCTCACAGCACAATGCCTCAAAACGATTCAAATTCAACAAGTACCGGTATTGTTGAAAAAGTTGCGGATATAGTAGAAAAGGCTAACAGGTCTATGCCTAGTGAGAATGATGTTTCAGGGCATAGACAACGTTATCATACGAGGGATGGTGTTATCTGGAAGGATAAAGCGCCATACCATCGAGGTGAAAATAAAGACTGATAACAAAAACAACCCTCTCAACCATCATGGCTGGGAGGGTTTCGTGCGTCTATGATTATATTTCTACATCGACCTTGAGTCCGGTTTTCAATTCAACGGTGCAGTGGGTTGGACAGATTACGCTTTGCCTAAGCCAGCGTTTTAGTAGCGCTTTATCAAATACTGTAAGGTGGGAAGACTGGTCTTTGATGAAATCCTGCAATTGTGTTATTCGTTGAAGTTGTTCATCATCACACTGTATCGTATCCATTGAATCTTGCTGTTGCTTCTCTCTGATCGCAAAAATCTGGTTGGCAATCTCATTGTAGGCTTCTTTGTTGTTGGCCTTTTTAACAAGTTCCTACTGAAGTTCCATAAGCTTCTCATCAATACCATCCGTGGTGATACGGCAGAAGCTCTAATGACCGATGCAATATTTTGCTGTAGCTGTTTCTGATATTTTGATTTATCTCCAAGCAGCTCATTCAAGGCAGTGAGTACGATTTCCTGCAGGTCAAGCTCACTGACGGTTCTGGCCTGGCACTCAAGACTCGTAGGTTCTAATTTGCTGATGTAGCGTCAGACGATGGATTTGCAACCACGGTTGTTCCAATGGATTCTTCTGAACATTTAACCGCAGTCCCTACAAATGATAATCTGTGAGAAGCAGTGGTTGTAGCTGTAGCTTCGTTTTTTTCCATTAGCGTTGGTCTTAACCACTCGCCTGCGTACCAATATAGATATAAATGTTATCATTACTATGGTAATGCTCTATATGATAGTTAAGGAGTTAAAGAAGTAGTCTAACTACTTCTAGGTGGTGATACGTAAAAAAGCAGGAGCTACCAACCAATGTCATTAAGTTAGTGAATTCTTTTATGAACAGAAGATTAGTACTCAGCATATCTTCTGTTTTTTTGTACACTAAAAATACAGTATTGATACTGCTTAAAAAAATGATTATAATATCTTTGTTAATTGAATCGATAAACGAAATAAACTGCTGACTTGGGTCTGATTTTGCGAGAATTTTTTCTTCCAGGTCTGATAGGTTCCAATTCTTTCGCTATTATTGATTCTATATCAGGTGGATGTTTTCCACCTTTTTTAATTCTTAAATATGTTCTCAAAAGGTGAACGGCTCTTGTAAAATTGATTTGATAAGTATACTTTCTCTTTTTTAAGGGTAATTTGATATTTCTTATAATTCTTTCACAATAATTGTAGAGAATTAGTCTTGCATATATTTCTTGCTTTATTGACTCTCTCTTCTTTGAGTGAAGTGCATTTAATCCAATAGCGTATTTTAATTCTCTAAATGAAGTTTCAATTCCCCACCGCATATTGTAGATCTGTTTAACCGTTTCTATTGGAAATTCGTCTCTATCTAAATTAGTAGCTATACATTCATAAGTATCATGAGAAATTTTAAATCTTACAATGCGACATTTAAAATCATAAAAAGGATGTTCACTGTCAATGTAGTCAAAACGTATTTTCTTTGGAAAAAATCTATATTTTTCTTGATTTTCTTTAACTTCCTTGGTCTGTTTGAAAGTAAGAGTTTTTTCTATATCAATATCACATTCATCAGAAAGAGTGATATGCATTCCTCTTAACATACCATTACTGTTGAAATCTTTGATGCGAATGAGATATTTATTTTTTGAATGCACTACATGTTCAAATAGATTATAGGATTCATAATTTCTATCTGCTATAAATATAGTATTCTTATTTTTGTATCTATCCACTATATCTATGAATGCGGCATTCTCGTTATATTTTGATTCACCTTCGATAATGACATCATCATACGTATGTTCAAGCAAGTCATAAGCTGCGTTAAGATGAAATGCATTGAAACCTTTTTTATCAATACCATGATTAAAAGAATATGTTTCTGTATCACTATTATTATAAGAAATTGGTAAAGTTGAAGCGTCTATAGCGATTAATCTATAGTTTTTATATAATTTATATTTTCTAGTCTTTTCATTGAAAGAATCAAAGATGTATTTAAACGCTTCATGTTTGATACACTAGGAATTAGACGCTATCCTATCACAAAAAAATCTGAGAAAAC
>ENA-OROR01000651-OROR01000651.1-human-gut-metagenome-genome-assembly--contig:-NODE-651-length-28889-cov-8.745682_pt1 | contig 28889 bp, 25 predicted proteins | sample MGYA00242135_ERZ509060 | MGnify/ENA primary metagenome ERZ509060 (study PRJEB26280, sample SAMEA2338742) | human gut metagenome | biome: human gut; feature: human-associated habitat; material: faeces... | reverse complement strand
GAATTTTCAGGGTTGTTGTCTATTGTTTAATTATCAAGGTTCTTATCTGTTGTCTTATCGACAGCTATATTAGATTATCACATCTTCAAGCGTTTGTCAACAACTTTTTAAATTTATTTTGCTATTCGTTTGAACCATTGTTCTTGCGAGTCAGCTTAGATATAATACCATTTACACAATTACATGTCAATAGTTTTAGTGATTTTTTTTACACTTTTTTACATTTTCTTTTCTAATACTACACAAAGTATTAATTTAATGCTTTTATACTATATATAGGTCTTTATATTCCCATATCATAACTGTACACTCTACATTCTTACTTCTTATTTTATATATCTTTTCACATTATATTTTTGTAACACAATTTTTTGCATTCGATTATTTATAATAATACATATAATATTATATTTTCTATAGCTTTCATTTTATTTGCCATTACAATTAATGATGCTTTCTCTATTAAATAATAAAACCGGTAAACCTGACATTAATAATTCTAAATTCTAATGCAAATCAACTTCATATGAGATATACTTTAAAAATCTTATTCTGATTAGATGGCACAGAATGAATCTACATATATATTTTTCCTGTTTCCATAGAAAACACTTTGCGAGTTTTATTCGCTGATTAGCGGTCGACAAATGCTGTCATAAAAGCATGGCGTATTTTCCTCATCGCCATAACAAAAAATCGCAATTCAATGAATTGCGATTTTCTTACGGAGAAAGAGGGATTTGAACCCTCGCGCCGGTCACCCGACCTACACCCTTAGCAGGGGCGCCTCTTCAGCCTCTTGAGTATTTCTCCAGCACGCATTATTATACTAGAGTTTATGTTTATTGTCAATATAGTATTTTCATTTTTTTATTTTTTCTCAATTATGTATTTGTGAAACTAAATAAGCCCTTTTTACTTTCTCATTTGTAAAACCAACTTCTACTCTTTTTCTTCACTTCGTAGAAAAACAAGTTTCTTTACGTTGCACTATTTCTATTTAAAATCCAGCTTCTCTAATTGTATTCTGAATTCTTTCTCTGACTAGCGCTGCTATTTCTTTTGTATTCATATCTTTATAATCTTCATAATAAAGAGGTTTCAGAAAATGTACCTGAACTGTTACCTGACTTGTAGTATTTGTGTCAAATGGTTTAAATGAATCTATTAATGCTACCGGAACGATTGGGCATTTCGCTTTTGTAGCAGCTTTAAAGCTTCCACCTTTAAACTCCAGAAGCTCATTTCCATTTTTAGATCTTGTTCCTTCTGGGAAAATTAAATAGTTTCTTCCCTTTTTTACTTCATTTGTTACATTGATAATTACCTGAAGTGATTGCTTAATGTCATCTCGATCTATCATATATGCTTTCATACAGGCAAATACTTGTTTCAAAAACTGAATGTTCGCAATTTCCTTCTTAGCTACAACTGAAAATGGCTTCGGGCATACATCCAGAATAGCCAATACATCATAAAGCCCCTGATGATTCGGAAAGAACATAAATCCATTTTCATCCGGAATATTTTCCACACCGTATGCATCAATCGTAACGTTTCCACCTTTATTTGCTCTGTGAGTAATATACTTTAGTAACTCGTAATGTTGTTCTTCTTTGTATTTATCCACATGTGATGCATGATAGCACAATCTTATCCACATATAAGGAACTAGAAACAGATTCCGAAATACCATCATTATGATCCTTTTCATTATAAACTCCTCTCCTTATTCGTTTCCCCACTGTTGGGGAATATTATCTATTTTAGTATAATGTTTTGTGGATAAAATGTAAAGTTAGTAAAAAGGGGACGGGGATTTTTTTTAAAGTGCCAGGTGCATGTCCAAAAGGGGACGGGGATTTTCTAAAAAATCCCCGTCCCCTTTTGGAAGTTTTCTACTGCTTTTTTCGCTTTATACCTTCCTAAATTCCAATTTCTTAAATTTAGATCACTTTGGTCTTTTTTCACTCCCCGGAAATATTCCGCCAGTACATCTTTTACATTATCTATGTCTTCACTGTCCAGATCTTCCGATTTCAGATCTGCTAATACAGGAGCAGCATCTTCTGACCACATATCTGTCAGCTCTGCTATATCATTAAATTTCAGTTTTTTATTTTCTGCCTGTATATGAGCAATGTTATATTTTGAAATCATCCAGTCCGGTTGGCTGAATGACAAAAAAATATATAATCCAAATGCAATCACCATTGTATAACGAAACATTGGAAAGTTTCTTTTATATATCGAAATCACGACGCCACACATAACAAGTCCAAGTACCAGCAATGACCATAATACAAGTATTCTTAAAAATGTAAGATGATAAGCTCCGATATAAAGTAACATCCGGTATGCCGCTGAAATGAGCATTATAAATGTACAACTGCAGACTATGGTTAGTATAATATTTAAAATTTTATTTTCTTTGAATATATAAAGGCATAATATAACAATTATAAAATTAAGTGCACTGACAAACAATAACTGCCAGAAGCCGCCTCTTGCATATTCCGCATAGGTTGTATTTGCCGGAAGGAGACCTTTTTTCACTCCGATGAATAGAAAAAAAATCTGTATTATGCAATATAATACATAAATTGCGCTGATGATTCCTGTGAATGTGATCGCAATTACTGCATTTCCATTTTTCTTCTTTTCTTTATCCGTTTCCGCAAAATTTTTCTTGCTTGCTGTATAGAAAAATGTGTAGCATAAATGTACACCTGCTATAAATAAAACGATATATCCAGGTACCATGCCTATTTTTATATGCTTTAATACATTTCCAAATATCCCTGCAAATATTGCATCCGAACTGAGCAGCACCGGAAATATGATGAGAAGCAACAATGCTGCAATTACTATTCCAACTAAAACTGCAATCAACATATTTTTCTTTTTTGCTTTATCTTCTCCGGTGTGATCTCTTGTTAGATATCTTACTCCTCCAACATACAGAGCTGGCGTACTTTCGATTATTCCAATTCCAAGTAAAATGATTCGTTTCAGATAACCGCCGAAATTCCAGCTTGTATCATCATAAAACTGATGTAGCATAAATACGGTTAATAAAAGTGCTGTTCCCACCCAGTTAAAAAATATAAAAAAGTACGATGTCGTACATGCAGTTGATATTCCTAAAAGCAACATTCCTGTTATGTATATCCAGGAATCCTTTTTTAATTTCAGACCCAGTTTCTTTAAAAAGATTTTTATAAAAATAATTGTGATTCCGATGCATATTGGAAATGTGATTCCAGAAATATTTTCATACAATGATACTGTGAAAATAATTCCATATAATAAACTTAATGCTGCAAAAAACGGATATTCTTCTTTTATTTTTTCAATATATCGCTCCATATTAAACGCTCCTTCAATATCCACATTCTTAATTACCAATTTTCGTAAAAATATACAATTGTATGAATTTCATCATTGGCCGCCCATCCACATACATAACCATGATTCCATTCGTATTCTTTTTCTTGTGTTCCACTACACTTTACAAAACTATATGTCCACTTTACTTTTGTTTTCGGCACATGGAATTTTTCAAAGAAAGTTGTTGGAAGATAATATTTACCTTTGGTGACAAATGCACCATCTTCCGCTGCATATCTTATCTCTTTATCTTCCACTTTACATTTTTCTGTAGTTCTCTTTTTTAATTTCTTGTTCCAACTTGTATAACTATCCTTGTCAAATTGCAATAACAGGCAAAATTCCGGAGATTCAAGTAACGAACTTTCGTATACATCTGTCTTCACTGCTTCTTCTGGAATCTTTTCTGGGAAACTTTCTGATACTTCTCCGCCATATGTCTTAATAATGCTATTGTAATTTGTTTTATAAATACCCAATAGAACAGCAAAAAAGAATATTTCAATTAAAATGGCCGAAATTAATTTCTTTCGCATATTACTCCTTCTTATACTCGATAATATCTCCTGGCTGGCAGTCGAGCTCTCTGCAGATAGCTTCTAATGTTGTAAAACGAATTGCCTTTGCCTTGTTATTTTTCAAAATTGACAGATTTGCCGGCGTAATTTCAATTTTATTCGCCAGTTCAACGAGTCCGATTCCTTTTTGTGCCATCATTACATCCAAATGTACTTTAATTCCCATTGCGACACCCCCTAAATCGTAAAATCATTTTCTTCTTTGTATGCGATTGCCTGATTGAATACACATGCAAGTACCTGACTGAACAGAGCTGCGATAAAGAAAACGATTATAATTACAAGTGCCGCCGGTGTCGGATTGAAAAATAGTTTTATAATCCATAAAATTGTAATTCCGAAACTTAATCTTGCCATATGTCTGAGGTTCGTTACATTAGCGGTTACAAAACACTCTTCTTCCATTACGGTTTTCATCATTCTGCGGAGTTCATATATGATCGTCACTCCAAGGATTCCTGATATTCCGAAAATAATAAGCATTGGTATATACTGATTCATAAATACCTCAATCTTGAACTTTGCAAGATATCGTAAACTGATTGGCAATGTCAGAATTACAATAATTCCACTTACAAACATTACATCCAGAATATGTTTTGTAAATTTAACTATCTTTGTATTCATAATTAGATTGCTCCTTCTTATGTTATTTTCTATAAAATAACATATAGTTTATTGTTTTTCAATATGTATTTATTGTTTTTCAATATTTTTTTATCTTTTTTCGATATTTAGAGGGTGAATTTTTGGTAAATAGCTTTTTTATATTTTTATATTCCACAAAAAAGACCTACCTCTGCAGGTAAGCCTTTTTTATACTCACTTCTTAAATTTATCTTTGCTAAAAAGTGTAACTTTAATCTTTCCAGAATCTATGCTTCCAGTTCTCGCAGAATAATTTCTGCTGTTTTCTTTACAGTTGCTGCTACAAAGTCTGTACACTGTGCCTTACGTTCCGGAGAATTTTTCTCTTTTCCTTTTGTAAGTACACGACAACAGGTTGCTCCGCAATATTCTTTGAAGAAATCATGTAATTCATTTGTCAGGGCAAAACATTTGTTGATCTTTGGATCTCCCGGTGTGGTACGTCCAAAGAAATACCCAATCATCATTGTTGCTCCGGCAAGCGCTCCGCATATACAGCCGCCTCCTCCAAGTCCCCATGGAAATCCTGAGCTCATCGCAATTGCATCATCCGACATATCCAGATCAAAATTCTTGCGGATAGCATAGATCAGCGATTCTGAACAGGCGAACCCCTGATTGAAAATCTCTACTGCATCCTTCTGTAATTGCTCCATATTAATATCCGTATTCATAATAACGACCTCCTTTATTTTCCTCTTTTCATCTTACATCATTATTGATAAAAATTCTACGAAAATAAAATGTTCTCTTCCTTTCACTCTATTTTCACAGATTTTATGTACTATTATGACAATCAGGGAATATTAAGAGGCGAAGTCCCATAACAACACTGTAGTGGAATCCGGATTCCAGAGGATTTTTGCAGAATATAACAGCAGTCATAATAAAATAAATAAAACTGACGTACTTCAGATCTTCCTGAGATTCTTTCTGCAGATACGTCAGTTTTTCTATTTACTTAATCAATATAATATTTCTATTCTTCAGATGTATCGTTTTCTGTTACATCTGCTTCTTCAGATTCGGAAGTGCTCTCCTGCTCCTCCTCAGAATCGTCCTCGTCGCCTTTTCTTACTTTCGCAATACTTGCAACGATGTCTTTATCTTTAAGATTGATGAGCTTCACTCCGGATGTAATTCTTCCAAGTACGGAAATTCCTTCACACTTCATACGGATGATAATTCCTTCCGTATTGATGATCATGATCTCATCTTCTTCGTTGACAGCTTTTACGCCAACTACGTTACCGGTCTTTTCTGTGATCTTATAGCATTTCACACCTTTACCGCCACGGTTCTGTGGTGTAAATTCATCCATGTCAGTACGTTTTCCCATACCTTTTTCAGATACAAACAGAAGCTCACTTCCCTGGGAATCTAACTGCATACCGATGACTTCATCTCTGTCAGAAAGATTCATTCCGCGTACTCCCATAGATGTTCTTCCGGTAGAACGGACATCTGTTTCTTTGAAACGGATACACTGACCATACTTGGTAACAAGCAGGATATCCTGATTATTGTCTGTGTATTTTACTTCAATCAATTCATCTTCTTCACGAAGAGTGATTGCTGCAAGACCTGTCTTTCTTACATTTGCATAATCTGTAATAGGCGTCTTCTTAACAAGACCTTTCTTTGTAGCCATGAACAGATACTCACCTTCTCTGTACTCCTCAATCGGAATGACAGCACTGATCTTCTCACCCGGCATCAACTGCAGCAGATTGATGATCGCAGTTCCTCTTGAAGTACGGGAAGCTTCCGGGATTTCATATCCTTTCAGACGGTAAACTCTTCCGGTATTTGTAAAGAACATGATGTAATGATGTGTATGCGTCATAAACAGTTCTTCTACATAATCTTCATCCAGTGTCTGCATTCCCTTGATACCTTTACCACCACGGTTCTGTGCTTTGAATGTATCATTGGACATTCTCTTGATATATCCTAATTTGGTCATTGTAATAACAACATCTTCTCTTGGAATCAGATCTTCCATGGAAATATCAAATTCATCAAATCCGATGGATGTTCTTCTCTCATCACCGTATTTATCACGGATAACAAGAATCTCTTCTTTGATCACGCCAAGAAGTAACTTTCTGTCAGCAAGGATTGCTTTTAATCTGCTGATCTGCTCCATCAGTTCTTTGTATTCAGCTTCAATCTTCTCTCTTTCCAGACCTGTCAGCGCACGCAGACGCATATCTACGATTGCCTGTGCCTGTACTTCGGAAAGTCCGAACCGTTCAATCAACTCTGCTTTGGCGATCTGGACATTCTGCGAGCCTCGGATGATATTGATTACTTCATCGATATTATCAAGTGCGATCAGCAGTCCTTTTAAAATATGTGCTCTTTCTTCTGCTTTGTTTAACTCATACTGTGTACGTCTTGTCACTACTTCTTCCTGATGATTCAGGTAGTGATTTAACATCTCAAGAAGATTCATGACTTTTGGCTGGTTGCCGACAAGTGCCAGCATGATCACACCAAAAGTATCCTGTAACTGTGTATGTTTGTATAACTGATTCAGGATGACATTTGCATTGACATCTCTTCTGAGTTCAATGACAATTCTCATTCCTTCACGGCTGGACTGGTCACTCAGATCTGTAATTCCATCGATTCTCTTATCTCTGACCATCTCTGCTATTTTCTCAATCAGTCTCCCTTTATTTACCATAAACGGAAGTTCCGTTACAATAATACGGCTCTTGCCATTTGGCATAGCTTCAATATCTGTGATTGCTCTGACACGGATCTTGCCACGGCCGGTACGATATGCTTCCTCGATTCCTCTTGTTCCAAGGATCATACCGCCTGTCGGGAAATCCGGTCCTTTGATGATTTTCAGGATCTCTTCAATCGTTGTCTCTTCTCTGTCTTCGATCTGATCATCAATGATCTGAACAACTGCATTGATGACTTCTTTCAGGTTATGCGGCGGAATATTTGTTGCCATACCTACCGCAATACCGGAAGTACCATTTACCAGAAGATTCGGAAATCTTGCCGGAAGTACTGTCGGCTCCTTCTCTGTCTCATCAAAGTTCGGCGCAAAATCAACGGTATTCTTGTTGATATCTGCTGTCAGTTCCATGGAAATCTTACTTAATCTTGCCTCTGTGTATCGCATGGCGGCTGCACCGTCACCGTCTACAGAACCAAAGTTTCCATGACCGTCTACGAGTGGATATCTGGTAGACCACTCCTGTGCCATATTAACAAGTGCTCCGTAAATAGAACTGTCACCGTGCGGGTGATATTTACCCATGGTATCACCAACGATACGGGCACATTTTCTGTGTGGTTTATCCGGACCGTTGTTCAGCTCGATCATAGAGTATAAAATTCTTCTCTGTACCGGTTTCAGACCGTCTCTTACATCCGGAAGTGCACGTGAAGCAATAACGCTCATCGCATAGTCAATGTAAGATGTTTCCATTGTTTTTTTCAAATCCACTTCATGGACTTTGTCAAAAATATTATCTTCCATTTATCCTTTTCCTTTCCTACACGTCCAAATTCTTCACGTATTGTGCATTTTCTTCGATAAACTCACGTCTTGGCTCTACTTTATCTCCCATCAGGGTTGTAAATGTCAGATCCAGTTCACTTGTTGTCTCTTCATCCATCTTAACTTTCAGAAGTATTCTGTGCTGCGGATCCATTGTTGTATCCCAGAGCTGTTCTGCATCCATCTCTCCAAGACCTTTGTAACGCTGAATCTTGTTGTTTCCGTCTCGTCCAACTTCCTGCAGGATACTGTCTAATTCTTCATCGCTGTATGCGTACCATACTTTTTTGTTCTTCTCCAACTTATAAAGCGGCGGCTGCGCCAGATATACATATCCTTCTTTGATCAGATCCGGCATAAAACGATACAGGAATGTCAGAAGCAGTGTACTGATATGTGCACCGTCGACATCGGCATCTGTCATGATGATGATCTTGTGATAACGCAATTTTGAAATATCAAAATCATCATGGATACCTGTACCAAATGCAGTGATCATTGCCTTGATCTCGGCATTGCCATAAATCTTATCCAGTCTTGCTTTCTCAACATTCAGAATCTTACCACGCAGTGGAAGGATTGCCTGTGTCGCACGGTCTCTCGCTGTCTTCGCAGAACCGCCGGCAGAGTCTCCCTCTACGATATATATCTCACAGTTTTTCGGATCTTTGTCAGAACAGTCAGCCAGTTTACCGGGAAGCGACATACCGTCTAAAGCAGATTTTCTTCTCGTAAGATCTCTTGCTTTTCTTGCTGCTTCTCTTGCACGCTGCGCCATCACAGATTTCTCGACTGTCATCTTTGCCACAGATGGATTCTGCTCCAGATAAATCTCAAGCTGTTTGCTTACAACACTGTCAACGGCACCTCTTGCTTCACTGTTACCTAATTTCTGCTTTGTCTGTCCTTCAAACTGTGGATCTTCGATTTTTACACTGATGATTGCAGTCAGTCCTTCACGGATATCTTCGCCGGACAAATTCGGCTCGCTGTCTTTTAGTAATTTATTCTTTCTTGCATAATCATTAAATGTCTTTGTAAGTGCATTACGGAAACCAACTACATGGGTTCCTCCTTCCGGAGTCGTAATGTTATTTACAAATCCATACGTATTATCGCTGTAAGAATCATTGTGCTGCATTGCAACTTCCACAGATACATTGTTGACATTTCCTTCGCAGTAAATGATATCTTCATACAGCGGAGTCTTGCTCTTATTCAGATATTTTACAAATTCGCGGATACCACCTTCGTAGTGGAATGTCCGTTCTATCGTTTCTTCTTCCGGACGTTCATCTCTTAATACAATCTTCAGTCCGGCTGTTAAAAATGCCATCTCGCGGAAACGCTGTTTTAAAATATCATACTCGAAAACAGTCTCTTCAAAAATCGTATCATCCGGTAAAAATGTAACCTTTGTTCCCGTCTTTTCCGGAGCACAGGAACCAATCACTTCCAGCTTCTGAACGACTTTTCCTTTCTCATAGCGCTGTTTATAAACCTTGCCTTCTTTACAGATTTCAACTTCCAGCCAGTTGGAAAGCGCATTTACGACAGAGGCTCCTACACCATGAAGCCCACCGGATACTTTGTATCCTCCACCGCCGAATTTACCACCGGCATGCAGCACGGTAAATACAACTTCAACTGCAGGAAGACCCGCTTTATGATTGATTCCGACAGGGATTCCACGTCCATTATCTACAACGGTAATCGAATTATCTTTATTAATGCTCACAAAAATCGTGTCACAGAATCCTGCAAGTGCCTCATCTACGGCATTGTCTACAATCTCGTATACGAGATGATGTAAACCTCTCGATGATGTACTTCCGATATACATTCCGGGACGCTTTCTGACAGCTTCAAGCCCTTCCAGTATCTGGATTTCATCTGCACCATATTCGTGCTGTACTTTTTCTGTACTCATTCTATTCCTCCTAGTTTTCTTTCTTTACCTGTCCGCTCTGGACATGGAATACTTTATTTATAGAAAATCGATGATTTACAAACTCATCCATCCCCGTACAGGTAATGAGCGTCTGTATATCATGAATACTATCCAGTAAATAGTTTTGCCTATGTTTATCAAGTTCAGACAATACATCATCCAGTAAAAGAACCGGCGTATCATGAATCGACTGTTTTACCAGCTCTATTTCTGATAATTTGAGGGACAATGCCGCAGTCCGTTGCTGTCCCTGGGAACCGTATTTACGAATATCGATATCGCCGATCATAAATGCAATATCATCCCGGTGCGGACCTACAGATGTGCTTCTGATACGCAAATCTTTTTCTTTGTTCTTGTTCAGCGCCTGCTCCAGCGTCAGATAGCTATTGCTTGGCTCATATAAAATCCGGATGGATTCTTTTCCTCCGGTCAGTTTGTTATGGATTCCGGAAATGATCTCATTCATCTGTTCTACAAATTCCTGCCTTCTCTGAATGATCAGATTGCCATAATGAACAAGCTGCATATCCCAGATATCCAGTGTTTTCAGTACATCACTGTTGTATGCCGCCTCTTTCAGCAAATGATTCCGCTGATTCACAATTCTGTTATAATTTGCAAGATTGCTCAGATATACTTTATCCAGCTGAGAAAGTTCCAGATCCACAAACCTTCTTCTCTCTCCGGGACCATTTTTAATAATATTCAGATCTTCCGGCGAGAAAAATACAATATTGACAATTCCGAATAATTCACTGGCTTTTCTGATCGGCATCTTATTGATCGCAATTCCTTTTGGACTGTTCTTCTTCAGATGCATGTCGATCTGATAATTAATGCCGTTCTTCTCTACAACTGTCTCAATGTGGGACTCATTCTGTTCAAAACGAATCAGATCCTTGTCTTTGGATCCTCTGTGGGATTTTGTTGTTCCTGAAAGATAGACAGCCTCTAAGATATTCGTCTTTCCCTGGGCATTATCACCGTAAAAGATGTTTGTTGCTTTGTCAAATTCAAGAGATAACAGCTCATAATTTCTGAAATTTTTAAGCTTTAAAGACTCAATCTTCAATTCTTATCTCTTCTCCATCAAATAATACCATATCCCCGGCATATAATTTTCTGCCGCGTCTGGTATCTGTTTCTCCATTTACTGTTACGAGTCCTTCTGTGATTACTTCTTTTGCTTCCACTCCGGACTCAACAAGACCGGCAGCTTTCAGTGCCTGTCCGAGTTTAATATATTCATCTCTCAGTCTTATAACTTCCATCTTTTCACCTCTTAACCAGCCGCATTAAAGTTTACCGGAAGAATCAGGTAAATATAAGTCTCATTGTCATCCTTGATGAAGCACGGAGCTTTCGCATTCATCAGATAAAGTGTTACTTCCTCGTCATCAATAACTCTTAATGCATCAATCAGAAACTTCGGATTGAATCCGATCAGCAGATCCTTACCTTCTTTGTTGATCATAATCTCTTCATTCATGGAGCCAATCTGCGATTTGATCTTCAGTTCCATGATCTCATCACCAATATTGATGATAATTGGCTTCTTATCACCTTCTTTGACGAGAAGGGTGGCACGGTCAATACAGTTTAACAATTCTTTTTTGTTAATTCTGACCTTAGTATCATAATCGCTGGACAGCATCTGATCAATTTTAAAATATTCTCCCTCCAGAAGTCTGGATACAACAACTGTATTATCAAACTCAAATACAATGTGATTGCTTGTGTAAGAAATATTTACTTTGCTTTCAGCTTCTCCGGATAAAATCTTACTGATCTCGATCAGTGTCTTACCTGGAACAACAAGTTTCTTGTCTGTAACATCTGCATCCAGAGCAATCTTACGGATGGAGATACGGTGTCCATCCAGAGATACAACCCGAAGCATATTATTCTTAATCTCAAAAAGTTCTCCTGTCATCAGTTTATTACTGTCAGAATCAGCAATAGAGAAAATAGTCTGTCTGATTACTTCTTTCAGCGTAAACTGTGATACTTCGATCGATTCGTCTTTTTCGATGATTGGAAGATAAGAAAATTCATCGCCCGGTTTACCGGAAATATTAAATTTTGCTTTCTCGCAGACAATTGTAGTCTGTAAAGATTCGTCTGTTTCGATAATGACATCACTGTCTGGAAGTTTTCTTACGATTTCGGAGAAAAACTTCGCGTCAATAGCGATCATACCTCTTTCGATGATTTCACCTTCTATGTCTGTCTGGATACCAAGTTCCATATCGTTGGCAGTCAGACGGATAATATCTGTTGTAGCATCGATCAATACACATTCAAGGATCGACATTGTTGTTTTTGAAGGTACCGCTTTTGAAACAATGCTAACCCCTTTTACAAGATTACTTTTCGTGCAAACAATTTTCATGTGTGTAAAACTCCTTTCGCGGTGCGCAATATATATTATGTCTATGAAATGCTTCCGTATCCGTCGCCTTAGGGGGTGTGGAAAAGGGGAAAACCCCTTCAAGCCCTCTGTTTATCGGCGTTTCCGGAATTAAAAACTCTGTGGATTTCGATGAGAATTCATGGGGATTGCATTGGGATAAAAAAATTCTATCCACCGCGTTGGTTAAAAATCCACATATAATCCCATAATTATCCACAACTATATGAAAGTTATCCCAAGCCAGTCCACATAATAATTCACATAAACTAAGCCGGATTGATCTTCTTCTTAATGATATTGACAGTATTTGCCAGTGTTTCGTCGGTTTCCATCTCGGATTCTACCTTTTCAATACCGTATTTGATAGTAGAATGGTCCTTTCCACCAAAAATAGCACCAATTGCTTTTAAAGAAAGCTCTTTAGTAGACATCGTACGCATCAGATACATCGCTACCTGACGAGGATTGGCAATTTCTGCGTTTCTTTTTTTGCTCTTAAGATCAGCAATACTGATATTGAAGTGCTCTGCAACAATATCCAGTATGAGTTCTGGTGTAACTTCTCGGTTATTATCAGAAGAAATAATATCTTTCAATGCTTCGGCAGCGAGAGATATGTCAATCGTTCCTTCATTATTATTCAGTCTGTAAAGAGCAATCAGTTTATTAAGAGAACCTTCCAGTTCTCGGATATTTGTCTTGATATTTGTGGCAATGTACTGGATTACATCTAATGGGATGTTGTATTTTTCAAGCTTGTCTAGTTCGATCTTCTTCTGAAGGATTGCCATACGTGTCTCATAATCCGGAGAAGAAATATCTGCAAGCATACCCATCTCAAAACGGGAGCGCAGTCTGGCTTCCAGTGTCTCGATATCTCTTGGCGGGCGGTCACTGGAGATAATGATCTGCTTTCCGGAAGTATGTAAATGATTAAAAGTATGGAAAAACTCTTCCTGCGTACTTTCTTTACCAATAATAAACTGGATGTCATCGATTAACAGTACATCAATATTCCGGTACTTTTCGCGGAACTTTGTCATAGAAGATTCGTTGCCGGATGATTTACCGTTCTTTAATGATTCAATCAGTTCATTCGTAAATGTCTCACTTGTTACATATAAAATCTTTTTCTTTGGATTCTGATCTAAAATAAAATGTGCAATGGAATGCATCAGATGAGTCTTTCCCAGTCCGACACCTCCGTAGAGAAATAGAGGATTATAAACCTGTCCCGGTGATTCTGCTACCGCAACGGAAACTGCATGGGCGAAACTGTTATTTCCGCCTACAACAAAAGTGTCAAAAGTGTACTTAGGATTCAGCCCGGCTCTTTCGGCTACGGACTTCGTACGTTTCTTTTGACTTGCTTCAACTGCCATATTCTGTATTTCATTCAACCGATCATCATCTTCGGATATGAAAGAAACTTCGTATTCTTCTCCTGTGATTTCAGCAATGCATACCTTCAAAGGAAGAAGATATTTTTTTTCAATGTATTCAACACTTGAATTCATATTTACCATAATAAATACAGTGTTGTTGATGACATCATATACTTTCAGCGGTTTAATCCATGTCGAGAATGATACATTGGATAATTCGTGTTCCACGCGCAAATGTTCTATTATTTGCGGCCATTTTTCCTCTACTGTGTTCATTTTATAAAACTCCTAATCTTCTATATACTCTATTATAGTTTACATCAAAATGGGGGATTAGGCAACGTTTAATCAATGTGGATAACTAATTTTCCCCTTGAAAACGGCATATTTGCGTTCGATTTGTGGAAAAAAAAGTTAAAATCCACAAGTTATCCACTGAAATCCACAAAGTTTTCCACATTTAGTGGATAATTCCATGATAAATAAGTTCTTACCTATTTATATAAGGCGAAGTGAAAAATGTGGAATACCGGCATATTTATCCCCATTAACTAAAATACAAAGAAAAAGTCTATAAACTCGCAGGTTTTGCTTGACGTAAAGGAATTTTATGAATATAATAAAAAATGATGTCTATAGAAAACTGAGGGATAACCCTTAAAAATATAAGGAGGTGGATATCAATGAAAATGACATTCCAGCCAAAAAAGAGACAAAGAGCTAAAGTTCATGGTTTCAGATCAAGAATGAGCACTGCAGGCGGAAGAAAAGTTCTTGCAGCAAGAAGAGCAAAAGGAAGAAAGAAATTATCAGCGTAGGCCGCATATATGTGGCCTTTTCTTCTCTCAAAATTAGGAGAAAATGAAAATGAAATATTCCGAATCATTAAAAAAAAACAGGGATTTCCGTTTAGTTTATAAGGAAGGAAAATCCTGTGCAAACAAATATCTGGTCATGTATATTCGAGAGAATCATTCAGATGTAAACAGATTGGGAATATCTGTAAGTAAAAAAGTTGGAAATAGTATAGTACGTCATAGAATAACGAGATTAATTAGAGAGAGTTATCGACTACAAGAAGAGCACTTCAAGTGTGGATGGGATCTGGTTGTAATTGCCAGAGCCGGTGCGAAAGGAAAAACATATCGAGAAATAGAGAGCGCATTGATCCATCTTGGAACTCTTCATGAATTATATATATGAGGTAGCGTGTTATGAAAAGAATTCTGTTGGCATATATCAGATTCTATCAGAAATATTTATCGAACCTCAAAGGATCATCGACCTGTAAATATTATCCGACCTGCTCCTGTTATGCAAAAGAAGCAATTGAAAAATACGGAGCATGGAAAGGCGGAAGACTTGCGTTATGGAGAATATTGAGATGCAATCCATTTTCAAAGGGAGGCGTTGATCCAGTTCCATAAAAAATGTAGTTACGATGGAGGAAGAACGAATGACTGTAAGTTTACTGACTGCAGCAAACTGGCCGCTCGTAGGACAGTTATGCTGGCTATTAGGTAAAGTAATGAGTTTTATCTATGACTTCTTAGATAAGGCTCTGCCCTCAGATAATGGGCTTGTAGGATTATCAATTATCATCTATACGATTCTGGTATATACTTGTATGCTTCCATTGACGATCAATCAGCAGAGATCATCTAAAATGATGGCTGTGATCAACCCGGAAGTACAGAAAATTCAGAAAAAGTATAAAAACAAAAAAGATCAGGCTTCTATGATGAAGCAGCAGGAAGAAATCCAGCAGGTATATGACAAATATGGAACTTCCATGATGGGAGGATGCCTTCCGCTGTTAATCCAGATGCCGTTCCTGTTTGCATTATATCCGGTTATTTATAATATTCAGCAGTATGTACCGGCAATCAAAGGAGCTCCGGCTGCAGTAAACAGATTTATCACAATACCGGATCTTACTGTATCTCCGGCTGCTATGCTGAAGAACAGTGGATCATACGGAATGCCGGCAATTGTGATCATGATCACGGCAATCGTGCTTCCGCTTCTTTCAGCCGGAACACAGTATGTAAGTATGAAACTGTCCCAGGCAATTTCCGGACAGCAGCAGATGGATAAAGATAATCCGATGGCAGGAACTATGAAGACAATGAATATGACAATGCCTCTGTTCTCTGTATTCATGGTATTTACATTGCCGACTGGTATCGGTATTTACTGGATCATCAGTGCGTTAGTACGTTGTGTACAGCAGGTATTTATCAACAAACACCTGCAGAAGATGTCTGTTGAAGATCTGGTAGAAAAGAATAAAGAAAAAGCAGAAAAGAAACGTGCAAAGAGAAGCGAGAAAGCAGAGAAGATCAATGCAATGGCTCAGATGAATACGAAAAACATTTCTGAGAAATCAAGTCTGGGTGTTTCTGATGCTGAAAAAGAGAAAAAGCTTGAAAAAGCAAGAAAGAATGCAGCGAATGCAAAAGAAGGAAGTCTTGCAGCGAAAGCCAATATGGTTAGAAAATTCAATGAGGACAAATAGGGGGCGCTATTATGGACGGTTACATTACTGTATCAGCTAAAACATTGGATGATGCGATTACAGAAGCATTGATCCAGCTTGGTGTGACAAGTGATCATTTAGATTACGAAGTAATTGAGAAAGGAAGTGCCGGATTTCTTGGAATCGGCATGAAGCAGGCAGTAATAAAGGCGCGCAGAAAACAAGAGGAACCTGTAGAGGAACCGGTTGTTGAAGAAGTAGAAGAAAAGCCTGTTAAAAAAGAAGTAAAAGAATTTAAAGAAGAGAAAAAAGATTTTCATAAAAAAGAATTCCACAAAAAAGAGCATGTGAAAAAAGATAATTTCAAAAAAGAGGCTCCAAAGAAGGAATTCGTGAAAAAAGAAGTTCCGAAGAGAGAAGTTCCGAAGAGAGAAGTTGAACTTGCTCCTGTTGAAGATGCGACAAAAGAAGCATGTGTGAAATTTGTAAAAGATGTACTCGCTGCAATGGATATGAACGATGTTGAAGTGAAAGCAGAGATTGATGAAGAAGGTGCTCTGAGCATCACGATGGACGGAAAGAATATGGGTATTCTGATTGGAAAACGTGGACAGACACTGGATTCCCTGCAGTATCTTACAAACAGAGTTGCAAACAAAATGCAGGATGGTTATGTCAGAGTAAAACTCGATACAGAAGATTACAGAAGAAGAAGAAAACAGACATTAGAAAATCTTGCAAAGAACATTGCAAGCAAAGTAAAGAGAACAAGAAGATCTGTTTCTCTTGAGCCGATGAATCCTTATGAAAGAAGAATTATTCATTCTGCTCTTCAGTCTGATTCTGCTGTATCTACACATAGCGAAGGTGAAGAACCGTACAGAAGAGTTGTAGTAACATTGGTAAGAAGATAAAGAAAGAAAAAATAGGGGTTTTGATGACCTCTATTTTTTATATAACGAAAAATGCAATTTTATGTTATTAGGAGGAATTCGATGAATTATAATGAGCAGACCACTATTGCTGCTATTTCAACGGCTATGAGTAATTCCGGAATCGGTATTGTACGAATGACAGGAGAAGATTCTGTTGAAATTGCAGATCGTATTTATCGTGGAAAAAAGAATAAAAAGCTTAGTGAGCAGATGTCACATACCATTCATTATGGCTATATATGCGATGGTGACGAGGTGATCGATGAAGTCCTTGTAATGCTGATGCGTGGTCCACATACTTATACAGGAGAAGATACTGTGGAAATCAACTGCCATGGCGGTGTGTATGTGGTGAAAAAAGTGCTAGAGACAGTGATCAAATATGGAGCAAGACCGGCGGAACCAGGTGAATTTACAAAAAGAGCATTTTTAAATGGAAAAATGGATCTTTCCCAGGCAGAGGCAGTAGGAGATCTGATTACTGCTCAGAATGAATATGCATTGAAAAGCTCTGTTAGCCAGTTGAAAGGAAATGTAAAAGAAAAGATTTCAAATATCAGACAGAAAGTTATTTATCATACAGCATTTATTGAAACAGCGTTAGATGATCCGGAACATATCAGTGTGGATGGATACGGAGATAAGTTGAAAATAACAGTGGACGAACTGCTCGGTGATATCAGACATCTGTTGGACACATGTGATGATGGAAGAATTCTGAAAGAGGGTGTGAATACTGTAATTTTGGGAAAACCGAATGCCGGAAAATCATCGCTTATGAATGCATTTCTGGGGGAAGACAGAGCAATTGTAACGGATATTGCCGGTACAACAAGAGATGTACTGGAAGAACATATCAATTTGCAGGGAATTTCTCTGAATATCATGGATACTGCAGGAATCCGTGATACAGAAGACATTGTTGAGAAGATTGGTGTAGATAAAGCAATCAATTATGCAAAAGATGCGGATCTGATTTTATTTGTAATTGACGCGTCATCTGAACTTGATGAAAATGATATCGAGATTCTGAAGATGATACAGGGAAAACAGGCAATTATCTTGCTAAATAAGTCAGATTTAGATATGATAGTTACGAAAAAAGTAATTGAAAATAAAGTGAATGAATTACAGCCTGTAAATTCGAGTGAGACAGAAAATCATAACCCGATCATTGAAGTTTCTGCGAAAGAGAAGAGTGGAATTGCGGAGTTTGAGCAGATTTTAAAAGACATGTTCTATGATGGAAAACTGACATTTAATGACGAGATTTATATTACAAATGTTCGTCAGAAAACAGCACTTCAGGAAGCGTACAGATCACTTCAGAAGGTAAATGAAAGTATTGAAATGGGAATGCCGGAAGATTTTTATTCCATTGATTTGTTAGATGCATATGAATCACTCGGCAGTATCACAGGCGAGACAATAGGAGAGGATCTTGTAAATGAAATATTCAGCAAATTCTGTATGGGAAAATAAAGATCAATATGATGTAGCAGTGATCGGGGCCGGTCATGCAGGGTGTGAGGCGGCTCTGGCGTGTGCACGACTTGGTTTTCGTACAATTGTATTTACTGTCAGCGTAGACAGTATTGCACTTATGCCGTGCAATCCGAATATTGGAGGAAGTTCTAAGGGACACCTTGTAAAAGAAGTGGATGCACTCGGTGGAGAGATGGGGAAAGTCATTGACCAGACATTTATCCAGTCCAAAATGCTAAACAAATCCAAAGGACCTGCAGTACATTCACTGCGTGCACAGGCTGATAAGAATGAATACAGCAAAACGATGCGCCAGGTTCTGGAAAATCAGGAGAATCTGGAGATTAAGCAGGCCGAGATTGTGAATATTCTTACTGAAAATGATGAAGTGACAGGAGTTCAGTTGTATTCTGGGATGATTTACCGGTGCAAAGCTGTTATTTTATGTACAGGAACTTATTTGAAATCACGCTGTGTTTACGGTGATGTGAGCATGAGTACAGGACCAAATGGATTACAGTCAGCAAATTATCTTACGGATTGTCTGAAAGAGCTTGGAATTAAGATGTATCGTTTTAAAACGGGAACACCGGCGAGAATTGACAAAAATTCCATTGATTTCAGTAAAATGGAAGAGCAGTTTGGTGATGAGAGAATTGTTCCGTTTTCATTTACAACAAATCCAAATGATGTGCAGATTGATCAGGCATCTTGCTGGCTGACTTATACAAATGAAGAGACTCATCGGATCATTCGTGAAAATCTCGATCGTTCACCACTATATTCGGGAATGATAGAGGGAACAGGACCAAGATATTGTCCTTCAATTGAAGATAAGGTTGTAAAATTTGCCGATAAAAATCGTCATCAGGTATTTATCGAGCCGGAAGGACTTGGAACAAATGAGATGTATGTAGGTGGAATGTCCAGTTCGTTGCCAGAAGATGTGCAATATGCGATGTACAGATCAGTTCCGGGACTTGAAAATGCAAAAATTGTTCGAAATGCATATGCAATTGAATATGATTGTATTGACGGAAGACAGTTAAAACCGTCTCTTGAATTCAAAAATATTCATGGGCTGTTCAGTGCCGGACAGTTTAATGGAAGTTCAGGATATGAAGAAGCAGCGGCACAGGGAATTGTTGCAGGTATTAATGCAGCGAGAATGCTACAAGGAAAAGAACCAATGATTTTGGACCGTTCAGAGGCGTATATTGGTGTGCTGATCGATGATATTGTTACAAAAGAAAGTCATGAGCCATATCGTATGATGACATCAAGAGCAGAATACAGATTACTGCTTCGTCAGGATAATGCAGATCAGAGGTTAACAAAAAAAGGTTACGAAGTCGGTCTGATCAATGAAGAAAGATATCAGCGTTTACTGAAAAAAGAAGAGTTGATTAAAAACGAAATAGAACGTGTAGAACATGCAAATGTCGGCGCAAATGAGAAAGTACAGACATTATTAAAAGAATGTGGAAGTACACCACTTTCTTCTGGTTCCACAATTGCGGAACTGATCCGAAGACCAGAGCTGACATATGATATGTTAAAGCCGATTGATAATGCAAGACCGGATTTTCCGAAAAATCTTGCAGAAGAAGTAGCAGAGCAGGTTAATATTTGCATTAAGTATGCTGGATATATTACAAGACAGATGCGACAGGTAGAGCAGTTTAAGAAGCTGGAATGTAAGAAAATACCGGAAGATATTGATTATGATAAAGTAAACAGTTTGCGCATCGAGGCGATTCAGAAGCTGAAAGAACACAGACCAGCATCAATCGGACAGGCATCCAGAATTTCCGGAGTATCTCCGGCAGACATATCAGTTCTGCTAATATACCTTGGAGGGGTATATAAGTAGCATGGTTGCTGTTGTTTAAAAGAGTGTTTAATGCTATATAATATATATAACATTAATAACATCCAAAGAAAAATATATGTATCATAAGTTTGGGATAATATCTCAAACATTGTATATGAGAGTTGAGAGTAAAGGTAATATATATGCATAAAGAAATATTAAATAAAAAAATGGAAGAAATAGGGATACAGTTAAGTGATATGCAAACAGAGCAATTTCTTACTTATTATGATATGTTGATCGAACGTAATAAAGTAATGAATCTCACTGCAATTACAGAATATGACGATGTAGTAGAAAAGCATTTTGTGGATAGTGTATCTCTGATCAAGGCATTGGATGCAGAAGAAGTTAAAAATGTAATTGATATAGGGACAGGAGCAGGATTTCCGGGGATTCCATTAAAAATTGTGTTTCCACACCTTAAAGTGACATTATTGGACTCACTAAATAAAAGAATAAAATTTCTGAATGACGTTATTGGAACATTAGAATTGGAGAATATTGAAACAATTCATGGAAGAGCTGAAGATTTTGCAAAGCAGGAAATATATAGAGAACAGTATGATCTGTGCGTGTCCAGAGCAGTAGCAAATCTTGCTACTTTATCTGAATACTGCTTGCCTTATGTAAAGGTAGGGGGATATTTTATATCCTATAAGTCTGGTGAGATAGAAGAGGAATTACAGCAATCGAAACGTGCAGTAAGTATACTTGGAGGTACACTGGGTGATGTTATAAAATTTGCACTTCCGGGAACAGATATCGCTCGTTCTTTTGTGAAAATAAAGAAAGTAAAGAATACCGGTAAGAAATATCCAAGAAAAGCAGGATTGCCATCGAAGGAGCCGTTGGTGTAAAAAAATATAGAATAATAAAAAAGATGAATGTACGTAGCGCATGGGGCAGGTACATTCATCTTTTTGCTTTACTTTGTATAATACTAAATTGTCGTTTCATCTTCGTAGGAAAGTATTACAGCTAATTGCTCAATGAAAGTATCAGGTCTTTCTAATTGAGGAAGATGTTTGGTGTCTTCTATTTTCATAATCTCAATAGATGGAAGAATACTTTCATATTTGCACGCAATATCAGCATTTCGGGAATCTTCATCTCCAGATATAATGAAAATACTATTTGTTAACGATTTCATACAATGATAGACATTAACAGTTGTATAATGGCCAAGCAGACTGGATAGCAAATATTTGGATGAAGAGTGGTCCAGATGAGCTGTTTCGTAGTAGTTGTTAATATATTCCTCTTTTACTTTGTAATGATCATAGAAATATTCGTTCTTGAATTTATCTGTAATAAGTCTCCTTTTTACTAATATGTTATAGAAATAAGTGCCGAATACAGGCATATTTAGAAACCATGTCAGAGATTTACTTCTCTTTGATGGCATCTTATTTAATTTATTCACATCTTCAGGATTTACAAGTATAATGCGATTTATAAGATTTTTGTTGTTCTGTACGGCTGCAATTGCGAATGATCCAGAAATACCGGTTGCTATGACATCACAAGGTGAATCAATAACTTGATTAATGAAGTCTGTGATTAATTGCACATATAAATAATTAGTATAAGTGATGGATGGTTTCTCGGATCTTCCGCATCCAAGCAGATCAATTGTATAAACAAGATGGCTTTTTGCCAGTTTATCAATGATTCTGTGCCATTCATAAGATGAACTTCCGACAGAAAAATCATGAATCAGAAGAACAGGCTCACCTTCGCCATATTTCTCATAATATATATTTCCAAATTTCCAATCAAAGTAAGAACCGGCTGTGTTTTGCTCGTGATTTTCAGAAGTCGCGGAAATATCAATTATTTTATTAGCCAAATGTATAGTAAATGTTGTCAATGCAGATAATGCAGATATAGTAATAGCTTTCTTTTTCCAACTCATGAGTATTACTCCTTTTGCTTATATATTGTCACATCAAATGTTGATCTTCTGATTAATGGAATCAGTGAAAACGTTTGATACTACAATATAAATAATACCACATGCTAAAATTAAAGTAAATGTTTCACGTGAAACATAGTGATACAGATGCTTTTGGAAAAATATCGTAATATATAAATGAATAGTTGTTGTGAAACATTTGTTGCAAGAATTTAAAGAATGAAAGAAAACATTATTTCATAAATATTGCTGCAAGAATAATATAACGTTGACAGTTAGAAAATTATTTTTGTTAGTCATAAATTATTCTAATATTATAAGTAATATGTTTCACGTGAAACATATATAATATGGGACGATGAATTTTATAATTTGAAGAAAGAATATGTAATTGTAAATTATATGTAATTATAAATAAATCATCATAAAATCAGGGCGTTAATTTTCTTTACTTGCTTATAAATAAATTGATATGTTTAAAATAATTACAACAGTATAAGACAAAATTAAGATAATATTAAAGATACGAATAAAATTTAATGATATAATATGATACCGGAATCAAAAGTTGCCTTGTAAATTGTTCTATGCTTTGTGCCGCCAAAAAGATCAGTCTTAAACGTTATATTCTAAAGACAGTCTAATTATTATAGTAAACAGGTAATATTCATTAAGATTATAAATAGACAAAAATATAAATGTTTCACGTGAAACATTTATAAAAAAGTGAAAAATTATGTTTCACGTGAAACATTTATAGAAAAGTAAAATAAAAAATGCTATACTAGAAGAAGCTCAAAATAGAAAGGTGATAAAAATGGGAAGAGTTATAGCTATTGCCAACCAAAAAGGTGGAGTGGGAAAAACAACTACAGCTATCAACTTATCGGCATGCCTTGCGGAAAAAGGACAGAAAGTTCTGGCAGTGGATATGGATCCGCAGGGAAATATGACAAGTGGATTGGGTGTTGATAAAAATAATGTTGAAAACACAGTGTATGATTTGATTATAGGAGAATCATCAATTAATGAAGTAATTGTGAGGGATGTTCTGGAAAATCTGGATATAATACCAACAAGTATTGATCTGTCCGGAGCGGAAATTGAGCTTCTTGATGTAGATGAAAAAGAGTATATTATAAGAAATGCGATTGCAAATATTAAAGAAGACTATGATTATATAGTAATTGACTGTCCACCATCTTTGAGTATGCTGACAATTAATGCAATGACTACAGCAGATTCTGTATTAGTTCCTATTCAGTGTGAATATTACGCGCTGGAAGGGTTAAGCCAGCTGATTCATACAGTCGAGTTGGTTCGTGATCGTCTGAACCCACAACTGACAATAGAAGGTGTTGTGTTTACAATGTATGATGCAAGAACTAATCTTTCGTTGCAAGTCGTTGAAAATGTAAAAGATAATTTAGATCAGACAATATATAAAACAATTATTCCTCGCAATATTCGATTGGCAGAAGCACCGAGTTATGGTATGCCGATTAACAAATATGATCCAAAATCTGCAGGTGCAGACAGTTATATGCGCCTGGCGGATGAGGTGATGGAAAAAGAATAATACGAAAAATAATGCAGGAGGCGAATGAGAGATGGCGGTTAAGAAAAAAGGTCTTGGAAAAGGTCTTGATAGTTTGATACCGGATAATAAACCGGCTAAGAAAAATACAGAGACAGTACAAAAAGCTGAAGAGAAAAAAGAAGAAATGAAAGACGGCGTTCAGATGATGAAAATCAGCATGATCGAACCAAACCGAGAGCAGCCTAGAAAGAAGTTCGAGGAAGATGCATTACTTGAGCTTGCTGATTCTATCAAACTTCATGGGGTTTTGCAGCCGTTGCTTGTCAGGAAAATTAAAGATTATTATGAGATTATTGCAGGCGAAAGAAGATGGCGTGCAGCAAAGTTGGCCGGTATCAAAGAGGTACCTGTAATAGTAAAAGAATACAGTGAACAGGAAATTGTGGAAATTCGTTTGATTGAAAATATTCAGAGAGAAAATCTGAATCCAATCGAAGAAGCTATGGCATTTAAAAAACTTCTTGAAGAATTTCAATTGAAACAGGATGAAGTCGCAGATCGAGTTTCAAAAAGTCGTACCGCTGTAACAAACTCTATGCGCTTGTTGAAACTGGATGATAAAGTACAGCAGATGATTATTGATGAGATGATTTCTACAGGACATGCAAGAGCGCTGCTGGCAATTGACGATAAGAAATTACAGTATGAGCTTGCAAATCGTATTTTCGATGAAAAATTAAGTGTACGTGAAACAGAAAAGTTGGTTAAGGAGATTAAGAATCCGAAAAAACCAAAAGAAAAGAAAGCAGTAGAGAATGAATTTGTTTATAAAGATCTGGAAAACCGTATGAAAGAAGTTATGGGAACGAAGGTCAGTATTGCATCAAAAAGCAATGGAAAAGGTAAAATAGAAATAGAGTATTATTCAGAAAAAGAACTAGAACGTATGTTCGAAATGATTATGACAATAGGAAAGGAAGAATAAGAACTTATGGAAAGCAAAATCTTAAGTACAATAGGGATTGATCCGGGAATCATTATTATCTTAATGTTGATTTTGATTATTGTGTTGTTTATCCTTACTGTAAATGTTACAATGAACTACAATAGGCTAAAAAGCAGCTATCAGACGTTTATGAAAGGAAAAGACGGTAAAACTCTTGAAGAGAGCATGAAAGAACGCTATACAGATCTTGAATCCGTAGTAAAAGTTGTAAAACAGAACCGTCTTGACATTCGTGAACTGAACCGGAAGATGGATAGAAATTATCAGAAGATCGGTGTTGTAAAATACGATGCATTTAACGAAATGGGAGGTAAACTTAGTTTCGTACTTGCACTGTTGGATAATCGTAATAATGGATTTATCCTGAATGCAATGCATAGTAGAGAAGGCTGTTACACTTATGTAAAAGAAATTGTTAAAGGTGAGAGCTTTGTTGAACTTGCTGAGGAAGAGGCAGAAGCACTGGATAAAGCGATTTTCCAGGAATATACACCGGAAACTGTAGAAAAATAGCAGTAAAATGTAAAACTATTATATAAGGTAATTATAAAACTAAAGGATAATAATAAACCTATATTAATTACAAAATGAGGAGGATACAATATGTTAGACATTAAATTTTTAAGAATGAATCCAGATGTGGTGAAGCAGAATATTAAGAATAAATTCCAGGATGAAAAACTTCCATTAGTGGACAAAGTAATCGAGCTGGATCAGAAAAACAGAGATATCAAACAGGAAGTAGAAGCTCTTCGTGCAGAGAGAAATAAAATTTCCAAAGAAATCGGTGCATGTATGGCACATGGTAAGAAAGAAGAAGCAGAAGAACTGAAGAAAAAAGTACAGGCAAATGCAGATCGTGTAGAAAGCCTGTCAGCTGAAGAAAAAGATGTAGAAGCTGAAATTAAGAAGATCATGATGGTCATCCCGAACATCATCGATCCGTCTGTTCCGATTGGAAAAGATGACAGCGAGAATGTAGAGATTGAGAAATTTGGTGAGCCGGTTGTTCCAGATTACGAAATCCCGTATCACACAGATATTATGGAAAGTTTTGATGGTATTGATCTTGAGGCAGCAGGAAAAGTAGCAGGAAACGGTTTCTACTACCTGATGGGAGATATTGCAAGACTTCATTCCGCAGTAATATCCTATGCACGTGATTTCATGATTGACCGTGGATTTACTTACTGTATCCCGCCGTTTATGATCAGAAGTAACGTTGTAACAGGTGTTATGAGTTTTGCAGAGATGGATTCCATGATGTATAAGATCGAAGGAGAGGATCTTTACCTGATCGGAACAAGTGAACACTCAATGATCGGTAAATTTATTGATACAATGACTAAAGAAGAAGAACTGCCAAAGACACTGACAAGTTACTCTCCATGCTTCCGTAAAGAAAAAGGTGCACACGGTATCGAAGAAAGAGGCGTATATCGTATTCACCAGTTTGAGAAGCAGGAAATGATTGTTGTATGTAAACCGGAAGAAAGCAAACAGTGGTATGATAAGTTATGGAAAAATACAGTAGATCTGTTCCGCTCTATGGACATCCCGGTACGTACACTGGAATGTTGCTCTGGTGACCTTGCAGACTTGAAAGTAAAATCATGTGATGTTGAAGCATGGTCTCCAAGACAGAAAAAATATTTTGAAGTAGGTAGCTGCTCAAACCTTGGAGATGCTCAGGCAAGAAGACTTGGTATCCGTGTTAAAGGAGCAGATGGAAGCAAATATTTCGCTCATACATTAAATAATACAGTTGTTGCTCCACCGAGAATGTTAATCGCGTTCTTGGAGAACAATTTACAGGCTGACGGATCTGTCAAGATTCCGGAAGTTCTCAGACCGTATATGGGTGGTAAGAGCGAGATCAGACCAAAATAATACCGGAATAAATGTGTAAATTGTGGATAAATAAGTTTACAGCGAATGACTCCGGGGATAATTAATGAGGAAGTAAAATGCATCAATATTTAACTGCAATTGGAATGGAAAGTGTAAAGTCAAAACAAGAACTGGATTGTTTATTGCAGGGGCTGGAGCAGGAGAATAATGAACGTGCTGTAATGTCTGTAACTGCAGATAAATATGACCGGTGCGAGTATAAAAAAGAATTTGCAAAAAATATTGGAATTGCAGCGGGTGGATTTCAGGACAGTAATGGAATATTTGAAAGAGAATATATATATCCTTATTTTTACGGAACCGGAATTACAACATATGCAGATGTAACGGTGGAAAGAACAAAGGATCAACAGTCCTACATCGGCATCTGTGAAGATGTGAAAATAGGTGTTACATTAATGTTCCGGATTCAGAATTATATGGAATATCTGAAAAAGAAATGGCATCCGCAGGAGCCGGGAGGTTATGACTCTATTACATTATCCGGGCTGTGCAATGAGGGAAAGATTCTCCTGCCGGTAATGAAGGACGAATCACAGAAACAGCAGCAGTCGGAAGATGTGCATAACCGGATGATGCTTGTTAGTGCTGCAAGAGCCGGAGATGCGGAAGCAATCGAGAATCTGGCGTTGGATGATATAGACATTTACACAAAAGTATCAAGAAGGCTGATTAAAGAAGATGTATTCAGTATTGTAGATACATACATCATGCCTTACAGTGTAGAGTGTGACCGGTATTCCATCCTGGGTGTGATAACAGGTGTGCGGATTGTGGAAAACATTTACACGAAAGAGGAACTCTATGTGATGAATCTGGAAGTAAATGACCTAAAATTCGATGTCTGCGTGCCGGTTCACCGAGTATTTGGAGAGCCGAAAGCCGGACGCCGGTTCAAAGGAAAAATCTGGATGCAAGGGCGGATTAATTTTTAGTTGTTTGTGGGCAATTCTGCAGGTGATTTATTTGCAATAAGATCTGTTTAGAAAGAAATGTAGATTTTTATATGCCAGAGTGTTATAATAACATTCTGGCAATAAGTCTTGTTAGTTTAACTGATAAAATAAGCGCCTCCTAAGAGAAAGCCGAGGCATTCCCCAAAGGGAAAAAATGAAAAACAACTTTCAGTTCGAATCTATTCTGAAAAATGCCAAAGGTGACAACAAAGCATTCCCCAAATTGGGGAACGTTCTAATGTTACCAAATCGAAAAAATCTGTAGATTGACAACTCAAAAAAGAGTTGATAATCTTATATATGGCCGAAGGGAAAAATCCCAGAAACCCAGTAAAAACAAGGGGTTGCGGCATGTGTCGTCATAGCTCAGCTGGATAGAGCACTCGCCTCCTAAGGGTCAGGTGGAGCAATCCCCTTTCGGAAGCGATTTATGAAATAAATTTGAAAATTGCTCCATGAAAATTAAATAAGTCTCAGTACCTCAGTAGGATAGAGGGTTCGCCTCCTAAGGTTGCGTTACAACGGCCACCTCAAAAAAAACTAAATAAGGGATTGCAGTTCGACTTTGATCGGGCTATAATCATATATCAGACACGTCCATATAGCTCAGCTGGATAGAGCACTCGCCTCCTAAGCGTGGGGTCGGAGGTTCAAATCCTCTTATGGACGCCAGTGAACAACGCCGAAAGCCTTTGTTTTCAAGGGTTTTCGGCTTTTCTTATATAAAAAGCTACGAAAAAGCTCTTTCACTGTATGAGATAAAATTCTACTCCAAAATTTGATTTTTGACAACCCCTCCAGAATCGAACGGTTGTTATAAGACAAAATCGCCAGCTAATTTTTAGCAGAAAACGGGCTGTTCTTGCTAATGAAAATGCCCTTCCTGCTAATC
>ENA-OROR01000642-OROR01000642.1-human-gut-metagenome-genome-assembly--contig:-NODE-642-length-29114-cov-4.749475_pt1 | contig 29114 bp, 20 predicted proteins | sample MGYA00242135_ERZ509060 | MGnify/ENA primary metagenome ERZ509060 (study PRJEB26280, sample SAMEA2338742) | human gut metagenome | biome: human gut; feature: human-associated habitat; material: faeces... | reverse complement strand
GTTTTGTGCAATTTGACAGACCCAAAATTGAAAACCACCTTTTGACACCCGAATCTTTATAGGATGACAAATAGTACATGCAAGATTTTTGATTGACAAATTGCACTATTTGAGCTCAACATCATAGGATTAAGGTGGAAAGAAATTTAAAATCATGATTGTTTGAGTGAGGGAAAATAAAAGCTATTCACCCATTATATTAACGGAAAAATAGTACGAAAGTACAAAATGTATAACATAATACTTGCATTTTGTAATGTGATGTGCTAAAGTGTTATCAGCGTAAAGGGGCGCAGAGGAAAAGAGCCATCTTTGCGCATTTTTATTAAGGAGGAAAATCCTCTCCTCGTCAGAGGACTCGGATTTTTGCTTCGCAAAAACAAGGAGGAAAATCCTCTGCTCCTGCAAGAGGCACATGCTATGCAGGCATAGCAGACATTTTGCTCCGCAAAACAAGGAGGAAAATCCTCTGCTCCTGCAAAGGCAGTCGCATTTTGCTCCGCAAAACAAGGAGGATTACTATTATGAAAAAAACCAAAGCAGTTTTGGCTATTTTGATGGCCGGAACAATGATGCTTGGTCTTGCAGGCTGTGGCGGGAACAGTTCTTCTGCAACACAGGGAACAACCGCAGGCACAGAGACAGGCAGTGCAGCAGGTGATGCTGCAGGAACAGATGCCGCAGCAAGCGCATCAGACATGAATGTTATGCTTGAAACTCCGGTCGAGTCACTCGATCCGCAGCAGGCTACCGACGGAACATCCTTTGAGGTAATCGCTGATTACACCGACGGTCTGATGCAGATGGATGCAGACGGACAGGCAGTTCCGGCAATCGCAGAAAGCTATGATTTATCAGACGATGGTTTAACTTATACATTCCATCTTCGTACCGATGCAAAATGGAGCAACGGCACACCGGTTACCGCAGCAGATTTCGTATTCGGATGGCAGAGAGCTGTTGATCCGGATGTCGCATCAGAGTATGCATATATGTTAAGCGATATCGGTCAGATTAAAAATGCAGCAGAGATCATCGCAGGTGAGAAAGACAAGAGTGAACTTGGTGTGACAGCAGTAGACGACAATACACTTCAGGTTGAACTGAATGTACCAGTCAGCTATTTCACTTCTCTGATGTATTTCCCGACTTTCTATCCGGTAAATGAGGAGTTCTTTACTTCCTGTGGAGATACATTTGCAACAAGTCCTGAGACAGTATTATCAAACGGTGCATTTGTGCTGGATTCTTATCAGCCGGCAGCAACTGCATTCCATTTAACAAAAAATGCAGACTACTATGATACCGACAGAGTAAAACTTTCCGGATTAAGTTATCAGGTAATCCAGGATTCACAGCAGGCATTAATGAGCTACCAGACAGGAGCGCTTGATACAACATTAGTAAACGGTGAGCAGGTTGATCAGGTAAAAGATGATCCTGAATTCACAACCGTTGGTGCCGGTTACTTATGGTATGTCAGCCCGAATATGAATTCTGTTCCTGAACTCGCAAACTTAAATATCCGTCTTGCAATGACAATGGCAATCGACCGTGATTCCATCACAGCAGATGTATTAAAAGATGGTTCTGCTTCTACATACACAGCAGTTCCGATGCAGTTTGCAGCAGGACCGGACGGATCTGACTTCTCCGAAGATCAGACAAAATTCTCTGATGTATGTGCTTATGATACTGCAAAAGCAGCAGATTACTGGGCAAAAGGTTTAGAGGAACTTGGTGAATCTGAGATCACTTTAGACATGGTAGTAGATGCAGATGACGCACCTCAGAAAGTAGCGCAGGTATTAAAAGAGCAGTGGGAGACAGCTCTTCCGGGACTGACCGTAAACCTGGTTGTTGAGCCGAAGAAACAGCGTGTGGAAGACATGCAGAACGGTAACTTCCAGTTAGGTTTAACACGTTGGGGACCGGACTACGCAGATCCAATGACATATCTTGGAATGTGGGTAACAGATAACTCTAACAACTACGGTCTGTGGAGCAACGCAGATTACGATGCAATCATTGATGAGTGTACAACCGGTGATCTTTGCACAGATGCAGAGGGACGCTGGGCAAGACTCTACGATGCTGAGAAGATCGTTATGGATGAGGCAGTTATTTATCCGCTTTACACACAGTGCAACGCAGAGATGCTTTCTTCTAAAGTAACAGGCGTTGAGTATCATCCGGTAGCTATCAACCGTGTATACAAAGATGCTGTAAAGACCGAATAAAAAAATGTTGAAACAGTAAATATCCTGTTTTGCAGGAAAATGAATATAGCCGCACTAAAGTGCAAAACTTTGGTGCGGCAATTTCATCATATTGTTGACGCTATAGGAAATGAGGCAGGAATTTCCTATGTCGTGAACGGAAAAACAAGGAGGATTAGAACGTGAAAAAATATGCACTTAAGAGAATCGTAACGTCTCTGTTTACGCTGCTTGCAATTTTACTCGTTCTGTTTATTTTAATGCAGCTGATGCCGGGTTCTCCATTCAACGATGAGAAGTTAAATGCAGACCAGAGAGCAGCACTGTATACGAAATATGGACTGGATCAGCCATTGCCGGTACAGTTTGTGAAATATGTAGGCAATATGTTAAAGGGAGATCTCGGCGTAAGTTACAATATCTCAAAGAATACACCAATCTCCCAGTTGATAAAGACGAGACTTCCGATCTCCATCAGTATCGGAGGATATGCGGTGTTGATCGGTGCCGTGGTCGGACTTTTGCTTGGACTTCTCGCTGCATTAAAACATGACACGATATGGGATTCGTTAGCGACGATCATTTCAGTTATCGGTGTGTCGGTACCGTCGTATGTGTTCGCGCTGGCACTCAGCTATAACTTCGGATTTAAATTAGGGTGGTTCCCGATGCTGTTTTCGGAGAGCGATATCTTCGGATCGAGCGTGCTGCCCAGTATATCACTTTCGATGTTTACGATGGCGTCGATTGCGCGTTTTACACGAAGTGAAATGCTTGAGGTACTCGGCAGCGATTATATGCTGCTTGCGGAGAGCAAAGGAATTTCGGGTTCAGCGCTGATTTTTAAACATGCACTGCGAAATGCACTGATCCCGATCATCACCGTGCTTGCACCGCTGATTGTCGATCTGATGACCGGTTCTCTGGTTGTTGAAAAAATATTTGCAATACCGGGTGTCGGAAGTCTTCTGGTAAATGCCATTCAGTCGAACGACTACAACGTGGTTATCGCATTAAGCTTTATTTATTCTGCAATGTACATTGCCATCATGCTTGTGGTAGATATCCTTTACGGGATCATTGACCCGAGAATTCGTCTGGCAAAGAAAGGAGACTGATATGGTGTCACAGGAAAATACCATGAATGTGGGAAATGATGCTGCCGGCTACATACCGGTCGAGGCGGATTTTAAATTTAAACATACGGATGGCGAACTTGCGTTAGATGACAACTTTGCTGCACAGAGTTTCTGGAAAGACGTATTGATCCGCTATTTCAAAAAAATCAGTGCAGTGATCGGTCTGATCCTGATCATTATCATTACGGTATTTGCAATTATTGGTCCGGGGATGAATGATTTCAGTTACTCCGAACAGTCACTGACACAGAAGAACTTTGCACCGAGGGTAAAAGGTCTTGAAAAACTTGGTATCTTCGATGGTAGTGAAGGCATGAAAACAACGACCGGAACCAAAAAGATCAATTACTATGAAGAAAAAGGTCTGGATGATCTTTACTACTGGTTCGGAAGTGATAACTTCGGACGTGATATCTGGACACGTACCTGGTCCGGTGCACGCGTTTCCCTGATTATCGCCGTAGCAGCCGCTATCATCGATATGGTGATCGGTATGAGCTATGGACTGATCTCCGGATATTTTGGCGGGAAAGTCGATATGTTCATGCAGCGGTTTCTGGAGGTCGCGAACGGTATTCCGCGTCTTGTAATCGTAACACTTTTGTTACTGGTACTGCAGCCGGGTATGCTTACCATTATTTTTGCATTGATGTTGACGGAGTGGGTCGGCATGAGCCGTATTGCAAGAGCTGAGATGCTGAAATTAAAAGAGCAGGAATTTGTACTTGCATCACGGACACTTGGAGCAGGAAATTTCTTTATTATCTTTAAAGAAGTTCTGCCAAATATCATTGGACCGATCATTACACAGGTAATGTTCTCCATCCCGACGGCGATCTTTACCGAGGCGTTCTTAAGTTTCGTAGGTCTTGGTATTCCGGTGCCGCAGTGTTCACTTGGTTCACTGATCTCCGAAGGATTTAACAGTTTTACCACACATCCGTACCAGATCATTCCGCCGATCGTTGTAATGGCTCTTTTGATGTTAAGCTTTAACCTTGTAGCAGATGGTTTACGTGAAGCATTAGATCCGAAGCTGAAAGAAATGTAAGAAAGGGGATTCGTATATGTCAGAGACAAAAGAACAGATTTTAAAAATACGGGACCTGGATATTACGTTTCAGACGACTGCAGGAAGCGTGCACGCCATCCGTGGAGTCAATATTGACCTGATGAAGGGCGAGACAGTTGCGATCGTTGGTGAGTCCGGCTCCGGTAAATCCGTAACAATGAAAGCTGCCATGGGTATTTTGGCATCCAATGCGAAAGTAACGGGCGGTACTATAGAATTTTCCTATCATCATGCGGATGGAACACCGCAGACGGTAGACATTTTAACAAAAGATAAAAAGTGGATCAGACGCCATATCAATGGAAAAAGAATTGCTATGGTATTCCAGGATCCGATGACGAGTCTTGATCCGACCATGACGATCGGAAAACAGATCATGGAAGGTATGATCTGGCATTTTAAGACACCGAAGAAAGAAGCCTGGGATAATGCAGTAGAACTGTTAAAAGAGGTTGGTATCGAGGATGCGGAAAAACGTATGAAAAACTATCCGCACCAGCTCTCCGGTGGTATGAGACAGCGTGTGGTCATTGCCATCGCGCTTGCCTGCAACCCGGATCTTCTGATCTGTGATGAGCCGACGACTGCACTGGATGTTACGATTCAGGCAAAGATCATCGAGCTGATCCGCAGAGTACAGAAAGAGAGAGGCATTTCCGTTATTTACATCACACATGACCTCGGCGTGGTTGCCAAAGTGGCAGATTACGTCAATGTCATGTATGCCGGAAAAATCGTTGAGAAAGGTATGATCAATGAGATCTTCTATGATCCGAAACATCCGTATACCTGGGGACTGCTCTCTGCAATGCCTGATCTTGACACTGCGGATGAGAGACTCTACACGATCCCTGGCTCTCCGCCAAACCTGTTAAACGAAAAACCGGGCGATGCGTTTGCACCGCGTAACCAGTTTGCGCTTGAGATCGACGACAAGGCAGATCCACCAATGTTTCAGGTGACAGATACACATTATGCGGCTACCTGGCTGTTAGATCCGCGGGCACCGAAGGCAGAGATGCCGCCTGAATTAAAAGAGCGTATTGCGCGAATGAAGAAGGAGGCAAAGATCGATGACGGTGAATGAAAACAGTAAGCCTCTTCTTACCGTGAAAGGCTTGAAACAATATTTTAAGGTAAGTAATAATTATACCGTGCATGCGGTGGAAAACGTAAGTTTTCAGATCTATCCGGGTGAGACATATGGTCTGGTCGGGGAATCCGGTTCCGGAAAATCAACGATCGGAAGAAGTATCATAAGACTTTATGATCCGACCGCCGGGGAGATCAATTTTAATGGAATGGACATCAGCGGCAGGGTCAATAAGGCAAACACAAGGCATCCCCGGCACATCAATCACACTGCACCGAGCGTGGCAAACAGCCAGGCACTGCGCACGCAGATGCAGATGATCTTCCAGGACCCGATGGCATCCTTAAATCCAAGAAAAAAGGTGCGCGATATCATCGGCGAGGGGTTAGATATCCATCATATGTACAAGACACGCGCAGAGCGTGAGGAAAAGATCAAAAACATCCTGGCAAAAGTTGGACTTGCGCCGGAACATGCGGGCCGTTATCCGCATCAGTTTTCCGGTGGACAGAGACAGCGTGTCGGAATTGCGAGAGCGCTGATCATGAACCCGAAACTGATCATTGCAGATGAGTGTATCTCTGCGCTGGACGTTTCCATTCAGGCACAGGTCGTTAACCTGATGAAGGATATCCAGCAGGAGACAGGAACCGCGTATCTGTTTATCGCACATGATCTTTCCATGGTCAAATATATTTCGGATCGCATCGGGGTACTTCATCTGGGACATCTCTTAGAGACCGGAACAACGGAGGAAATCTTTGAGAATCCAATCCACCCATATACGAAGAGCCTTCTTTCTGCGATACCTGCACCGAATCCGGTCGTGGAAAAAAATCGTGTGGCACTGAGCTACGATTACAAGACTTCCGGCATTGATTATAATAAGGGAACGGATCATCTGGTGTCCGGGACACATTATGTGAAATGTACGGATGAAGAATTTAAGAAGTGGACAGAATAATATAGCAGGAAACCATCACAAACCGGGAGCCGGGGAGTGGTGGTTTTCTTTTTTGGTAAAAGTGCTGAATTTTTTTGCGTGGGATGTGCTGAATATTATGCGAAAAGTAGAATATGAAAAATTGAACCGAAACCGTATTGACTTTGAAAATGGAATTTGGTATATAAGAGTAAAAATTCAAAAATTCAATAGAGAAAGGAAATAACAATCTATGTTGTCACAAAAGAGTACAATGAAAGACAAATTGGAAAATATGCATCTGCAGGAGAGGATAAACTATGGCTACGGAAAAGTCATTAGTATGATGTTGATTTCGGGTCTGTTTTCTATTGTGGTCATAGGTGTGTTATTTGCTAATATGTTACATTATATAGATGATGTCAATGCTGCGGATCAGGCGGTAAAAATCTGCAGGATCAATGTGAATACGTCAGCGAGAAATATCAGGGAAATGGCATTAAATAATGATACATCTGCTTATGACAGTTATGAGCAGAATGTAAAAAAGCTGCTTACAGAAGTGGATTCGCAGCTGGAAATATTAAAGAAAACCAAAGTCTTACCGGATGAGGAATATAATGAGTATGCATCTGCTCTTTCTGATTGGGGAAACATTGGTTATTCGATTATAGAAGAAATTAAAAATGGCGAAAAAGAGAAAGCGATTGATGAAATTTTTAATAGTTGTACACCTGCATTAAATAAACTTGTGAAAATTGCCATAAGATTAGATGAGATCACAGATGAAGTAAGTGAGCAGTCTGCAAGAACTACAATTATTTTTGCTGTTGCAGGAATGGTGTGTATTATTATCTGTCTGGTTTGTGCATGCACACTGGCTAAGGTAATAAGTAAAAAGGTACTTGAAACAATTCTGGATCCGTTACATGCAGTGGAAGACGTTGCAAAGGAACTGACAGAAGGAAATTTACACAGTACGCTGGAATATCATTCGGAGGATGAGATTGGAAAACTGGCGCACAGTATGCGCAAATCAATTCGTATTTTGGGAACTTATGTAGATGATATTGATCGTTCAATGAAACTGTTCTCAGAAGGAAATTTTGATGTTCAGCCGGAAGTAGAGTGGAAGGGAGATTTTGTCGGTATTTTAAATTCTTTCATGTCATTTGAGAAGAGTATGGCAGAAACGATCAAAGGAATTAAAAATGTTTCGAGTGAGGTTTCAAGTGCAGCAGACCAGGTGGCATCAAGTTCCAATGATCTTGCAGATGGAGCTACGAATCAGGCAGCGGTTGTAGAAGAACTGACGGCTACAGTTGCCGGGGTTTCTGAACAGGTAGAAAAAAATTCGCAATCTGCAAAAGCAATCAGTGGAAGAGTGGATGAACTTGGAAATGCCATTTCAGACAGCAATGGTAAGATGCATGAAATGGTTGCTTCTATGCATGAGATTAATGAGGCATCAAAAGAGATTGATAAGATTATTGCAACAATTAATGAAATTGCTTCCCAGACAAATCTGCTGGCGTTGAATGCTTCTATTGAAGCGGCAAGGGCCGGAGAGGCAGGAAAAGGATTTGCAGTTGTAGCGAATCAGGTAAATTTATTAGCTGAACAGAGTGCCCAGGCGGCAAAGGAATCAGCATCACTGATCGAAACATCTGTGAATGCGGTAGAAAAAGGTATGATAATCGCGGAAGAGACTGCAGCACAGCTGGAGGAGGTAGCAGAGAACTCCAAGCTGATTACGGAAGACGTTACACATATTGCGGATACATTAGAGACACAGACAACAGAAATCCAGCAGATCAATGAGGGAATTGAGCAGATCAATGATGTTGTGCAGACAAATTCTGCAACATCTGAGGAGTGTGCGGCTGCCAGTCAGGAGATGAGCAGTGAGGCAGAGAGTCTGCAGGGAATGATCCAGAAATTTAAAATTCCGGAAATTGAAAATGTAACAGAATAAAAATACTTCAACTATATTACATGAAATTATCACTTGTTTATTGCATGAAAGAGACAATCTATAGTATGATAGAGAAAGTACAAACTAAGGATGGAAAAGGTATATACTATGATAGTCTCGGTCATTGAAAAGATCTACGCATTTTTATGGGGAGATCTGATTACGATCCCTTTGCCGCAGGAAAGCAGCATAGGGATTTCTTTACTTGTAATTCTTCTGATTCCGACAGGAATCTATTTTACGATCCGCACAAGATTTTTGCCGGTCAGGCTTTTCCCGGATATGATAAAAGCACTTATGGCAAAAAAGAAAACGAAGGACAGTCTTTCCACATTTCAGACGCTGATCGTCTCGACGGCTACCAGAGTCGGCATGGGAAATCTGGTAGGCGTTGTGGCGGCAATCTCGGCAGGCGGTGCCGGTGCTGTGTTCTGGATGTGGCTGACTGCGCTGATCGGTTCCTCGACCGCATTTGTGGAGGGGACGCTCGCACAGTTACACAAGGAAAAAGATCCTTTGTATGGCGGATATCGCGGAGGTCCCGCATATTATATCCATCATTTCTGTGAAGAAAAATTGAAAAAGAAGAAAAAGCATGTGCTGATCGCGGTACTTTTTGCAATTTCAGGACTGATCTGCTGGTGTGGCATCAGCCAGGTCATCAGCAATTCCGTGGTATCTTCCTTTGAAAATGCATTTGGCATCCCGCCACTCTACACAACGATCGTACTGGTTGCGATCGCAGCGGTGATCGTCCTTCGGAAAAATGCGACGGTAAAAGTGCTTGACGTGGTCGTACCGGTTATGGCGGTCTGCTATTTTGCAATCACGATATTTATTATCCTGAAAAATATTGGAAGCATCCCGGCGGTTTTTGGTCGGATTTTTGAGGAGGCGTTTGGGCTAAGACAGGCAGTTTCCGGCGGCTTCGGCGCTGTCCTTATGAACGGCATCAAGCGTGGACTGTTTTCAAACGAAGCCGGTTCCGGCTCTGCTCCTTGTGCAGCCGCAGCAGCCGAATGTGAGACACCGGTCAGCGCCGGACTGACACAGGCACTTGGCGTATTTGTCGACACCATTGTGATCTGCAGCTGCACTGCTATGATCATGCTCACTGCACCGGAAAATGTCGTGGCGGGAAAAGAAGGCATGGATCTGCTTCAATCGGCAATGCGCTATCACCTGGGTGAATTTGGCGTCATATTCATCGCAGTGACCCTGTTTTTATTCAGTTTCTCCACATTTTTAGGCATCCTCTTCTATGCCAGAAGCAACGTCGCCTATTTATTTGGAGATAAATGGATCTTTCAGACCCTGTACAAAATCCTTGCATTAATTATGCTATTTATCGGCGGAATCGCCGCCTACACTTTCGTATGGGATCTCGGCGACGTCGGAATCGGTCTCATGACGATCTTCAATACAGGAATATTGTATCTGCTTGGTGGTCAGGCACTTACCGCCCTAAAAGAATTTGAATCCACTAAGTAAAAAAAGAAACGGAGCAAAATAAAAATGAAAAGAGAATCCTTCAAATCCCGCCTGGGCTTTCTGCTCGTAAGCGCCGGCTGCGCCATCGGAATCGGAAACGTCTGGCGATTCCCCTATGTGGCTGGACAAAACGGCGGCGGCATCTTCGTCCTGTTCTACCTGATATTTTTAATAGCAATGGGACTTCCGGTGCTCACCATGGAATTTGCCGTGGGGCGCGCCAGCAGAAAAAGCGCCGTGTTAGGTTATAAAGCACTCGAAAAAGAAGGCAGCAAGTGGCATATTCACGGCTGGATCGCAATGTTTGGCTGCTATATGCTGATGATGTATTACACGACCGTATCAGGCTGGATGGTATCGTATTTCTTTAAATTTTTAAAAGGCGAATTCCAGACCGGCATGACTGCGGACGATACTGCGGCAGTATTTTCTAATCTGCTCGCAGATCCGGGACAGATGGCGTTCTGGATGATACTTACCGTGATACTGGGATTTTTTGTGTGCAGCAGGGGACTGCAGAACGGACTGGAAAAAATAAGCAAGATCATGATGAGCGCGCTGCTGATTCTGATTGTTGTTCTCGCGGTGCACAGTATTACACTGCAGGGTGCAGCAGAAGGCGTGAAGTTTTATCTTGTCCCGAATCTGGACACGGTTGCAGAGACAGGGCTTAAAAATGTGATCACGGCAGCCATGAATCAGGCATTTTTCACACTGAGTCTTGGCGTTGCCGCAATGGAGATCTTCGGAAGTTATATGGGTAAAGATCACTCGCTTGCCGGTGAGGGCGCAAGAATTTGCGGTCTTGACACCTTTGTGGCGATCATGTCTGGACTGATCATTTTCCCGGCATGTTTCAGCTATGGAGTGGAAGTGGATGCCGGACCGAGCCTGATCTTTATCACGCTGCCAAATGTGTTTGTCAATATGTCTGGCGGGCGGATCTGGGGATGTCTGTTTTTCCTTTTCATGACCTTTGCAAGTTTTTCGACGGTCATGGCAGTGTTTGAAAACATTATGTCATTTTGTATGGATATGTTTCACTGGAGCAGAAATAAAGCCGCACTTATCAATGGAGTGATCATCCTGCTCGCAAGCCTTCCGTGTGTACTGGGTTACAATGTGTGGAGCAGCCTGCATCTGATAGGCGGCCGCGATGTGCTCGATAGTGAGGACTTTATCGTCAGCAACCTGCTTCTTCCGGTCGGTTCATTGATTTATCTGCTGTTTAGCGTAACAAAGTGGGGCTGGGGGTTTGACAGATATATCGACGAGGCGAATTCGGGAGAGGGCCTTAAGATTTCGAAAAAGTTAAAGCCATATTTCCAGTTTATACTGCCGCTGCTGATCCTGTTTATCCTGATTCAGGGGCTGGTGTAAAAAAGGAAAGTAATTAAGAGAAAAATAGTGAAAGAATAGTGAAAAATAGTGTAAATTTAATGGAATAAATTACGGGAATGAAAGGACCAAAATGATAAATCGCGACGACATGTTAGAACTGACCAGGCGCATGACTCCCGCACGGGCATCCATAGACCGGATCGCAGGCGCATATTTTGACGAAGAGGGATATGTGGATGGAACATTCAATACGCATTTCTTAAAACTGTCTGCATCCGAAAGAGCCAAAAACTTAGAACTTGCCAAGACGGTGCTGATCTCAAAAACAAATGAACAGTTAAGAGAATACCGGATCCCGGAAGAAAAAAGAAAGCCGGGCAGTATCTGGCAGCTCTTTGACGGGATCAGGGAGACAGGTCTGAAAGACGATGCATTCCCGGATCTTTTCTATGAGCTGCTTGGAGAGAAATATCAGCCGGGGTGCCCATATGCGTGTTTTTTGTTCCACGGGAGATACGATGTCCCGGTCAAAGGGACCGATAAGGCATGGCAGGAGGGCTCAGAGGAAGTGTACGAATATCTGATCTGTGTGGTCAGTCCGTTAGAGGGCGAGTATGAGCCGGGCGTGCCGGAGAGCGGATTTTTGTACCCGGCATTTAAGGATCGCAGCACGGCGGGAGAGTATATCAATTTGTATGAGAAAGATGCCGGTCACAGTGAGAGTGTGTGGCAGAAGCTGCTAAAGTGATATGTCAAAAATGGATGAATACATGGTCGTGCTGCCGGAGGCACATCCGCTTTGCGTAAAAGAAAAGATTGAAATTGAAAATCTGGAAAATGAGCCGTTCATGCTGTCAGAGCACGGTGGAAAAACGGCGTTCACCCGCAGAAATAATTTTCTGAAATGAAAAGCAATTTTGTAGTATCAAAAGTGATTTTGGTGTGTTAAGATAGAAAAAAATAAAAAAGAAAGTGAATGGGAAATGGAATTAGACATTATTGGTCTGCTTGGTGCATGCTCTTATGCACTCGACTGTGTCGAAGCGGAACTGACCCATGTTGCGACAAAACATGGAAAAAGAGTTGCATATATGAGCGTATGCACAGCACAAAAAATGGGAATTACAGGAGATGCCCTGCAGGATCTCGCGGCGTGTTCGCTGCTGCACGACAATGCGCTGACGCAGTATATTCATGAGGAATTTCACAATGACCTTACAAAAAATAATACGGAAAATATAACGTCAAAGCAGCTTGGCATCCACTGCATTTACGGGGAGGAAAACTTAAAAATGTACCCGTTTCTGACGGATGTGAAAAATGTGATTTTATATCACCATGAAAATGCCGATGGAAGCGGACCATTTGGAAAAACGTGGGAAGAGATCCCTCTTTTTGCAAGGATCATTCATCTGTGTGATATTTTAGATGCGTTCTGCCGGACGCTGGTATTTGATGATGCCGTGTGGCAGCGCGCGAAAGATTATCTTTTGAAAAATAAAGGGACAAAATTTGATACTGCATGCGTAGATGCTTTTTTGGAAGTGTTTGGGCAAGAACATTTTTTGAGTCTTGGAGATGCAGATTTAGAAGAACGGCTGTGGAATATTGTTCCGAGAAAAAAGCGGGATTTAAGCGATGAAATGTGCAAAAATTTTGCCAATCTGTTTGCAAAGATCATCGACTATAAATCCGAATTTACAAGCCGCCATTCACTCGGTGTTGCGGAAAATGCAGCCAGATTATCCAGATATCTCGGTGATGACGAGGAGACGGTGCTGAAAATGTACCTGGCAGGCGCACTGCACGATATCGGGAAAGCAGCAATCGGAAATGATATCTTAGAAAAACCGGGACGCCTGACGGACGAGGAGTTTTCTAAAATGAAAAATCATGCGGGATACACATATCTGATCTTATCACAGGCAGAAGGAATGGAAGATATCCGTGACTGGGCGGCGCTCCACCATGAAAAACTCGATGGCACCGGGTATCCGTTCGGTAAAACTGCCGACGAGCTAAACAGGCAGGAACGTATCATGGCGTGCATTGATATCTATCAGGCACTGACGGAGAGCAGACCGTATAAATCCGGAATGACGCACGAGGCAGCATGTGAGATATTGGAAAATATGGTGCAAAAGGGATGGATAGACGGTGAGATCACAGAACAGATCAAAAAATGTTTTGCTTAAGAGGAAGCGGCATTGAGCCTGCTCCACTCGTTTTACTGCTGGGGCTGCACGGGTGCAGTTCTGCTTTTTAGTTATAAAAACCGTGCGGATTAAAATTACCGCACGGTTTTTTTGAGCAAATATTAATTTGTATATCGTTCATATGATTTACAGCTTAAATTGTTTCATATCTGCAGAAAGTTTTTCAATATCATCTGCTAAAGCAGATACCAGATCCGAAGATTTCCGGACAACGGCATCGAGCTCGGTTGCCATTGCGGAAGTTTCTTCTGTGGAGGATGCATTGTCGGTTGCAAGCTGTGTCAGGGTATCGATACTCTCTGTGACAAGTTCACGCTGTGAGTTGACATTCTGGATTTTTCCGGTAATGGTCTGGATGGAAGCCATACAGGAATCAAGTGCACCCTTTAAATCCTCAAACATCTGCTGTGTGCTTTCAAGCGCTGCAACCTGCTCGTCAGATGCCTCACTCATTTTCTTCATCAGCTCCATAGATTTTTCAGAGTTCTGGCTTAATTCACTGATGATATTGTTGATCTCACTGACCGTCTGCGCAGACTGGGTGGCAAGTCCACCGATTTCTTCTGCAACAACCGCGAATCCACGTCCGGCTTCACCGGCTCTTGCTGCCTCAATGGAAGCATTTAAGGAAAGCAGGTTGGTCTGGGATGCAATTTCGCTGATCAGGGTAGCTGCCTGACTGATCTTGTTGACGGAATCATTTGTCTGGGCAGTCTGGTTATACATAGAATCAATATCAGTCTTGGTTGTAGAATTGACATCAATCAGTCTGTGTAAAGTTTCCATGGACTTATTGGAACGATCCTGCATCAGCTGTGCATTCTGATCAAGGGATTCCATTTCTGAGGAAGTATCTGCGATGCCATCGGCAATCTCAGCAATATTTTCAGAGGCACTTGAAGTTGATGCTGCCTGAGAGTTACTGTTTTGGGCAATTTCATTGATTGCAGTCGAAACGTTCTGGATAGATTCGTTCATGCTGTCAAAATTCTTTTTGAAATCCGAAACGGCGGACTGTAAATGAGAGGAAACTCCATCAATGTTGGAGATAAGTCCGACAACCTCCTGCTGTGCAAGATCAAGTGCACCGGCTGTTTTTCCAAGTTCATTGTTACTTGAAACATTGACTCCGGTAGTCAGGTCTCCGGTCGACATCCTGTTTGCAAAATTCTGAATCTCGATCAAAGGTTTGCAGATCGTATTACCGAAAATACGGGAAGCAATGAATACGATAACTGTAAAAATCAGATCAATTATAATTATGACTGTGATCATAGTATGGTATTTCGCCTGAACTTCGTTTTTGGAACTATTCATTTCCGCTTCCATATCATCTACATAGTTACCGGTGGAAACAACCCAGTTCCATGGGGTAAAGATTTGAGAGTACGCGATCTTTGGTGCTACGGTAACACCGTCGGCTTTCGTAAAATAAAATTCATTGAAGCCGCCGCCGTCAGAACCGGTCGAGACTTTCATGATCTCCTGAATGATCTTGACGCCATTCTGATCTGTCAGATCGTAACGGTTATTACCTTCCTGATCGGTTAAGATCGGATGCATAATGAGGTTGTAGTCGGTATCATCGATCCAGAAATAACCGCTTCCATCATCCCTGTAACGCATGTTGCGGACGATCTCTGCTGCTTCTTTTTTTGCTTCGTCTTCAGTCAGATCACCGTTTTGGGATTTGTCGTATTCTGCCTGTAAAATAGCGATGACAGACTGTACCTGACTTTTGATCTCAGTATTGTACCCATCTAACCTGGCATTTTCATAATTCTTGTTTGCCGTGGAAGTCATAGTGCTGATATTTGAAATTGAAATACCGCCAATGACTATGACAGATACAAGAACAATCATAAGACACATTAGTGTCAGTGAATTTTTTACGCTTTTGCTTTTCATGGATATCAAGCTCCCTTTCCTATAGGTTAATTACGCTTATTTTACTATTTTTTGACAAAAAATGGTAGACATAAATTAAAAAAAATATGGTACTTTGGCTATGAAATTGTGGGTAATCACGAAAAAGTGTGAAAAGAAAAAAGGAAACACGAATATAAAGCAAATTGTGTTTCCTTTTGGAAGAGCGGAGACGGAGGGATTCGAACCCTCGTGCCCCGGAGGGCTAACGCATTTCGAGTGCGCCCCGTTATGACCACTTCGATACGTCTCCAGATATGTTTTTGCAAATACTTGATTAGTATACCATATTTTGAATGATTTGCAAGAGAAAAGTGGTTGTTGTAAATAGGTAGTGGATATGCTAGTATATTAAAAGTTTCATAGAGAAGATAATTGGTGCCGGCTGTTTTTATCCGGGAAATGGAGCAGTACATAAAGTACAGTATATTTTTCATATTAAAAATAGGTTGGTTAAAAGGGAAACAGGTGCGATTCCTGTACGATCTCGTCACTGTGATTAGGGAGTGCAGATTCCAAAGATAAGTCACTGATGTACTTTGCAGTATGTTGGGAAGGCGGAATCTGTGTGATGATCTTTCAGCCAGGAAACCTGCCAGTTGTCTGGTACAGGGAAATATTTCCCGGATCACGAGTAATTGGTCGTACCGTAAATGTAGGCTGTCAGATTGTCAGCTTATTTATGCAGACTTATTACTCCGCCCTCAAATAAGGCGGAGTGTTTCTTTGTGTGGAAAAATTCCACTGTGTACTATGAACGATACATTATATTATAATAAGGAGAGCATTATGAAGAAAAGAACTATCGCGTTACTTACCACATTAGCGCTTGCAACAGGTATGGTCGCCGGATGCGGAAGCAGCAACACAGCAGCAACAGACACAGCAAAAACCTCTGAGACAGTATCTTCAGAGAAAACAGAGGCAACAGAAACCGTAGAGAGCACGGAAGTTGACGATCAGGCGGCAGCCGATCACGTCGCAGAACTGATCGATGCGATCTATGTTCAGACAAGAAATGATGATACGGACGCACAGTGTGCAGAGGCAAAAGAGGCATGGGATGCATTGACAGATGCACAGAAGGAATTAGTTTCCGGCGAGAACGCAGATCCGGATTATTTCGGAAGAGATACAGGAGATGCCTCAAAGGATGATCCGTTAAATGAAGATAATATCGGAGAAAATGAACTTCTTGTAGTAAGTTTTGGTACCTCATTTAACGACAGTCGTGCCGAGGATATCAGTGAAATCGAAAAAGCACTGGAAGCAGCATATCCGGACTGGTCTGTAAGAAGAGCATTTACCGCACAGATCATCATCAACCATGTACAGGCAAGAGATGATGAGAAGATCGACAATGTGGATCAGGCATTAGAGAGAGCTGTTGACAATGGAGTAAAAAATCTTGTTGTTCAGCCGACACACTTAATGCATGGTGCAGAGTATGACGAGCTGGTAGAGACAATTGACAATTACAAAGACAAATTTGAGACAGTTACCGTTGCAGAACCGATGCTTGGTGAAGTAGGATCTGACGCAACTGTGGTCAATGAGGACAAGGCAAAAGTTGCAGAAGCAATTACAGCAGAGGCAGTAAAGACAGCAGGATATGATTCTTTAGATGCAGCAAAAGAAGATGGTACAGCATTCGTATTTATGGGACATGGAACTTCTCATTCTGCAAAGGTAAGCTACAGCCAGATGGCAGCACAGATGAAAGATCTTTCCTATGATAATGTATTTATCGGAACTGTTGAGGGTGAACCGGAAGAGACAGCATGTGAAAATGTGATTGAGGCAGTAAAAGAAGCCGGTTATACAAAAGTTGTTTTAAGACCTCTTATGGTTGTTGCAGGAGATCATGCAAACAACGATATGGCAGGCGACGACGAAGATTCCTGGAAGAGCCAGTTCACAGCAAGTGGATATTTTGACAGCGTTGATACACAGATTTCAGGACTTGGAAGAATCGAAGCAATCCAGCAGATCTATATTGATCATACAAAAGATGCAATTGATTCCCTTGGAAACCTTGAGTCAACATCCACCACAGAGAGTACCGTTGGTACTCTCGAGGATGGTGTTTACACCGCAAAGTTTGATACAGACAGCAGCATGTTTCATGTAAATGAGGCAGATGAGGGACGTGGTATCCTTACCGTAGAAAATGGAAAAATGACGATCCATATCAGCCTTGTTTCAAAGAAAATTGTAAATCTGTTTGTCGGAACGGCAGATGATGCGAAAAAAGACGGTGCTGATATTTTAGAGCCGACAACGGATACCGTAAAATACAGTGACGGAACAACAGAAGAAGTATATGGTTTTGATGTTCCGGTGGAAGCATTAGATGAAGAATTTGATCTTGCAATCCTTGGTACAAAAGGTGAGTGGTACGATCACAAAGTAAGCGTTTCTGATCCGCAGGAGACAGATAACTAATAAATGGAGATTTGTATGAATAAAAAGAGAGTGACCGCAGTAATCTTATCCGCAATGATGTGCATGCAGATATTCACGGGATGCGGTGCAAAAAATAATGCCGCTGCAGTAGAAGGCGGGGTTGGTCAGACAGCCACGGAAAGTGCACAGGGAGCGGCAGGTACAGTCACAGAGGAAAATGCACAGACAGCAGAGGAAAATGTGCAGGGAACGGCAGATCAGGATGGAACAGAAGAAAGCATGACTGGAAATGATGCCGCAGAACAGGCAGACAGCACAGAAGTTTCAGTTCCTGAGGATGGCGAATATACGGTGGAAGTCACATTAGAAGGCGGCAGCGGAAAAGCAACTGTGGATTCACAGGCGAAAGTTACTGTAACGGATGGAGTGGCATATGCGACGATCACATGGAGCAGTACGCATTACGATTACATGATCGTGAACGGGGAGAAATATCTCAATGAAAATGAGGGTGGAAACTCTACATTCACATTTCCAATCGATGGAATCCCATGTGAGATGGATGTGATCGGTGATACGACGGCAATGAGTACGCCGCATGAGATTGATTACACCCTGACTTTTCAATTTCCGGAAACGGCAGGTTTTAAAGACTTAGACTGTAATGGGCGTATGGAGTTATCCTGCGCCGATCAGTTTGAAGTAGAACAATATGGTGCTTATAAGCTGATTACGATCGTGGACAACGGTCGTTTTTTGCTTGTGCCAAAAGGTGTCAAAGTGCCGGCGGATGTTCCGGCAGATGTGACAGTTTTACAACAGCCGCTTGAAAATGTATATCTGGTGTCGAGTGCGGTGATGGATTTAGTCTGCCAGATCGGTGCTGTCTCCGATCTGAAATATACAGGAGTAAAAGAAAAAGACTGGTATGTAAAAGAGGCGGCAGATGCGATGGCAGCGGGAAATCTGATCTATGCCGGGAAATACAGTGCGCCTGACTATGAACTTTTACTTTCCGGTGGATGCACGTTTGCGATTGAAAATACGATGATTACGCACAACCCGGAAGTGAAAGAAAAATTAGAAGAACTTGGGATCAAGGTCATGATCGAGCGCTCCAGCTATGAAAAGCACCCGCTTGGAAGACTCGAATGGATAAAGCTTTTTGGCGTTTTGTTCGGGAGAGAACAGCAGGCCAAAGCGTTTTTTGATGCGCAGGCAGCACATATTGAGCCGATTTTGGAAAAAGAAAAAACGGGACTGTCGGTAGCATTTTTTGCAGTTGCATCGGATGGAACGATTACGGTACGGAAACCAAATGATTATGTATCATCAATGATCGAACTTGCGGGGGGCACTTATTCCTTAAATGGTTATGTCCCGGAAGAGGAAAATGCACTCTCCACATTAAAAATGCAGATGGAAGATTTCTATGCGGCCGAAAAAGATGCTGACATTCTCATTTACAATGGTACAATAGAGGGAGAACTGACATCGATCGATGAACTGGTACAGAAAAATAGTCTGTTTGCCGACTTTAAAGCAGTAAAAACAGGACAGGTCTACACAACCGGAAGCAATTTTTACCAGCAGACCAGTGGAACCTGTGATTTCATTGAGGATCTCAATAAGGTACTGAATGGGGAAACAGATGCAGAGTACCGGTTTTTGAAGAAAATCAACTGACAGGAATTCATATAAACCAGAGGAAATCATGAAAAAACGTTATATCATCTCTTTTGTTGTTGCAATTATCATATTATCGGTATTGTTTTTATGGAATGTCGGGGCGGGAAGTGTGGACATATCCACATCGGATCTGTTTGCAATCCTTGCGGGAAGTGGAAAAGATGAGACATTTTCACAGATTGTGTGGAAAATCAGACTGCCGCGCATCCTTGCTGCGATCTTGTTAGGAGGAGCACTGTCAGTGTCGGGATTTTTACTCCAGAGCTTTTTCCAGAATCCGATTGCAGGACCGTATGTGCTTGGAATTTCATCCGGCGCAAAACTGGTGGTGGCACTTACCATGATTTTCCTGCTGGAAAAAGGCATTATGATCAGTTCCTTTGGCATGGTTATGGCTGCGTTTGTGGGTTCCATGCTTGCCATGGGATTCGTGCTTTTAATTTCATTTCGCGTGTCAAAAATGTCGCTGCTGGTGGTCTGTGGGATCATGATCGGTTATATCTGTTCCGCCATCACGGACTTCTGCGTCACATTTGCCAGCGATTCGAATATCGTCAATCTTCACAACTGGTCGATGGGAAGTTTTTCCGGCATGACATGGGAAAATATAAAAATGATCGTCGTGATCGTCGGCGCAGCAGTGCTTGTGACTTTTTGTCTGGCAAAACCGATCGGGGCATATCAGATGGGGGAGGCATATGCCAGAAATATTGGTGTCAATGTAAAAGTATTGAGGGTCACGATGATCCTTTTATCAAGCCTTCTGTCTGCCTGCGTGACTGCATTTGCGGGACCGATCTCCTTTGTCGGAATTGCAGTGCCGCATCTGGTGAGGATGGCGACAAAAACAGCGCGCCCGATTATCCTGATTCCGGGGTGTTTTTTGTGTGGTGCAGTTGTGACACTTTTTTGTGACGGAATTGCAAGAACCGTGTTTGCGCCGACGGAAATCAGTATCAGCTCGGTTACGGCACTGTTTCTGGTGCCGGTCGTGATCGCAGCAATGTTGAGAAAACAGGAGGGGAGGTAGTCATATATGCAGGAGATCCGCACAGAGCATCTGACTGTCGGCTATGATAAAACACCTTTGATCGGGGATGTGAATCTTTCTGTCCGGCCGGGGGAGATACTGACACTGATCGGGCCGAATGGTTCCGGAAAATCCACGATCTTAAAGACGATTACAAAGCAGTTAAAGAAACTGGATGGAACCGTATTTTTGGGCGAAGCATCCATGGATGAATTAAAAGACAGCCAGATTTCCAGACGATTGTCCATGGTCATGACAGAACGCCTCCGCACGGAGCTGATGAGCGGCAGGGAAGTGGTTGCCTCCGGGCGTTATCCTTATACGGGAAGATTTGGCATCCTGTCAAAAGAGGACTGGGCAAAAGTGGATGAGGCGATCGCGCTTGTCCATGCAGGTGAAGTGCAGGATCAGGATTTCATGAAGATCAGCGACGGACAGCGCCAGCGTCTGATGCTTGCGCGGGCAATCTGTCAGGATACAAAAATCCTGATCTTAGACGAGCCAACCTCCTATCTGGATATGGGCTTTAAGATGGATATACTTACAAATATCCGCATGCTTGCAAGAGATAAAAAGATGGCGGTCATTATGTCACTACATGAGCTTGACCTTGCGCAGAAAGTTTCCGATACGGTCGCATGTGTCAGAGGCGACCGCATCGACCGCATCGGCACACCGGAGAAGATTTTTGCCGGAAATTATGTGCAGGAATTATACGGGGTGGCGGATCAGAGTTTTGATCCGGTGACGGGGCAGATTTTTTTGTGCACGGGATATCAGAATACAAGAGATTTCAAAGATTCTGACATAGAGAATTGCAGCAGTAAAGATTTCTGCAGTGGCAGTCAAGTCCCAGATCCGGTCAGTTCACAGATTTTTGTGATCGGCGGTGCGGGCAGCGGCATCCCGGTATACAACAGGCTGTGGCGCGAAAACATTCCGTTTGCAGCGGGAATCCTGCAGGAAAATGATGTGGAGTACAAAGCGGCTGTGGCACTTGCGTCAGAAGTTGTGTCGGAAAAGGCATTTTATCCGGTCGGACAGGATAAGGTGCAGGAGGCAAAGCGGCTGATCGATAGCTGTAAAAAATGTATCTGTGCGGTAGAAGAGTTTGGACCGTTAAATGAAGCGAACCGGGAGCTGGCGGAGTATGCGAGGCGGATTGGGAAGACTGGCAAAAACATATGAACAGTATACACAGAGATATCTTCAAAGCTATCCACGAAGGAAAATGGCTGAAAATTGAATATCTGAACAAAGAGGGCAGGCACACGAACTACTGGATCGGAATCCGGGACTTAGACCCACGGAACAAGACTTTAAAAGTGGACGGACTTCATCTCAACCGGTGCTCGATTGAGGGATACGATAAGATCTATATCGATTCCATCCTCTCGACCGAGATCGTGGAAGGCTCGTACTGCCCGGAGAATGAGCGGCTGATCGAAGATATCGCGCTGCACCCGGAACGCTACCAGAACCTTTTTGCAAACACGGCAAATTTAAAAATACTGAATTATCTGGAAATGTGCAGCAAACTGGATGCCACGCCGTATACGACCGATTATGAATTGGTGCGCTATATCGACGGAGATCAGGTGCGTGACGGGGAGTACCAGTTGTCGGAGGAACAGTTTAAAGAGATCGTGACAAATTTTCAGCGGCGCATGAACCGGGGCACGCAACAGGGGAAAACGCTTCATATTCAAAAGCTGGCACTAAATATTTTAAGTATCCATACAAAAAATGGATTGTATGTGCTGGCATACCGGAATCTGAATCTGGATGTAAAAAACAAGGCATTTAAACCGGATGAAGATATCACGATCTGCACGCAGTTTACCATAGGGGGAGAGCAGGAAAATATCCGAAGGTATTTAGATGCGGATGAATATGAGCTGTTATCCGATTTTGAAAAAAATCTTGAAAAAATAAAAGATGCGATTACAGAAAAAAACGGTGCGCGGGCAGTTGTGGATGACATGCCCTATGTCATCGGACTTGGCATGGACTGCGCATTAAATCTGCATGAAGAGTATAAGGCGATTCTTGACATGTACGAAAAAGAGCAGGTGACGTTTCCAATCCGGGCATTTTTCGGCGATCTTTTGGAACGTCCGCGAAGAACGAAGGCATATCCGATCGCACTGTTAAACCAGAACATCAATCTCGACCAGCTTCTTGCAATTAACAATGCCATGAAATATCCGCTTGCCTATATTCAGGGACCACCGGGAACCGGCAAGACGAATACGATCTTAAACACGATCGTGACGGCATTTTTTAACAATATGACGGTACTGTTTGCGTCTTACAACAATGTACCCATAAACAATGTATTTGAAAAATTAAGTTCCCTGACTTATAAGGGAAAACGGGTCGCATTTCCGGTACTGCGCCTTGGAAATCAGGAAAAAGTAAAAGAATGTATCTGTTACATCAACCAGCTGCGGAGAGAGGTGCAGGGCATTAAGGTATTTTCTTCCACGTTAGATCGTCGAAAAGGTGATAGAATTGACCGGGCGAAACAGCTTTCCGGCAGGTTAAAGGAATATGAGGAAGTCTTAGACCTGACGGAGCGCAAAGAAACGTTAACGCAGGTCATGGAGTATCAGGAACGGATGAAAAATGTGGCGACGCTTTCATTTCCATACGGATCTGCAGGGGCGTCAGCTGCGGAATCTGGATGAAAAAATCCAGAAGATCGGTGAGATATCTGAGCGGGATGCAATGGCTCTATTAGACCGCAATGAGGATGAATTTTACAGTTATCTGTATTATACCTCCGCAAAATACATCAAGGAGCTGGAAAGTAACAGGTTTCAGGATTTACGGAAAATTTTAGATGATGATGAAGATGTGAATGAGCAGGCAGCAGCATTTAACAAGTATCTGCAGAAATCGGAGAATGTAAAGAAGCTGCAGAAGGTATTTCCAATCATGATAACGACCTGCATTTCTTCCCATAAACTGGGTGAACCGGAACCGCTGTTTGACATGACAATCATGGATGAGGCGAGCCAGTGCAATGTTGCGGTCTCACTTGTGCCAATCATCCGGGGCGAAAAACTGATGCTGGTGGGAGATCCGCAGCAGTTAAAGCCGGTTATTTTATTGGACGAACTCACGAACCGGAAACTGCGCAGAAAATACCATGTTGCGGATGAATATGATTACCGCGAAAATTCCATTTATAAGACATATCTTGCCTGTGATGCGGTCAGCGATGAGATACTTTTGCGAAATCATTACCGCTGTAATAAAAAAATCATAGACTTTAACAATAAAAAATATTATAACTCCAAACTTCAGGTGCAGTCTGACAGCAGGGAAAGACAGCCGCTTGTCTATGTCAATGTGGATGGCGGGCCAGGTGACATGAAGAATACCTCTCCGGCAGAGGTGGAGGAGATCATGCGCTATGCGGGGGAAAATCCTGATAAAAGTATTGCTGTCATCACACCGTTTGTGAATCAGCGGATACTGATCGAGCGAGGGATCAAAGAAAACGGATTTGAGCATGTCGTGTGCGGAACGGTACATGCATTTCAGGGAGACGAAAAGGATGTGGTGCTGTTTTCCACGGCGTTAAGCGACCGGACTGGAAAGGGAACTTATGACTGGCTCAAAAATAATAAGGAACTGATCAATGTTGCAACGTCGCGGGCGAAGGACAAGCTGATCCTTCTTGCGGACGGGAAAGAATTGGAGCGCCTTCATCAGGGAAATGAGGATGATGATCTGTACGAGCTGGTGCAGTATGTGAAAATGAACGGGGAATCCAAAATTACGGAAAAGCATATCAGTTCGAGAGCACTTGGAATCCAGCCGTTTTCCACGGAAACAGAAGCGGCATTTATGAAAAACCTGACACATGCGCTGGAAAATATCTGGCTCACCCGGAATAAATATACGATCCACAAAGAGGTTGCCATATCCCAGGTGTTCCGGGATAATGTCACTTATGATAATCTGTTTTATATGGGAAGATTCGACTTTGTTGTCTATGAAAAGAGGGGAAAAAGCGAGCTGCCCGTTTTTGCGATCGAACTCGACGGCAAGGAGCATTTTGAGGATGAAGTGGTACGGGAGCGGGACAGACAGAAAAATGAGATCTGTAAGGCGCATCATATGCAGATCATCCGTGTGGAAAACTCTTATGCAAGACGCTATCACTACATCAAGGAAATTTTGAATGACTATTTTGCGAAGGCACGTTAAAAATTTTGCGTTCAAACATCCGGCAAAAAGTGGTATGATGTCTTTATGCATCACACAGGACAAAGGAGAAAATAATACAATATGGAAAAAAAGAGCCGGGAATTATTAGCACCGCATGTGGAAGAAGAACTGATGGATTATATTTTGCATACGCCGGTGAAAATAGGTGAGAAACTGCCAAATGAGTTTGAACTGGCAGAGCTGTTCGGCGTTGGGCGGAGCACAGTGCGGGAGACGGTAAAAAGCCTGGTTTCCAAAGGTGTGCTTGAGGTCCGCAGGGGTTCCGGGACTTATGTGATCGGGACGAACCGCTTAGAGGATGATCCGTTAGGGCTTTCAGGGTTTACGGACAAATATGAACTGGCGTTAGACCTCTGCAATGTGCGCCTGATGTTAGAGCCGGAGATCGCCATGCTGGCAAGTGAAAACGCGACGGACGAGGAAAAGGCGGAGTTAAAGCGGCTGTGTGATGAGGTGGAAAATCTGTATCTTGCCGGGGAGAACCATCTGCAGAAAGATGTGGAATTTCACACTTACATTGCGCGGTGCAGCAAAAATAAAGTCATTGAGAAACTGGTACCGATCATTCAGTCGGCGGTCATCACGTTCGTGAACCTGACACACCGCCAGTTAAAAGACGAAACGATTGATACCCACCGTGCGATCACGGATGCAATCTTAAATGGAGACAGTGCGGGTGCAAAATATGCGATGATCATGCACCTCAATTATAATCGTCAGATGATTTTGAAAAAACAGGCAAAGGCGCAGCAAAAAAATGAGTAAGGGACAAAAACTCCAAAAACTGGTAAGACGTCATATGACATGATGCAATATCGGAAAAATATACAAAAAACAAGGTGCTTTTTTAGGAAAACACCTTGTTTTTTTGTCTAAAAGAGAGGTTTTAACAAACTAGACATCAGATGTATTGACAAAAAATGATCAATAAAATACAATAATCGCAATGAAACATCAGACGTCATACAAATATCAATAAGGAGGTATATCATGGGTAACGTCGCAGAATTAGATACAACCCGGCTGGTTATTGCAGCAATTATCGGACTGGCATTGTTGTTAGTTTTGATCATCAAATTTAAGGTTCACGCAATGCTTTCGATCTTAATCGGTGCGATTGCAATCGGACTGATCGCAGGAATGCCGTTTGAAGAAATCGTAACGGCGGTGGACGATGGTATAGGAAACACGCTAAAGGGAATTGCCCTCCTGGTAGGACTCGGTTCCATGTTCGGTGCGATACTTGAAGCATCGGGTGGAGCACAGACTTTAGCAGTTACAATGGTAAAGAAATTTGGGGATGAGAAGGCTGCATGGGCGCTTGGAATCACCGGCCTTGTTATTTCTATCCCGGTATTCTTTGATGCAGGACTTATCATTTTAATTCCACTTGCATTTTCTCTTGCAAAAAGAACAAAGAAATCTTCCCTGTTTTATGCGATCCCGCTTTTAGCAGGACTTGCCGTAGGACACGCATTTATCCCGCCGACACCTGGCCCGGTATTAGTTGCCACAATGTTAAATGTGGAACTTGGATGGGTTATTTTAGTCGGTGTATGCTGTGGATTTTTTGCAATGATCGTTGCAGGTCCGGTCTGGGGAGCTATCTGCGGAAAGAAATTTTATGTTCCGGTTCCGGATCAGATCGCAAACCAGGAAGATATTGATGAATCCAAACTTCCGAGTTTTGCATCGGTCGTTACCATCATCATGATCCCTCTGGTACTTATCATATTGAAATCTGTTGCAGGCGTGGTTCCGGCATTGGCAGGAGTGGCACCGTTATTTAACTTTTTAGGACAGCCGTTTGCAGCACTTCTGATCGCAACATTAGCCGCAATGTTCATCCTTGGAACAAGACATGGATACACGATGCCGGAATTAGAGAAGATCCTCACAAAATCTTTAGAGCCGACAGGACTGATCCTTCTTGTGACAGCATGTGGCGGCGTGCTCCGTTATATTTTACAGTACTCCGGCTTAGGTGAGATCATTGGTAATGCTGTGGCATCCATAAATCTTCCAATCGTTATTGTAGCATTTTTAGTTGCGGCACTGGTAAGAATCTGTGTAGGTTCTGCAACCGTAGCAATGACCATGGCAGCAGGAATTGTAGCAGCAATGCCGGAGATCGCATCCTTATCACCGATGTATCTTGCATGTGTGGTTGCAGCAGTTGCCGGTGGAGCGACAGTCTGCTCACACTTTAACGATTCCGGATTCTGGCTGGTAAGATCACTGATCGGACTTGACGAGAAGACAACGTTAAAAACCTGGACGATCATGGAGACATTGGTTGGTGGAACCGGATTTATCGTTGCACTGATCATTTCTTTCTTCGTGTAGAAGAAACGGTAATGACAGAGCAATCACAGAGCATGAAATTTAGTATATTATAGATTTTCACGGTAAAAAGCAGCGCAGGAATGGAGGCTATCATGGAATTAAGAAGTCAGAAAGTAAGAGAACTTGCACCGGAGATGGACCCGCTTCGCATGGGTATGGGATGGAAGGCGGAGGAGCTTTCCAAACCACAGATCATCATTGAGAGTACTTATGGAAACAGCCATCCGGGTTCAAGCCATTTAAATATTTTTGTGGAAGAAGCAGTAAAAGGTGTTGATGAAAACGGCGGAAAAGCAGCGCGTTATTATGCAACAGATATGTGCGATGGAATGTCCCAGGGACACGATGGAATCAATTATTCTTTAGCACACAGAGATGCGATCACAAACCTTGTGGAGGCGCAGGCAAACGCTACAACGTTTGATGGTGGTGTTTTTATCGCAAGCTGTGACAAGGCAATGCCGGCGATGCTTATGAGTATCGGCCGTTTAAAAGAGATGAGCGCGATCGTTGTGACCGGTGGTGTTATGGAAGCAACGGTTGTAAAACCGGAATATGTGGAAAATGATCCGGGCTGTAAGATCAATGAGCTTTTAACCTTAGAGCAGATCGGAAAATTCAGCGCGCAGTATGAGCGTGGTGAGATCCCGGAAGAGCAGCTCCGCTATTACAAACACAATGCATGTCCAAGCTGTGGCGCATGTTCTTTCATGGGAACCGCTTCCACAATGCAGGTTATGGCTGAAGCACTTGGACTGATGCTTCCGGGAACAGCACTGATGCCGGCAACTGCGCCGGAATTAAAAAAGGCTGCCTATGATGCAGGAAAACAGTTAATGAAATTAGTTGAGATGGGAATTGCTGCAAAAGATATCGTCACAATGGAAAGTCTTGAGAATGCGATCATGGTACATGCTGCAATCTCAGGTTCCACCAACGCGGTCATGCACATTCCGGCAATCGCACACGAATTTGGTTTTGAAATTGATGCGGATACGTTTGACAGAATGCACCGCGGTGCACATTATCTGCTAAACATCCGCCCGGCAGGAGACTGGCCGGCACAGTATTTCTACTATGCAGGCGGTGTGCCGAGAGTCATGGAAGAAATCAAGAGCATGCTCCACCTTGATGTGATGACAGTTACCGGAAAAACACTCGGTGAGAATTTAGAAGAGTTAAAAAAGAACGGTTTCTACGAGCACTGTGATGCGATCTTAAAAGAGAAATCAGCCCTGATCGGAAAAGAGATCAAACGTACCGATATCATCGCTGATTTTGACCATGCGATCGGTACAGAGGGAAGCATCGCAATCCTGCGCGGCAACCTTGCACCGGAGGGAGCAGTCATTAAACACACTGCCTGCCCGAAAGAAATGTTCCATGCAAGATTAAACGCAAAACCGTATGACAGCGAGGAAGAAGCGATCGATGCGATCCTGAAGGGAAAAGTAGTACCGGGAGATGCCGTATTTATCCGTTACGAGGGACCGAGAGGCAGCGGTATGCCGGAGATGTTCTACACCGGCGAGGCAATCTGCTCCGACCCGAAACTTGCAGCCAGCGTTGCACTGATCACAGATGGACGTTTTTCCGGCGCATCCAGAGGACCGGTCGTAGGACATGTATCTCCGGAGGCAGCAGCCGGCGGCCCGATCGCATTTGTGGAAGAGGGAGATCTCATTGAACTTGATGTTGAGAACCGCCGTCTTGCGATCGTAGGTGTCAAAGGCGAGGAAAAGACCGGGGAAGAAATTGCACAGATCTTAGAGGAACGTAAAAAGAACTGGAAAGGTTTTACCAGCAAATATAAGAGTGGTCTGTTAAAATTGTATGCACAGCATGCGACCAGTGCGATGAAGGGTGCCTATATGGACTAAGTATCCAGACCATAAAAAAATCCGGGTGTTGCTGCCCGGATTTTTTGTATTCATGTACGATGTCAGCTCTGCTTTTTTAATTCATAGGAAATTACGTCCTATGAATTAAAAAGCCCTCCGGGCGGGA
>ENA-OROR01000628-OROR01000628.1-human-gut-metagenome-genome-assembly--contig:-NODE-628-length-29860-cov-8.456098_pt1 | contig 29860 bp, 19 predicted proteins | sample MGYA00242135_ERZ509060 | MGnify/ENA primary metagenome ERZ509060 (study PRJEB26280, sample SAMEA2338742) | human gut metagenome | biome: human gut; feature: human-associated habitat; material: faeces... | reverse complement strand
ATAAGGGCTTATAGCCCTACGACAAACCACCCGTTTTACGGGTGGTTTGTGATTTTGACAAAATTGAAGAATAACTTCATTAGCTTCTAATTGAATGAGTGATTATTTGCATCTATAATAAAATAAATTAACTATAAAAGAGGATAAAATGAAAGAGATTTACGCAGGTGTTGCGGAAGAAGAACTGGCGATGGATAAATTTTGGAGGAGAAAAGATTTGCTTTTGCTGGTACCCGGATCGCTCCCTTGCCTTCGCGGTGTGTACAGCCGTGCGCTGTCTGTTGGAAAATGTCATCAAGTAAGCTATGTGCGTATGACAAATAGTGATTATGTTTTGGGAACGGCAGAGGAACGTATACGGAACGGGATTCGCCGCGCAGCTTTGCGAAAAGGCGTGAAAATTATCATTGTGTACCTGTCATGTCTGGAAATTCTCATTTGCATTGATTTTGAGGACATTGAAAGACAGATGGCAGTGGAAACGGGATGTATCGTGAAATGTTTTTTTCGAGGACCTTTGGCGAAAACGGATCAAGGAAACCATGCGTCGGCAGAAGAACTATCGGCGTCGTTTCCTCCGGTGGTTTCAGAAATAGCAAATGAAGAAGATTTGCCGCCACCTATGTCTGATGCGGCAGGTATTTCCGACTGGATGCGAGTGGATGGATATGCGAATGCTCTCATAACTCCTGCAGGATGCAGGAGTTGTTTGCGGGATATGGATATGGAGATGGGGCAGCGGCATGTTTATTATACGGAGACAAAAGGAGAGGATTATATTTTTGGATTTGAGGATACTGTAGAAAAACAAACAGAAACGATATACAGGGAAAAGAAATATGCTCATGTGGGGCTTATCGGTTCCGCTGTACCATCCTTTATGGGATTTGATGAAGCAGGAGTGATTAGGGATGAGCGCACGGTGTATTTTCCATCAGACGGATTTCATGATGCTGTGAGCGGCGTATCTATGGCGCAGCTTATGACAGTAAAGGAGAGTAGTTTTTCGGATAGGGCGAAAGGAAAATATGTGGAAGTCCTAGGATACAGTCCTCTTTTATGCGGTGGACAAAAACAGTATGCCCATTGTCTGTCTTTTATCAAATCGTTGGGGTATGAAGTGCTGTTTTCCGGAAAGTCACCGGAACGAAATGAGCGCCCCTCGCTGGTCTGGGTGGTATCTTCGGCAGGGATAGAGGCAGGAGAATGGATTCGGGATACATGGAATGTGCCTTTGTTGATTTCTGTTCCGGTGGGAGAGCATGCTTTTTCTACATGGAGGAAAAATGTGACGGAAATGATCGGAGGCACTAAAGAAACACGAACACTCCAAATTCATAATAATATGGTTCCTATGCGATATGAAGAGCGAATGATTTTTGTGGGAGATCCTCTCCATACAATGGCAATGGCGCATTATTTTTGGCATGAGGGTGTAAGGAATGTATGCCTTGCTGCCTACGGATGGACAAAAGAGGTGGAAAGGATCTATCAAAGAGCGCCCGGTAGTGAGAGGATACAAATTTTCAGGGATAAGGAAGTGTTACGCGCTTTGTGCGAAGATAAGGATATTGTTGTGGCGGATCCTTTGCTGGCAAAAGTTATAGAAACGAAACGGATCGTGCCGTTTCCGTGGGGACTGTTTTCAGGAAGGATGATGCTTACGGAAGAAAGTGGTGTTTTAGGGATACAGATGGAAAAATTGCTAAAGCATTGTCTGGCGGTTATGGATAGAAATAGAGAGGAGAAGAAAACATGAGAATCGCAAAAATAAGATGGCTTGCAGGCTGTTTATCGGTGTGTCTTTTGCTCTGTGGAGCGATAGGCTGTGGGAATGAAAGAAAGCCGGCAGAGCAGGGAGCGGCGGCAGAAGCTCGGGTTATTACAGATATTGCCGGAGATCAGGTGAAAGTGCCGCAAAAGGTACATAAGATTGCTGTTACCCCTCTTCCGTGGGCATCAGTAGTGTACGCGATTGATGGCGGGGCGGAAAGATTAGGGGCTATTCATCCGGGAGCGATGTCTGCTTATCAGGGACATTTTCTTTCAAAAATGGATAAAAATTTCGGAAAAATTAGCACACAAAACATCAATCAGGATTTTTCTGTTAATATAGAAGGATTAGCAGAAGCAGGAACTGATGCTGTTATTCTGTGGAAACACCAGGAAAAGGACGCGGAGAAATTGAGACAGATGGGGATTCCGGCAGTACGGATTTTCAATAACAATGTAGACAGCCTGAAAAAGAGTTTCCTCATCGTTGGAAAGCTGCTCGGTAAGGAAGAACGGGCCGCTATGGTAAACGCGTTTTATGATAACGCTTATAAAGATATCATGAAGCATAAGAGTGAAGTGGAAAAAGCGGATAAGCCTGTCGTACTCTTTCTTAGAAATAAGAAACTCCGCTTGCAGGGAAATGATAATTTCATGAGAGAAGCCATTGAAATCGGCGGCGGAGAAGTAATGACGGCGTCCATGGGGCAGACGGAAACCAATAGCGGAACGATCACGATGGAAGAAATATATCAAACGAATCCGGATATGATTCTTCTTAGTAATTTTGATTCTTTTGTGCCGGATGATATCTACGATAATCGGATCCCCGGGCAGGATTGGAGCTCTTTGAAAGCGGTAAAAAACCGCCGTGTTTACAAAGTCCCGATGGGAATCTACCGTTGGGATGCACCCGGTGTGGAAACGCCCCTTATGATGAAGTGGATAGCGAGCCTTTTACAACCGGAAATTTTCAAAGATATCCATGTACGGGAAGACACGAAAGCTTTCTTCTCCGATTTTATGAAATACAACTTGACGGAAGACGACTTGTCGGTGATTTTTGCTGATGACGCCAATCAAAGGAGTGTGCCGTTCAATTGAATTTAAAGAAATATCTGTCGGACAGGGGATATGGGGCGGCATTCTTTCTTTTTTGCGGACTCCTCTTGGTGATGGCGGTGGTGAGTATAGGCTGGGGACGGCTTTATATTTCGCCCGTCCATGTAATAAAAATCGTACTAAGCTCTGTTTTCTCCATCGAGCAGACATGGACAGATCAGGCGGCAAGCGCGATCTTTATGATTCGTCTGCCCCGCGTGCTTTCCGCGATGATGATTGGCGCAGCGCTCGCGCTGTCGGGGGCGGCGTACCAGAGTGTCTTCAAAAATCCGCTGGTGGCACCTGATATGCTTGGCGTATCTTCCGGCGCCTGCGTCGGGGCGTCCCTTGCCATTCTCTTGGGATTGCCTTCCATATCTGTGCAAATCGGCGCTTTTATCGGTGGAATCCTTGCGGTCATTTGTGCCGTGTCTATTCCGAAAATCATCGGAAAAAACTCCATAATCATGCTCGTCCTGTCAGGCATCATCGTAGGCGGGCTCATGAGCTCCGTTTTGGGGATCATTAAGTATTTGGCGGATTCGGAAACGCAGCTTCCCGAAATTACTTATTGGCAATTAGGATCGCTGGTGAATGTGATTTGGGGAAATATCCTGTACAGCGGTATCCCCATTCTGCTCTGTGTTATTTTCATGTTTCTGGTTCGCTGGAAAATGAACATACTGACCTTAGGAGACGTAGAAATCCATATGCTGGGGAACCGCTCGGCGTGGCTCCGCTATGGTATTATCCTCACAGCTACTGTGCTGACAGCCTGCTCGGTGTGCATAAGCGGCACTATCGGGTGGATCGGTCTCGTGATTCCGCACTTTGCCCGCATGCTTGTGGGCGCGGATAATCAAAAACTCATTCCCTTGTCGACGGTGCTTGGCGCGGTGTTTCTTCTTTTCATTGATACCGTTTCCCGTGCGTCGATGAGCGCGGAAATTCCCTTGAGCATTTTGACGGGATTGATTGGTGCACCGTTTTATTTCTATCTTTTGGTGAAAGAAAGGCTGGCGTTGCGATGAATCTGTGTGTGGAAAACCTGTCCTATTCTTTCGATGGGGTACATGATTTATGGAAAGACGTGTCGTTTGCAGTAGGGAAGGGCGATATTTTTTCTATTATGGGTGCCAACGGAGCGGGCAAATCCACTTTGCTCCATACGGTGATCGGATTTCTGCGCCCAAAGACAGGGCAAGTGTATTTGGAAAACGAAGGGCAGAAAATATATGCCGATACGGCACCGAAACTCTTTACGGAAAACATCGGTTATGTTCCCCAGCTCTCCGATACGGCGTACTCCTTTGCGGTCAAAGACTATGTGGTAATGGGACGGTCGCCCCATATGGGGTTTTTCTCCCAGCCGTCGGCAAAAGACAGAGAAATGACAGACGAAGTGATGCGGGATATGGGACTCTATGAAATCCGAAATCGAAGATTCAATACGCTTTCCGGCGGACAGCAGCGGCAGGCGGTTATTGCGCGGGCGATTGTGCAGGAACCGCAGCTGATCATAATGGACGAACCCACCAACCATCTGGACTACGGAAACCAGTTCCGGGTGGTGGAGATGATTGAAAAGCTCTCTGAAAAAGGGATCACCGTCATTCTTACTACGCATATGCCCGATCAGGCGCTCTACTTGGGGCATCGGGCAGGGATCTTGTCGAACCGGAAGCTTTCCGTGGGAAACGCGAAAGACATCATTACAGAAGAAGCTTTGGAAGAAATTTATCGTGTCAAAGTGCGTCTCTCCTATGTGGAAGAAGCGAAACGGATCGTCTGCATCCCTGGTATCTAATCACATAAAAACGCGGCCCTGCCAAAAGGGAACCGCGTTTTTTTTATATTGGCTTGGCAATGCAAACTGAAAACGGATAGCAGCTTTCCTCTAATTGCTAAGCGCCATTTTGGGTGTCAGCGAAAAATATTGCCTGCATAACGTAAAAGGGGAATGCTCTGCTGTGCTCTTGAAACTCGAAACTAACAGCTTCTTGTTAATTCTCCAATCACCGACATCCGACTCCTGATCACCGACCACAATCTTCCGACTTCTGTTTATCGCATCAAAAATCAAAGGAAGCAGAGAGGACATAGGTACGGGGCATGGAAAGCATCAGCTTATTTCCCTGACCGGGCTGGCTTCTCCAGTAGTTTTTGTCAAACACGTTGTATACGGAGGCACGGAGGGTGACAGGGGTTTTGCCGAATTGTGTTTTATAGGAGGTAAAGAGGTCGAATATGGTAAAGGATGGGTAGGACAGTTCTCTTCTGTTCGTGCCGATGATGACGCCTTTGCTTTGATATTCCATGCGTCCTGTAATGCTCCAGTTTTCATTTGGCTTGTACTCTACGCCGAGGACAGCGTTCCATTTAGCGGATCCGTCTGTGGGAAGACCATCGTTGAGTCCTCCTTGGGTGGATTCCTGCCGCGCGTGGAGGTATTCAAACCCGCCGAAAATATTCCATTTATCAGAAAGACTTCCGTTGACGGAAAAGTCGATGCCTTTGTATCGGTTGCGGCCGTCCATTTTATAATAGGTTTTGCCGGCTGCCTCTACATCAATGGCGTTGGGCTGATCCATGTCGAAGTAGGAAAGTGTGTAAAATACATTGCCTGCCCGGTGTTTGACGCCAATTTCTTTTTATGTCAGTTTCATTGATTCCAAGAGGTCACCGTCGTTTTCATAGCCGCCATATACAGGGGTGCTTCGGGATGTAGATTTGGCGTAAGCCGCGTAGAAAGAGGTGTCTCTATTTGGGTGGTAGTTGATGCCGAATGTGGGAGCGTAGCTGTCCGCTTTATTCTTGTTTTTCGGCGCTTTTCCGCGGAAGTTTTCATGACGCCTTGTGCCTGCGGCCAAGATATTCCACTTGCCGATGGTCATGTTGTCTACGATATTGATGCTGGTATCCATTTCCTGTAGCATGAACATTTTGGTGAGCGATTTGGAATCATCCCAGCTGTACATTTTTGGGGAAAACTGTATGCCGGTATAAATATTTCCAAATGCCAGATTGTCGGCAGGCTTGCTTACATGTTTATTGTTATTGTAATGGACACGGTAAGATCGGTCGATGGAAAGCGACAGATCATGCTTCACAGCGCCAGTTTGGAAATTAGCTTTCAGACCTGTTTGGCCGTAGCGGTTCTTCATGAAGAAATATTGGGACCAGAGTTTATTTTTGGATAGATTGCCTTCCCCGTCTAAAATAATTTGGCCTTGGAAGATGAAACGGCGTACGGTAGTTTCGTTCATGCCGGCGTTCAAGAACCAGCTGAGATGGTCATTTATCTTTTTGTCATGGTTGACAGTCAGTTGATAGCCGTAGACATTCTGGTACATGTAGTGCGGGTCGTCATAACTTAAGGATGCGTCCGGGGCGGAGGGGATTTGCAAGGCGTTTCTTAAAATGGAAAATCTTCGTTCTCCGCCATAAATACGGTAGTCATAGTAACCGCCGAAAATATTGGTTTTGTTCCTCTCTGTTTCATGAGAAATATCGACAAACAGGTTTCTCTTCTTGGAACCGGCGCCGCTGATGGAAGACAGTCCGCCGCGGTCATATTGTCCGTACATTCTGATGCCCCATGATTGATCACCGCCCAAATGGTTTCGGCTGATGTCGATATATTCGCCCCAATCGCCATATCCGCTGAAGGTCTGTGTATAGCGGGAAAAGTCGGTTTCCGCAGGTTTTTTTGTGTAGAGGTAAATCGAGCCGGGCTGACCACCGTCAGGGCCATTGTATGATTGAACGGAACCACTCAGGGTGGCTGCCGGTCCGATTACAACATCGGCATGGTCAATGGTATTCGGTTCAGGGCCGGCGCACATGATAAAGAATCCGGGGATATTGTTCAGGTATAAAGAGGCGCCGTTGGCGCCGATCCCGCGGATAGAGAAGTCTGTCTTGATAGGAGAGGTGCCGGTGCGAATGGAGGGCACGTTGGCAAGCGCTTGATCGATCTGGCGGGTGGGCATCACCATGACGGCAATGGACTTCTGTGAAAGGCTTTGGGCTGTGTAGGGCACGTCCATAATATCTTTTTCGCCTGATAGCCCCAAGTTGGTGTTTTGTCGGACGAATCCGCCTGGCATTGTTCCCTTTTCTTCGATGCGATTAGCGGTCACCACTACTTCGTCCAGTTGAGTGACAGGCGCCGCGGTGCCGGAATTTGTTCCGACTAAGGTTAAAAATATCCCAAAGGATAATATCTTTTTTCTCATAATAAGGCTCTCCTTTTTTATTTACTAATAATTTCTAATCAACTATTATGCTATGTTAAATTTAATTTTTGCACAATTTAAAACTAATGAAATGACACTTTAGTAAATATGAAGTGTTTACAGAGCTCCGTCGCTTTTTTTTACATAAAGATTTTTTGGAGAGATTTTGCAGAGCGCGGAAGAGATTATTTTCTTTCGGGGAAAAATACAAAGGGGAGATTAAAATTATATAGACGTAGTGTTTTCTATTGAAATGTACATCAGCGATGAGTACAATAAAAAATATATATGCTATTTTCATCTGAAAGAATGCAATTGACACATAGGGGGAGTTGCTTATGAGAAAAATCCGGAAGGTCTTGGTAGCTAACCGGGGCGAGATCGCCATCCGTGTATTCCGTGCCTGCAATGAGCTGGGCATCAGGACGGTGGCTGTTTATTCCAAAGAGGATGTACTGTCTCTTCACCGGAACCGTGCTGATGAAGCGTACCTGGTGGGGGAAGGAGATAAGCCGATTGATGCTTACCTGGATATAGAGGATATTATCCGTATCTGTAATGAGCATCATGTGGATGCTGTCCATCCCGGCTACGGATTCCTTGCGGAAAATGCGGAGCTGGCGAAACGCTGTCAGGAGGAAGGCATTATTTTCATCGGGCCGCGTGTGGAACATCTGATCATGTTCGGCGATAAAGTGAATGCCCGTATCCAGGCAGAAAAAGCGCAGATCCCCATGATTCCCGGCACAAACGGTGCGGTGGAAAGCTTTGATGAGGTCAAAGCGTTTGCCGAGGAATACGGTTTCCCCGTCATGATCAAAGCGGTCAATGGCGGCGGCGGGCGCGGCATGCGGAATGTGGACCGCATGGAAGATCTGGAGGAAGCGTACCACCGCGCGAAATCGGAAGCGAAAATGGCTTTCGGCAGCGATGAAGTGTATGTGGAAAAATGTATCATGAATCCGAAGCATATCGAGGTACAGATTCTTGGTGATGAAGCGGGACATGTCATTCATCTGTTTGAACGTGACTGCTCTATCCAGCGCCGCCATCAGAAAGTGATTGAAATGGCGCCCGCCTGGTCGCTTCCGCAGAAGCTGCGCGAAGATATCTGCAGTGCCGCCGTCAAATTGATGAAGAATGTCAATTACCTCAATGCGGGGACGGTGGAGTTCCTTGTGGATCAGGATGAAGAGCATTTCTATTTTATTGAAGTGAATCCCCGTGTGCAGGTGGAACATACGGTAACGGAAATGATTACCGATGTGGATATCGTGAAGACACAGATTCTCATTGCCGAAGGCTATTCGGTGGATAGTCCGGAGGTGGCGATCGGTCTGCAGCCGGCGATCTGGTTCAAGGGTGTGGCGATCCAGTGCCGCATCACGACGGAGGATCCGCAGAACGGTTTCATGCCAGACACGGGCAAGATTATCGCCTACCGTTCCGGCGGCGGCCCCGGTATCCGTCTGGACGCTGGTACGGCGTATACGGGAGCGGTGATTACTCCTTACTATGATTCACTCCTGGTCAAGGTGACGGCCCATGCGCTCCATGCGAAAGACACAGTGCACAGAATGCTCCGCTGCCTTGATGAATTCCGTATCAGCGGTGTGAAGACAAATATATATTTCCTTCAGAATATGCTCCGCACGAAGGATTTCCAGGAAGGTCTCTGTGATGTCAATTACATCGACCGTCATCCGCAGCTTCTGGATGAACCTGAAGCAATCAGCGACCGCGGTACGAAGCTGCTCCGCTATATCGGAGATATCACCGTCAACGGCTATGCCGGGGCGGGAGCGAAGGAAAAGCCCGATTTCGCTCCGGCAGCGCCTCTTTCGGCAGAGGGGGAAACAGTACCCCGCGGCACAAGGCAGATGTTGGAAGAATGGGGGCCTGAAAAATTTTCCAAATGGGTCATGGATCAGAAAGAACTGATGATCATGGACACGACATATCGTGATGCCCACCAGTCGCTTTTGGCGACCCGTGTGAGGACACACGATATCATGAACGCGATCCGTTATACCGCATGTCATGTGCCGCAGCTCTTCTCTTTTGAAAACTGGGGCGGCGCGACATTTGATGTGGCTTATCGTTTCCTTGATGAAAGTCCCTGGGAACGGCTTCGCCGGATGCGTGAAGCGGCGCCGAATATCCTTTTCCAGATGCTCACCCGCGGCGCGAATACGGTGGGATATACGAATTATCCTGAAAATGTGGTCCGCCATTTCATTGATGAAGCGGCAGACAACGGGATTGACGTGTTCCGTATATTCGACTGTTTGAACCAGCTGAGCCACATGACGATTTCTATTGATGAAGTCCGCAAGAAAGGCAAACTGGCGGAAGCGTGCTTCTGCTACACCGGGGACATCATGGATCCGAAGCGGCAGAAATATTCTTTGAAATATTACACGGATCTGGCGAAGGAAATGCAGAATGCCGGCGCCAATCTGATCGCTGTCAAGGATATGGCGGGACTTTTGAAACCGGAAGCGGCATACGCTCTCGTGGCCGCATTAAAAGATGCCGTCGATCTTCCGATTCATCTCCACAGCCATGAAGGCGGCGGGCTGACGCTGTACAGCTATGCAAAGGCGGCGGAAGCCGGCGTGGATATTGTCGATGTGGCGACAGGCGCGCTTTCAAACGGTACGAGCCAGCCGTCCATGACGGCGCTGTACTACGCGCTCCAGAACAATCCCCGCCAGCCGAAACTGGATATCGAAGCCTTGGAAACGATTGACCGCTACTGGCAGGGCATCCGTCCTTACTACGCGGGGGTGGACAGCCGGATGGCAAGTCCGAATACCACGCTTTTCCAGCATGAAATGCCGGGAGGACAGTTCTCCAATCTCCGCCAGCAGGCGACTGCGGTGGGACTGGGAGACCGCTGGCCGGAAGTCTGCCGCATGTATGCCAAGGTGAATATGATGTTCGGCGATATTATCAAAGTAACGCCGTCGTCCAAAGTGGTCGGTGATATGACACTTTTCATGGTGCAGAACCATCTGACGGAAGAAGATATTTATGCGAAGGGGGCGGCCCTTGATTTCCCGCAGTCCGTGGTTGATTTCTTTGATGGGAAACTGGGCGTTCCTTACGGCGGATTCCCTGAAAAGCTGCAGAAGATTATTTTGCGCGGGGAAGAACCCCATCTGGAATCTCATCCGCAGGATGTGGACTTCGCCGCGGTGAAAGCAGAAATGAAGAGCAGGCATATGTCCACGCGGGAAGAAGATATTTCCTCTTACTGTATTTATCCGAAAGTTTTCAGTGATTATATGGACCGCTATCATCAGTATGGCGACCTGTCCGTCCTGGATACGCCGACGTTCTTCTTTGGCATGAAACCGGGCGAGGAAATCCGAGTGAATATAGAAGAGGGAAAGATGCTCCTTATCCGTCTTGACGGAATCACGAAACCTGACGGAGAAGGAAACCGCCGTATCCAGTTTGAGCTGAACGGCATGCCCCGTGAGATTAAAATTCATGACAGGCATGTGGCGGAGTCCGCAGTGACCGCAAGGAAAGCGGATAAGGATATTCCCGGCGAGGTAGGGGCGACCTTGTCCGGTTCCGTCGTGAAAGTACTTGCGGAAAAAGGCGGGCATGTGAAGAAGGGCGAGCCGGTGATTGTCACAGAAGCTATGAAGATGGAAACGACGATCACTTCTCCTGTGGACGGCATTGTGAGTGAGATTCATGTGAAGGCAGGGAGCCGTATCGAATCAGGCGACCTTCTCATGGTGATTGAATAAGAGGTAAAGCGGAGATAGAAATACAAAAGGGTTCTTTCCTGACGGAGAGAACTCTTTTTGCGTGGGGATTCAGAAAAAGATGGGAAAAGGAGGGGAAGTTTCCTGAAAGCGGTGATATAATACGAATGGAGTATTTCAGGAAGAATCCTGAAAAGAAAGTTTAACAGGCGGATGCCTGGGAGAGGAGCGGATGATGAAATTTTATCGCTGTAAAAAGTGCGGCAAAGCAGTCGCTGTTCTTGGAGAGAGCGGGGAAGACATGTTCTGCAGGAATGCGGAGATTGAAGAATTGATTCCCAATACCACAGATGCTGCCGGTGAGAAGCATGTTCCCGTTATCACGAAAGACGGATCGAAAGTGCATGTGGCAGTCGGCGCTGTAGAGCATCCCATGCTGGAAAGCCACTATATTACCTGGATTGTTCTGGAAACGAAGAACGGAAGCCAGCAGGTGGATCTGAAACCGGGCATGAAACCGGTGGCTGATTTCGTTCTTGCCGAAGGGGATGAAGTTGTAGCGGCGTATGAGTATTGCAATTTGCACGGACTGTGGAGAGGAGAATAAGGATGAAGAAGTATGTATGCAAAGTTTGCGGATGGATTTATGATGAAGCTTTAGGTGACCCGGATAACGGAATTGCCCCGGGAACCAAGTGGGAAGATCTGCCCGACGATTTCAAGTGCCCGCTCTGCGGTGTCGGGAAAGACGACTTTGAGATCATGGAAGATTGATCGGTGACGGACGAACTGCAGGAAATGAAAACTCCTTCTCTGGCAGAGGGAGTTTTTTTATGGATCATTTTCTTAAGCCTTCATAGAGGAACGGATTTTGTTGCAATAGAGAGAATTAAATGATAGAATAAATCGGTAGCATATTTTACAGGGAAAAGCAAGAGGAAAATATTAAAATAAAATATTTCAATAACAAATAAGTTTTTATCTATACCTAAAATATTTTTATAGAAAGATATAGAGAAAATATTTTAGGTAAAAATGAATTTATATTGCGGAATGTTTTTCGCTCGTGTAAAATTATGTTTTACAGTCTCTATTTATATATAGTGAGAAGGCTCGCGGAGAAAAGAGGAGCCCGGCTCAAATCGGGAACACTGATGAAGTACAGGATATTTTGTGGCTTAATCGGTGTTTCCTTGGCCTTGTCCTCTTTTCATCCCTGTTCCCATGTGTTGGAAATTCAGATTTTATATGGAAGGAAAGGGTGAGGCGTGGAATGCCTAACAGCAAAATGTTCAGACCCGTCCAGGTAGGTACTAAGAAAAGATATACCTACGCCAGATCTCAGGAAGTTCTGGGGATGCCCCATCTGCTCGATTTGCAGACCAAATCTTACGAATGGTTCTGTAAAGAAGGGCTGAGGGATGTATTTGCGGATATTTCTCCTATCGAGGATAGTGCTCATAAATGGGCGCTGCATTTCGGCGAATACTATTTCAAGAAAGAAAAGTACAGCATTGATGAATGCAAGACGAGAGATGCTACTTATTCTGCTCCGCTGCAGGTCAAAGTCCAGCTTGTCAATAAGGAAACCGGCGAAATCAAGGAGCATGATCTTTTCATGGGCGATTTCCCGATTATGACGGATACGGGCACATTTATTATCAATGGCGCCGAACGTGTTATTGTTTCCCAGCTTGTCCGCTCTCCCGGCGTATACTACAAAAAGGAAATGGACACTTTCGGGAAGGAAATCTATTCCGCCCAGCTCATTCCGAACCGCGGCGCGTGGATCGAACTGGAAACCGATGCCAACGGCGTTGTTTCCGTCCGTATCGACCGTAACCGCAAGATGCCCGTGACGTACCTCATCCGTGCGCTGGGGTTCTCTTCCAATGAAGAAATCATGGAGCTTTTCAATAATGATATCCATATCGAAGAGACGCTCAAGAAGGATGAAACGCAGAATACAAAAGAAGCACTCATCGCTATTTATAAAAAGCTCCGTCCCGGCGAACCGGCGACAGAAGAAAGCGGCACGACCCTGCTCCGCAACTTCTTTTATGATCCCCGCCGTTATGATCTGGCGAAGGTCGGACGTTACAAGCTGAATAAGAAGCTCTCCTGGGAAAACCGCCTCAAGGGCCACCGTACGGAAGGGCCTATCGTGGATACGGAAACCGGTGAAATTATTATCCAGGGGAATGCCCTTATCGACGAGGAAGCCATCGCGATCCTGAAGAAGAGCGGCGTGTTCAGCAAGGTAGAAATGGTGGAAGTCATGACTCAGAAAGAGGACGGAACACCTGTCAAGGTGATCTGCTCCAATGGGATGCGTGATGACGGCTATCGGATTCTTGACCGCGCGGATATTATCGCGGCGGTAGACTATCTTTTGAATATGATCCAGGGCTATGGACGCCAGGATGATATCGATCATCTCGGCAACCGCCGTGTCCGCTGCGTCGGCGAACTGCTCCAGAACCAGTTCCGCATCGGCTTGTCCCGTATGGAACGTGTGGTTCGCGAAAGAATGACTACCCAGGATCAGGACAAGATGACCGCCCAGGCGCTCGTCAATATCCGTCCTGTCGTGGCAGCCATCAAGGAATTCTTCGGCAGTTCCCAGCTGTCCCAGTTTATGGATCAGACGAACCCATTGGCGGAGCTGACGCATAAGCGCCGTCTGTCCGCTTTGGGACCGGGAGGGCTGTCTCGTGAACGTGCAGGGTTTGAAGTCCGCGACGTGCATTATTCCCATTATGGGCGTATGTGCCCCGTAGAAACGCCGGAAGGTCCGAATATCGGACTTATTTCCTCGCTGTCCAATTACGGAATTGTTAACAAGTACGGCCTGATTGAAACGCCGTACCGCCGGATTAACCCGAAGACCCACGAAGTGACCAATGAATGCCTCTATGTGACGGCTGATATTGAAGAAAATAAAGTTATTGCCCAGGCCAGCGAGCCGTTGTCGGATACCGGCGCGTTCCTGAACCGGTATGTGGCCTGCCGCCGCGGTCCTGATGTTCTGGAAGCTTCTCCTGAAGAAGTGGATCTCATGGACGTTTCTCCGAAGCAGGTCGTTTCTATCGGTACGTCTCTCATTCCGTTCCTTGAACATGATGATACGAACCGTGCGCTCATGGGCGCCAACATGCAGAGGCAGGCGGTACCGCTCCTCCGTCCGGAAGCGCCTCTTGTAGGCACGGGTATGGAGTGGGTAGCCGGCCAGGACTCCGGTGTCTGCATTCTTGCAAAACGGTCAGGCGTGGTTACCTCTGTCAACGGGAAACAGATCATCGTCCGCGCGGATAACGGCGAATATGATACTTATGACCTGATTAAGTTCCTCCGGTCCAACCAGAGCACCTGCATCAACCAGCATCCCATCGTATACAAAGGGGACAAAGTCGAAGCCGGGCAGACACTGGCGGACGGCATGTCCACCGACGGAGGCGAGCTGGCTCTCGGACACAACGTGCTTGTGGCGTTCGTATCCTGGGAAGGATATAACCATGAAGACGCCGTGCTCATTTCTGAACGTCTCTGCAAAGATGACCTGTACACCTCTATCCATATTGAAGAATACGAGTGTGATGCCCGTGATACGAAGCTGGGCGAAGAAGAGATCACAAGAGAGCTGGCATCCGTCAGCGACGACGCTTTGAAAAATCTTGATGAAAACGGTATTATCCGTATCGGCGCCGATGTACGCCCCGGCGATATCCTTGTCGGCAAAGTAACGCCGAAAGGGGAAACAGAACTGACTCCGGAAGAACGTCTTCTCCGTGCCATTTTCGGCGATAAGGAAAGAGAAGTCCGTGATACATCCCTCCGTGTGCCGCATGGAGAATTCGGGAAAGTGGTCGACGTCAAGGAATTTACCCGTGAAAACGGCGATGAACTGGCGCCGGGCGTAAATAAGCTCGTCCGCGTTTACGTCGCGCAGAAACGGAAACTCCGCGAAGGCGACAAAATGGCGGGGCGCCACGGCAACAAGTGCGTATGCTCCCGCATTCTGCCTGTTGAAGATATGCCCTTTACTCCGGACGGACGTCCTGTCGATTTGGTGCTGAACCCCCTCGGCGTTCCTTCGCGAATGAATATCGGGCAGATCCTGGAAATTCATTTGTCCTGGGCCTGCCATATGCTCGGCGAAGAAATCAAAGAAGCCAAGACAGATCCCGTAAAGGCGAAAGCGCTTGAAAAGCGGCTCCGTGAAGCAGGCTATGATTTTGATACCTACGGCATGCCCGAATCGACAGAATCCGGTGTCCACATCGCGACCCCTGTATTTGACGGCTGCCGCGATGAAGATCTGGCTGCCACTCTTGCCGCCGCGGGACTTCCGGTCAATGCGAAATCCGATCTTTATGACGGACGTACTGGCGAGAAGCTCGACGGACAGGTGACGATCGGCTGGAAATACATGCTGAAACTCCATCATCTTGTTGATGATAAGATCCATGCCCGTTCTACCGGCCCGTACTCCCTTGTGACCCAGCAGCCGCTCGGCGGCAAGGCGCAGTTCGGCGGCCAGCGTTTCGGTGAAATGGAAGTCTGGGCACTGGAAGCATATGGCGCCGCGTACACCTTACAGGAAATCCTGACGGTAAAATCCGATGATGTCATTGGCCGTGTCAAAGCCTATGAAAAAATCGTCAAAGGCGAAAACATTCCGAGCCCCGGTGTTCCCGAATCCTTTAAGGTTCTTATGAAAGAACTCCAATCCATCGGGTTGGATGTCCGCGTCCTGAATGAAGACAAAGAGGAAGTTGTCATGAAAGAGCTGGACGAAAGCGATCTGGAACCTTCCAATAGCGGCGAACGCTGGCATAAAGACGAAGTGAAAGCGGCCATGGAAGGTGAGGATTCCGTTTCCGCAGCCAGAAATGCCATGGAATCCAGCATGGCCGGAGAAGGGAAAGAAGTGCCGGCAGATGATACGGCTTCTTTCAATGATACGCTGGAAGCGGAAGCGGCGGCTCCTGCAAATGAAGAAGCGGCTTTTACTGAAACTGATATAGAAACTGAAGCGGGTCTTGTCGATGACCCGGATGCCTGATTTCCGGAAAGGAGCACTGAGCAATTGTTAGACGTAAATGAATTTGACTCCATGAAAATCGGTATTGCGTCTCCGGAAACGATCAGATTATGGTCTCACGGAGAAGTAACGAAGCCGGAAACAATCAACTACCGTACACTGAAAGCAGAACCGGACGGTCTTTTCTGCGAAAAGATTTTCGGACCGACAAAAGATTGGGAATGCAAGTGCGGCAAGTATAAAAAAATGCGTTATAAAGGCACGGTCTGCGATAAATGCGGCGTGGAAGTGACAAGCTCCAAAGTACGCCGTGAACGCATGGGTCATATTGATCTGGCCTGCCCGGTATCTCACATCTGGTATTTCAAGGGGACGCCGAGCCGTATCGGCCTCATTCTCGATGTGTCTCCCCGCCAGCTGGAAAGAGTCCTTTATTTTGCTGCCTACATCGTAATAGATAAAGGCGAAACAAAACTTCTGGACAAGCAGGTTTTAAATGAACAGGAATACCAGCAGGCCGTCCAGGAATACGGCGCCGGTTCTTTTGAGGCGCAGATGGGGGCGGAAGCTATTCAGAAGCTTCTCCGCCAGCTGGATCTGGAAGCCTTGGAAAAACAGCTTCGCGAAGATGTGGACAGCAGCAGCAACCAGCGCAAAGTCCGCAGCATCCGCCGGCTGGAAGAAGTGGAAGCTTTCCGTAAATCGGGCAATAAGCCGGAATGGATGATCCTCACCGTGCTGCCCGTTATACCGCCGGACCTCCGTCCGATGGTGCAGCTTGACGGCGGGCGTTTTGCCACGAGCGACCTGAACGACCTTTACCGCCGTGTCATCAATAGAAATAACCGTCTGAAAAGACTGATGGACATGGGCGCGCCTGAAATCATCGTCAGAAATGAAAAACGTATGCTGCAGGAAGCTGTCGATGCCCTCATAGATAACGGCCGCCGCGGCAGAGCGGTCAGCGGCCCGGGAAACCGTCCCCTGAAATCCCTTTCCGATATGCTGAAAGGCAAGCAGGGCCGTTTCCGCCAGAACCTTTTGGGGAAACGTGTCGATTATTCCGGCCGTTCTGTTATCGTAGTCGGTCCTGAACTGAAAATGTACCAGTGCGGCCTGCCGAAAGAAATGGCAATCGAACTTTTCAAACCGTTCATCATGCATGAACTGATTGCCCGCGGTTTGGCGAGCAATCTGAAATCGGCACGGAAAAAAGTGGACAAGCTGTCCCCTGAAGTCTGGGACGTCCTTGGCGATGTTATTAAAGAACATCCCGTACTTCTGAACCGCGCTCCGACACTCCACCGCCTCGGCATCCAGGCGTTTGAACCGATCCTGTGGGAAGGCAGGGCGATCAAACTGCATCCCCTTGTCTGCCCGGGTTACAATGCGGACTTTGACGGCGATCAGATGGCGTGCCATCTGCCTCTGTCCGTGGAAGCGCAGGCGGAAGCGAGAACGCTCATGCTTTCCATCAACAATATCCTGTCTACGAAAGACGGCAAACCTGTCGCCATTCCTTCCCAGGATATGATTCTGGGATCATACTATCTGACCATTGTAAAAGAAAGCAAGGAAGAGGAAGACGCGCTTGATCCCTCGAAATTCCATGCGTACACCAATTACGATGAAGTCATGCTGGCCTATGCACTGAACCAGGTACAGATCCATGATTTCATTAAAGTGGACATACCGGGACACGGTCTTGTCATTACGACCCCGGGGCGCCTGATTTTCAACTATGCCATTCCCGAACCTCTCCGCTTCTTTTATAAACGCCCTGACGGAAAAGAAGGTCTCGGCATCACCATCGGCAAGAAGCAGATGGGCAAACTTGTCAATGACTGCTTTAAGAAGCTGGGTTTCAAAGAAACAGGAGATCTCCTGGACTCCATTAAATCACTCGGATTCCATTATGCCCTTGTTTCCGGCATTTCTATCGGCATTTATGACGTGGCCGTACCGGAAGCCAAAAATGATATCCTGTCCGCAAGTGAAGCGCAGATTGAAAAAATCAAGGAATATTTCCGCCGCGGCCTGATGACAGATGACGAAAGATACAGGAAAGTTGTTAAAATTTGGGAAAAAGCGACCAATGATGTCGGTGAAGCGATGAAAGCGTCCATGACGAAAATGAATCCGCTCACCATGATGGCCCAGTCCGGCGCCCGCGGTAACGATAACCAGATCCGCCAGCTGGCGGGGATGCGCGGCCTGATTGCCGATACATCCGGTAAAACGGTAGAATTGCCTGTTAAGGCAAACTTCCGTGAAGGTCTGACCGTCCTTGATTACTTCACGTCTTCCCACGGCGCCCGCAAGGGTCTTGCCGATACGGCTCTCCGTACAGCAGACTCCGGTTACCTCACACGCCGTCTTGTTGATGTTTCCCAGGATGTCATCATCCGGGAAGAAGACTGCGATGTGCAGACACTCAATTTCGACCGTGAATGGAATAAACTGGTTTCCAAGGCGGCTGTCCGCAGCCGTTACAATGTCCACCGCGCTGAATTGGACGGTTCCATTCTTGAAGAAGATGTCATGAACCGGCGCAGCGGGGAAATCCTTCTTGTGAAGGGGAAAACACTGGATGCGTCCGATGTGGCCCTTATGAACCGTTTCCTCGTTGATTCCATTGTTGTTACCGTTCCCACAGCGGAAGGAGAAGCGGGCGAACCGAAAACCGTTACCTTCGGCGTGGAGGATGTCGTGGCGGAATACAAGAGTATCGTGAAACATCATGTGACAGTCCGCTTCTTTGAAAAGAAATTGGAAACGCCGGCTCTGAACCGCAAAGGAGAAGAAGTGCTGGCGCAGGGAACCGTCCTTACGGCGGAAGCGGCTGAAAAACTTCTGGCTGCCGATATTCCGGTGATTTCCGTACGCATGGAAGGCACGGAAGGCGTAGAAGTCCGCAAAATTACGGAAGCCGGGGGTCTCATTGAGTCTCTGGCTGACCGTATCGCCGGCCGCTGCCCGCTGGAAGATGTGGTGAATCCGGAAACGGGAGAAATCATTGCCGCGAAGAATGAAGAAATCACTGACGACCAGGCTGCTGAAATTGAAAAGCATTATGACCGTCTGAAAGTCCGTTCCATTCTGACCTGCCATTCCGAACACGGCGTATGCGCGAAGTGTTATGGCAGGAACCTGGCAACAGGCCGCCATGTGGAAATCGGCGAATCGGTAGGCATCATTGCCGCACAGTCCATCGGCGAACCGGGTACCCAGCTGACCATGCGTACGTTCCACACGGGCGGTGTCGCGACGGCAGAAGATATCACCCAGGGGCTGCCCCGTGTCGAAGAATTGTTTGAAGCGCGCAAGCCGAAAGGCAACGCGATCATCTCCAATATCGCCGGCAAAGTCACCATTGAAGACTCTCCGGAAAATGCGAATATCAAGATTGTTACCGTGACCAATGAAGAGACGTCCGATACCTACAAGATTCCGTTCGGAAAGAGGATTTCCGTCAATGAAGGCGATGAAATCGAAGCAGGTACTCGCCTCATTGAAGGGAACATCAATCCCCACGATATTCTCCGTGTCCTCGGCGTACAGGCGACCCAGAACTATATCGTCAAGGAAGTGCAGAAAGTTTACCGGTCCCAGGGCGTTGAAATCAATGACAAGCACATTGAAATCATCGTCCATCAGATGCTCCGCAAGATCAAAATCGATGACCCCGGAGATTCCGAATGGCTTCCGGGACAGACAGTGGACATTGTGGCTTACCGTGTTATGAATGAACATCTGGAAGATGAAGGAAAGAAACCGGCGGTGGGTGAGAACCTGCTTCTCGGCACGACGAAAGCCGCACTGGCGACAGACTCCTTCCTCTCAGCGGCTTCTTTCCAGGAAACCACCAGAGTTCTTACGGAAGCGGCAATCAAAGGGAAAGTGGATCCGCTTCTCGGCCTCAAAGAAAACGTCATTATCGGCAAGCTGATTCCGGCAGGTACGGGGCTTGCCCGCTACCGCAGGCTCTCCGTGCAGCATAACGCGGAACCCCGGACGGCGGAAACCGCTGATGGGCAAGCTGACGTGCAATAAGTATTTAAATAAAATATCCCGCTGTGTAATCTATGGCGGGATATTTTTTGTGGGAGACGGAAATGCCTGACTTGAGAAAATATCCCTGATTCCTTACAATGAAAAGATAAATGATATATTACAGGAGAATTCCATGTTCAAAAAAATCATGGCGGCTCTGACCGCTTTCATTCTGGCAGGCTGTCTTTACACGGAGGCGAAGGATCTCGTCATCGACGGACTGGGGAAACTGTCTTTCGGGGAAGACGTGCAGATTACCGATGGAGGGGGCAGCCGCGCGGAAACCATATTTAAGAAATCGGGACACCGGAAAGATTACGGAAAAACAGATTGGGCGGCAGTGATGTACTTCCTCACCACGCCTCCGGGAATGGACATGTACCCCGACCGTGCGCCGTACCCTTACGACTCCCTTCATCTGTACCAGATCAGGAAATCCGATATCCGCGGCACCTATTCCGCTTCCGTCTCTGTTGTGAAAGGAACGGAAGAAGCCTTCTTCCATGGGAAACGGGAAAAGGCTGCCCTGTTTTGGGAGCGCGCATTCCATGAGGATGCGACACGGCCGCACTCCCTCTTCGGCCTGCCGAAAATCAGCATAGAAGAATATCAGCGGATGCTGAACAGCCGTTTGGATGAAATCAAAGGGCAGAAGCTGCAGGCGGAACTGGTTTCTTTTTCACCGTGGCATGCCTATAAAAATCATGACGGCACCTATCGCTGGACCCAGGAAGCGCGGGTGATTATTTCCGACGAAAGACATCTGTCCTATCCGATGTGGGTCTATACGAATCTGTACAGGCAGGGCGGTATGTATTATCTCATTATCGTACAGGGAAGCCATACGGCGGCGGAAAAAATCGGGAAAAATTTACTTTATGCCTTTTACGGACTGGAAAGGAGCGGCACATGAGTTGGAAGAAAACGGCGGCAGTCTTTATGACGGTTCTCTGTATTTCCGGCGGCGCGTCTGCTTATGACTTGCAGTCCATTGCGAAAGCACATCTGCCGCCTGCGTTTACCTATCAGGATATCCCTGCACAGCAGGAACTGAAGTTCCACAATTTCATCTATCCCTATCACATGGGGCAGCTTTCCGTCATGCTTCAAAAAAGCCGAAAATTTGCTTACGGCTACATTGTCACCGCCAAGCTACCTCCTGCGGGAGCGGATACATTGAAACCGTTTTTTCGGGAATACCTGACCGTAAAAGAATGGAGAAGCCTTTCCCGCATGAACCGCGCCTTTCTGGATGAGGACTCGCCGCTGCGCAAAGGGGCGGAAGAGGTGATGAAGAACTGGGCAAAGAACGTGGTGGGAGAATTAGGAGAAGGCGTGAAAATCACCCTGTCCGATTTTGAGCCGTATCGCAAACTTACAGCCGACGAAGCCTATCTCTATACGATGGGCGCGAAAATTACCTTTGATTCCGACGGACTCATCCTGCCCTTTTACGGCAGAGCGTATTTCTTCCGTGAAAATGACCATATAGATGTGATGATGCTCCTTACTCCCGATGAAGGAAAAGAACCCCTCGTTTACGCCATTGATGATCTGGCGAAAGCGGCGGCAAAGGAGACAGATATGCAGGAAGAAAAAGAAGATCTCTCCGTCATGCTGGCGAAAGGCGCAGCAGGAAATTAAAGCGTATAAGGAAGCAAAGAAAACATTTACAATGCCTTCCCTGTAAACTATAATTGGAAATAAGAAAAACATTTGAAATATTACTTTGGGAGAGCGATCATGCAGGGGAAAATTGCAACAGCCTTTATTTTTTTAACCATGATGACGGGAGCGGTATCAGCTGCTCCCGTTTTAGATTACACAGGAGCAGAGCGGCTGGAAGAAGCGCGGCAGAGAGAAGAAGAGCGGCAGGAAAGGCTGCGCATGCCCCGCGTAGAAAATATGAGAAGCAGCGTGAATGAAAAAGAAGAAACGCAGGATGCCGCAGGACCCGTGTTTAGAATAGACGAAATTATTTTATCAGGGCAGGAAGAAAAGTTCGGCAGGCTGCATAAAATCATCTACGGGAAAGACAGCGCCCTCATCCTATGGAAAAACGCATTTCCCATTAAAAAAGGAGACATCCTGAACATCCGCCGCTTGGAACAGGGGCTGGAACAGATGAAACGCGTCAGCTCCCTGGACGTATCCATGAAACTCCTCCCTGCCGATAACATATGAGGAAAAGGATAAAAGAGATAAAGAATATGCAGAAAGAAATTGATTAGAGCGGCGGAAGGAATGCATATGATAGATACATTAATGTGTATAGTTTATATTTTTGTCGGAGCCAAATGGGTTTTAAAAAAGGTAGAAATAGAGACGATATCTGCTCCAACAAATTGGAAAATTATCGTTTTGAAATTTTTAATATGGTTGGTAGTGCCATTAGAAATTTTTATATATATCCATTTTTATGATAGTGGTATGGTGCGAATATTTTTGGGTGTGAGTGTGTTGCTTTTGTATTTGATAGAGACCCGGCTGTTATTTAACGAAATGAGTAAAGCAATTGTGGAAAGTAATATTGATAATAGAGAAAAAGATGTTAAACATATTCTTGAAAAAAGAAAGTTTAGAATTCAACTTGGAATAATTTGTTTTGGTATAATTGCCTTTATTGCGCTATTAGTTGGGATTATGCCAGATTAATATATTTATTATTAAACAGCCTAAACAAACTCAAAGAAATCTTCAACAAGACAAAAGTAGAAGAAAAACAGGAACTTATCCACATGATGAACATAGTGGGTAACCAAAGCACCCATGAAGCGGCAGACCACTATGGATGGAAAGAAGGCTCCACGGAAAAACTCCTGCTCCATGGAGTCATAGGCACACTGACAGAAACCGTGGGCGGAGGGAATGCATTGGCAAGAGCCATATCGGGAAGCGTGAACGAATTTGCCTTGGTGTACATGGGAAAAGCAAAAGGAAGAGAATGGATGGACACCCACCCCTATATCGTACGAGCCATCAGCACCGCTTTAGGAGCAGTCGTAGGAAGCCTGACAGGAGACAAAAATACAGGAGCCTACATCTCCCAGATGGGAACGAAGTGGAAGTTACAGCTAATTGATTTTTCTAATAAAGAGGGGGGATATAATTAATTCAATTATTGGATGGAGGGGTCATTTTATCGCAATGGGGAAACTGTTGAAATCCCTCCCTCAGGACTTATGGCAGAATTTGATAGCAGTTTTTCTGCCGGAGTTTCTTTAGCAATTGGTTATACATGGTAGGTAGGGAAAATTTATGGATAAGAATAATCGAAGGGTCATAAGGATGAAGGAGGTTATATCAAATATATTTATCGCGGTAATTCTGGTGTCATTTGGGATTTGGCTAATAGGTGGTATAACTTATAATGTCTTCCAAAAGGAGCAAATTCATCAACGAATTTTAGCGTTAGAAAAAAAGGCATATGATATAGAACCTCTGGAGGCATATGATGTATCTGATTTTCAATTAACAAATCGAAGAGCGATTATAGCAAAATCTGTTCGAACCTATATTAAACCCATTACTCCTGATAAGTCGCCCCAAATAGTAAAAGAGGAATTTTTGCAATATTTTATGTCTCATGGATGGAATGTAAAGCATGCATGGGAAACCCCTAAACCATACCTGCAAGTGGAAAATGATGACTATATTGTTACTTTGGATTTAGTATCTCAAGAAACTAATACTTGGCGTATGATAATCGCGTATAATGATTTTTTTGAAAGAAACAACTTATAAAAATGCAAAGTATATGCAAAGTAATTGGAAAAAGCATTTCCATTTTTAGTATTTACATAAAACTCAAAATTTCCTTTATTAGAAAAGCGTTTCTCCTGCGGGGATAAAACCTCGTGGAGAAACGCTTTTGTCGTTTAATCAGAATCCCGGAGTCAGGGTCGCCTGGAAGTTGTCGTTGATGTACTTTCTGGTGGCTTCCGTCTGGAATATTTTTACAAACTTTTGATAGGTGGGGTTGTCTTTATCCTGTTCACGGGCAGCGATGACATTTACATACGGGCTGGTATTGTCTTCCTGGGCGAGAGCCGTCTTCGGATCCAGTCCCGCGGATACTGCGTAGCCGCCGTTGATGATGGAGGCGTCGCAGTCTTCAAGAGCTCTTGGGAGCTGGGGCGCCTCCAGTTCGATGATTTTCAGATTTTTCGGGTTGGAAGCGATATCGGAGACGACCGCTTTGACAGGATTGACGCCTTCTTTTAATTTCAGCAGGCCGTTTTTCTCCAGAAGAAGGAGGGCGCGGCCTCCGTTGGATGGATCGTTCGGAATTGCAATGGATGCGCCATCGGGCAGATCGGACAGAGTCTTGTGTTTATTTGAGAACAGACGAAGGGGTGCGAGGTAAGTGTTTCCGATGGGAACAAGTTTTGTGCCGTTCTTTTCATTGAATGCTTCAAGGAAGGGGACGTGCTGGTAAGAATTTACGTCGATATCGCCCTGCGCCAGTGCCTGGTTGGGGGTGACATAGTCGGAGAAGGGGACGATGGTCACTTTGAGGCCTTCTTTTTCGGCTTCTTTGGCGACGAATTCCACGACCTGTTCCGAGTAGCCCGGTGTCGTGCCGACTTTGATTTCATTTTTTGTTTTCGCAGGGTCAGCAGACGCGGCGTCTTTTTTATCGCTGCCGCAGCCTGCGATGAAGCCTGCACATGCCAATGCGGCCAGGGAAATGATGACAGTTTTTTTCAGATTCATAATACATACCTCTCTTTTTTAAAAATAATTTTGTGATAAATTTGGAAACCGGAAATAAGAATGGCGGAAACGGGTAAAAAAAAACTCCATCCCAGCAAAGGGACGAAGACCGTGTTACCACCCAATTTTACCTGCACGTCACCGCACAGGCCTCCATAGGTACGCCGGCTTGCGCCTTGATACCGCATCTCTGTAACGGGAGATCCCGGGCTGCTTTATTATTCGGCAAACCTGACTCGGAGGCCATGTTCAGCAAATTTTCCCACACTCCTTTTCACCCGCCGGAGCTCTCTTTTGCAGTTCCATCCGCTTACTCTTCTCTTCATAGTCATTATGTAAGTTGGAACAACTATACCACGCGTCTTTTTGCGTGTCAAGGAAAATTTTAAAAGGAATGGGGGTTGGGGGATCTTTTTATCAGATTTCTTTGCATTTAAGAATGATTTTTATTTTCTGCCGCAAAATAATTGGCACTCTTATTTAATAATTGAATTAGGGGAAGCTATTTTATATAATAGGAAATAAGTAATAATTAGGGTGTAGGAAAAGAAACAGATTTTGTATTTTATGAAAAATTTTCAGTTACAGGAAGCGGAGAGGGAAATCATGACATCAGGGAAAGAAGATTATTTGAAAGCGATTTACATCATCAGCGAAGATCATGAGCTGGTATCCAACAAGGAATTGTCCGACATGCTCCATGTGTCGCCGCCGTCAGTGAGCGAGATGATTATGAAGCTGCAGAAAGAAGGGTATGTGGACTACACCGCTTACAAAGGCAGCAAGATGACGAGGAAGGGAAGGCGGGAAGCAGGCAAGCTTTTCCGTTTTCATGCGTTGTGGGAAGTATTCCTTGTGGAAAAGCTCCATTTTTCCTGGAGCGAAGCTCATGAGCAGGCGGACGGTCTGGAACACCAGACGAGCGACATGCTTGCGGAACGGCTTGATGAGTTTCTCGGACATCCTGAACACTGTCCCCATGGCGACCCTATTCCGAAGGCGGACGGCAGCCGCAAAGGGCTTACTTTCCGTACGCTTTCTGATTTAAAGGAGGGGGACAGTACCACTATCCGCCGTATTGTGGAAGATTACAGCCTGATGGACTATCTTCAGGAAAAAGGCATCCATCCCGATATGCGGGTCACTGTAAAAGAAAAGGAACCTTATGAAGGACCGATTCTTCTTGCTACGGAGGCGGGTGATATTTCTCTCAGCTACAAAGCGGTGGAACAGATTTTTGTTGATGAATAGGATAATAAAATACACGAAGAGCCTCGTTTGAGGCTCTTTTCAATAGCGGCAGGCAGGTGCTTTATTTCCCTTTATGCATAAATGGCATATGAAACGGGGGAATACATGCAGAAAAAGTACGATGAAAAAGGCTATACAATTAAAGACAAATCGCTTATAATACATTTACACAATTTTGAATGATGTATACGGAAAAAGACAGAAATGTCTGCCGAAGGAGTAACACTATCAGGCGTCCTGCGGGACACGAAACCGTGTACGGACAAACCTCTGGAGAGTGTCGTATATGACCGCCGAAGGTGCAGGGGCGCGGGGAAGAGTAGTCCTCCCGTTCTAATCTCTCAGGCAAAAGGACAGGGTCGGTGCAGCAATGGAAACATGCATGCCGGCTCTGTTTTTGTCTTCAGGGCCGGTTTTTATATTGTTCCGTCATGTCCTGGCGTACGGAAGTTTTTGAGGGTGGGAGTGAATGCGAATGCTTGACTTGTTAAACCAAATTGATGCGATTGTCTGGGGCCCGTGGCTCCTTGTTCTTCTGGTAGGAACCGGCGTATATCTGACCATCCGCCTCCGCCTTCTCCAGATGGTCAAGCTGCCAAGGGCCCTTCGGCTGATTTTCTTTGCCAGAAATAAAGGCGACGGCGACATTGACAGTTTCAAGGCACTCTGCACGGCGCTTGCCGCAACGGTAGGTACAGGAAATATCGTAGGCGTTGCCACTGCTATCAAATTGGGCGGTCCCGGCGCGCTTTTCTGGATGTGGGTAGCCGCTTTCTTCGGCATGGCTACCAAGTACGCCGAAGGCTGCCTTGCCGTCAAATTCCGCTCTATTGATGAAAATGGAAATATTGCAGGCGGACCGATGTATTACATTGAGCAGGGGCTGGGAAAGAAATGGAAACCTCTGGCGCTGGCATTTGCTTTCTTCGGTACGCTCACCGCTATGCTCGGATCCGGTACGACTACGCAGGTCAATGCTATTACGTCTTCTTTACAGGCATCCATGGGTGTTCCTATCCTGCCCTCTGCAGCAGTGATTACCATCCTGGTTGCTATTATTACTTTCGGCGGATTGAAATCCATTTCACAAACAGCGGAAAAAATAGTTCCTGCCATGGCTGTTCTTTATTTTATTATCACGGTGGCTCTTCTTGTTATATTTTCGGGAGAACTGCCCCATGCGCTGGCTCTCGTTTTTGACGGCGCTTTTGAAGGTACGGCAGCAGCCGGCGGATTTGCCGGTGCGGGCATTATGCTTGCTATGCGAAGCGGTATCGCCCGAGGCCTTTTTTCCAATGAATCCGGCCTGGGTTCCGCGCCAATCGTGGCGGCAGCGGCAAAAACGAAATGGCCGGCTGAACAGGGTCTTATTTCCATGACAGGCACCTTTATCGACACTATTATTATCTGTACGCTGACCGGTCTGACTATCATTGTTTCCGGTGCATGGCTGGGGGATACCAACGGTGCAGCTCTTACACAGGCCGCTTTCAGCCATGGTTATGGTGCTGTCGCGCCGATCCTTCTGACGGTTTCTCTGACACTTTTCGCTTTCACCACCATTCTCGGCTGGAACTATTACGGTGAACGCTGCCTCGTATACCTTGTGGGTGTCAAAGGGATTACTCCTTACCGCTTGTGCTATGTCGCCATTATCGCAGGAAGCGCTTTCATGCAGCTTGAAGAAATCTGGGCGCTTGCGGATATTGTAAACGGTCTCATGGCCATTCCGAACCTGATTGCCCTTCTTGGACTTACCGGTGTAGTCGTCGCGGAAACAAAGCGGTATTTCCAGCACCTTGCCATTCGTGATGCGAAATTGGTGGCTTACAAAGCAAGGCATATAGGGAAGAAGTGATTGAAAGTCAGCAGGCAGACGATGCGGCATATACGATGATTTGTCTGTAGCCCGGACATAAAAATGAGAAAATGAAAATGCGGTACCTGTCAAGCGTGATGGGTGCCGTTTTTGTATCAGCAGATAACAGATGACAGCTTACAGCTGACAGATAGCAACTAGCAGCTAGGAGCTAAGAGCTGGAAACTAAGAACTAGCAGCTAGAAGCTAGTAGCTAGCCATTAGCTGTTAGCTATTAGCGGCAAGACGTCATCAGCGTAATAGATTCTTCACTCTGTGTCACTGTCCCATTTCCTGCCTTTCTCAAACAGCATTCTCGCGTCCATTCAGAATGACAGCGGACGGCAAGGCGTCATAATGAGGAAAGCGTCAGTCGTCATCCTGAACGAATGTGAAGGATCTATTACCGTGGTGAGGAAGACGGTAAGGTGTCATCCGAGTGATAGATTCTTCACTCCGTGTTACTGTTCCGTTTCCCGTCTTTCTCAAACAGCATTCTTGCCCCCGTTCAGAATGACAATTGGAGGAAAAGGCGTCATAATGAGGGAAATGTTAATCGTCGGCCTGAACGAACGTGAAGGATCTGTACACTCGTGGCGAGGAAAATGGTAAGCTGTCATCCTAAACGAATGTGAAGAGTCTGCCGTTGTGGTGAGGAAAGCCGTAGGATGTCATCCTGAGCGGCAGCGAAGGATCTATTACCGTGGTGAGGAAGACGGTAAGACGTCATCCGAGTAATAGATTCTTCACTCCGTGTTACTGTTCCGTTTCCCGTCTTTCTCAAACAGCATTCTTGCCCCCATTCAGAATGACCGGGGACGGTAAGGGGTCATAATGAGGAAAGCGTTAAGCGTCATCCTAAGTGAATGTGAAGGATCTGCTGCCGAAATTTGTTAGAAAATAATTAATATTTTTAATTTAACTTGCGTATTTTCACTTGACACCGTATAATTCATATCAACAAATTTATACAGGTGGATGATGTATGCGGGAGAAAGCCATTTGGCTTACCGAAGGAGTAACACTCTCAGGTGCCCTCAGGGGCGGTACCGTATGCGGACATACTCTGGAGAGTGCCATTTTGGCCGCCGAAGGTGTAAGGATTGAGATCCAAATCTCTCAGGCAAAAGGACAGAGCAAAAAACGCATGATTTTTAGCGTTATTTGGCGATATGCCGGCTTCCAGAGTACAGTTTTACCTGGAAAGCCGGCTTTTTTATTTTCCCAAGGAGGACATTTTCTAAATGGATTTTTTAGCGGTATTGAATGAAATTGATAATTTTATATGGGGGCCGCCACTGCTGGTGCTTCTTGTAGGGACAGGGATCCTGCTTACAATCCGGCTGCATCTTTTGCAGATATTCAAATTACCGAAGGCGCTGAGCCTGATTTTCAGAGCGCAAAATGCGGGCAGCGGAGATATCGACAGTTTTAAGGCTCTTTGTACGGCGCTCTCCGCGACGGTCGGTACGGGAAATATTGTAGGTGTCGCGACAGCGATCCATGCGGGCGGCCCGGGGGCGCTTTTCTGGATGTGGATGGCGGCATTCTTCGGTATGGCGACAAAGTATGCGGAAGGTCTTCTTGCTGTCAAATATCGTGAGACTGATGAAAAAGGTGAAATTGCCGGCGGCCCGATGTACTATATTAAAAACGGCATGGGTGAGAAATATAAATGGCTGGGGGGGCTCTTTGCATTTTTCGGTGTCCTCGTCGCGTACTTCGGTATCGGTACGTTTGCCCAGGTCAATTCCATTGTGGATATTACGAAGATGACCATCGGTCTTGATCCTGTCTGGACAGGGGCGATTCTCACCATTTTTGTGGCGGCGATTACTATCGGAGGTCTCCAGTCAATTGCGGCAGCGGCCAGCAGGATTGTTCCTGCCATGGCGTTTATTTATTTCCTGTCAACCATCGGCGTTCTGCTCGTTTTTGCCGATAAGGTGCCCGCAGCGGTTTCCATGATTTTTGAAAGTGCTTTTACCACCACGGCGGCAACAGGCGGTTTTCTTGGCGCGACTGTCATGATGGCGATGAAAAACGGCGTGGCCCGCGGAGTATTCTCCAATGAATCAGGTCTCGGTTCCGCTCCAATCGT
>ENA-OROR01000602-OROR01000602.1-human-gut-metagenome-genome-assembly--contig:-NODE-602-length-30796-cov-6.542110_pt1 | contig 30796 bp, 32 predicted proteins | sample MGYA00242135_ERZ509060 | MGnify/ENA primary metagenome ERZ509060 (study PRJEB26280, sample SAMEA2338742) | human gut metagenome | biome: human gut; feature: human-associated habitat; material: faeces... | reverse complement strand
GAAAATGGGGCAAAAGTCAGTAAAATCAAGTGTTTTCAGTTTGCTCAGCAGACACAAGTTATCAACTCTTTTGCCCTTCGTAATTGATTAGTTTAGCGAGATACATGACAATTATACATTTTGAAATTAAATTTTTCTGTTCCAAAGTTGCTGTTTTTTCAATATTGACTATTTGGTATATTTATAAAAGTTAAAATTCCCCATTTCATTTGATAGGTATTTGATGTAAAGTGAATCACGAGGACTTCTCTTCTTTTTTGTTTTGTATGATTTTTTTGCTGAAGGAATGTGGAGATAATGCTTTTGGAGTAGTGTGTGGGTTAAAAGCTGGAGCAGTAGGTACTTAATTTTGGTTTTATAAACAAGATTACAATTCTTACTGGTCATTGGTAACTGGAAAAACTGCCTTTGCATTTATGAGAGTGTATGGCAATGCTCCTGGATATTGTTTATATCAATTATCAGGATTACAAGAAGGACATAAAAAAGTTTCTTATTAGTGGAACAGGGAAGAAATCTAAAGAATTGGTTTACGAAAAGGAAAATGGGACGAAATTTGAGGAATGCTTTGCTTAACAGGGGTCTTTTAAATTTTAAAATCGTTTATGGAAATGCCATGAGGAATCAGAAAAAACTTCTGTACATTTTTTGTCCTCCATGCTATCATAAACAAAGAAATACCCATACAGTAGGTAGCTTGATATACCTGTAAATACGATTTGTACAGAGGATAAAAATATGGAAATTCAGGATAAGATGAGAAAGCCGATGTTGGAGGCGAAATATCTGAATGTGGAAAATACAGACAGATATCGCCCTATCATCCGGCTTTTTTATTTAAAATATGAAAAACTGAAATACTGGCTTTATCAAGAAGAGGTTTTTGAGGAGTTAAAAGAGGATCCGTATTTTGCGGATTATACCATGGAACAATGCCAGCAGGATCTTGCAGCCCTGGCCTCATGGGGAAATCTGGTTACCATTCAGGATACCAGAAAGGTGACTACCATTGAAGAGTTCAGGAACAAAAAGTTTCGGTACCAGTTGTCGGAGACAGCTGTGGAAATCGAGCGCATGGTTATAAGAATCGAAAATCTGTTTATTGAGGGCTCTTCACTGGAGCCTACGCTGTTGGAGCGGATTCGGATCAATCTGGGAAAACTGGAAGAAATGTCTGTGAAAAGGAAGAAGAGCAAAAGACTAAGGAACGTCAGGAACAGGAGAAAAAGGATAAGCTGTTGGAAGCAGAAGAACGGTTAAAAAAAGAGCAGGAGAAAAACGAAGTAATCTGGGAAGAGATGGAAACCTGCTTGGAAGAAATGGAAGAGGAAATGGAAGAAATCCCATTTGACGACTTTGCATTTTTGAAAAAAGATCTGCTGGAAGAAAAAAACCAGGATTATTCCTTTGTGTCTCATACGCAGCTTTTAAAGAATTATACAGAGAAAGTAGAAACGGGAAAAGAAAGTCTCACAGAGGAGAAAAACTGTCAGGAGAAATATGACCGATATTTGAAAGAATTGGATGTGTGCCAGGAAGAGCGAAATGCAGCAGAACGGGAAGTCCAGCAGTATGAGCGCCTGTTGCAAGAAACAAAGGCAGAGCTGACAGAACAAGTGTATCTTTGGGAACGGAAAAATCAGGAGCTTTCTCTTGTGCCGGAAGTCTTGCAGGAAATTTCCAGAAAGATTCAGGAGTATGAGCAGGGAAAGGATTATTCCGAAATACGGGAACTGGCGAAGCCGAGGCTGTATGAGAAGGAAAGCAGTTTTACCAGAGAAAGGCTGCTGCTGGAGCAGAATCTGGAAACAGAAAGCCAAAAACTTCAGGGATTGGAAGAAGAACTGACAGAGTGGCAGAATCAGAAAGACCCGGAGCCCCGGCTGCCGGAGTGTGTACAGGAAAATCGCCGTCTTTTAAGAGAAAAAGGCATTCCGTACCAGCAGTTTTATAAGACCATAGAGTTTGGACAGAACTTAGAGCCAGAGCGGGCAGACAGGCTGGAAGAAGCCCTGCTGCAGATGGGAGTACTGGATGCGTTGATTATTTCAGAAGAATACAGGGAAAGCGTGTTGGCGCTGGACAGCGGCGTATGCGACAAGTATATTTTCAGTGATGTTTCTCATGTGCAGGAAAATCTCAACAAAGTGTTGGATGTGGATAATGGGGAACATGATATTTTGCTGTACCAGAGCATTTCCAATATTTTGTCTTCGATTGGTTTTGGCAGAAAGACAGAGCAGGGAACTTCCTGGATTGACGAACAGGGTAACTACCGCCTGGGGGTTTTGGAAGGAACTGTCACAGGGGAATACAGGGCTAGATTTATTGGCGTGAGGGCAAGAGAACAGTATCGAAAGGAAAAGATAGAAGAACTGGAAAGGCTTTGCAAGGAGACGAAGCAGCAGGTGGAAGAGATAAAAGCTGCACTGGAGAAAAACCAGCGACGTCTGGAGCAGCTTCAGAAGGAATGGACAGAATTTCCCAAGGATGAAGATTTGAAAACAGCGGCGAAAGAACTTGCAGACTGGGAATATCGCATGGAACTTGCAGTAAGACGAATGGGAGAACAGCAAGAGCTGACAGAAAAGGAACGGAAGAAATTAGACGAAGTCAGGGTCAAGGTAAGGGAAATATGTGGGAAATGCTACCTTGCACCACGTTTGGATCTTTTTGTTGCCGTATTAGAATCTCTGTACAGATATAAGGAACTGCTTTTGGACTTGCAGGTGGCTTACGGAAAGTACCAGAATGGAATCCGATATGTGGAAAGCCAGCAAGAATACAGGGAAGGAATCGAGTTAGACTTAGATGATATCCGGTATGATTTGAACAGGATTCTTTTAAAAGTTCGGGAACTGGAAAGCTTTCTGGACTCTGTGCGAAAACAACTGGCGCTTACGGATTATGAAGAAATCAAGGAGCGCCTGGACTACTGTATGCAGCGTCTGGTTCTTCTGCCTGGTGAGAGGGAAAACAGCGTGGGAAGGCAGAACAGACTGGAAAAAGATGCGGATGTGCTGCAGGAAAAAATACAGGAAAATGAGAAGAAAAAGGCAGAACTTCTGGAGAAAAAAGAGAAATACTGTCGTGTTTTTGCAATGGAATACCGTCTGGGATATGTGGAACAATCTTTTTCGGAAACAGAGGATATGGAGACACTGGCAGGGGCAATCTGCAGCCGATTTGCGGGCAGTTTTGGAAATAAAAAACAGAGTGATGTATTTGGCAGTCTGCAGGAAGCATATCACCAGAACAGGGGATATCTTTTGGATTATCAGATTACCTTGTCCTCCCTTTTCGGAGAACTGGATGAGGAGAATTCCTTTCTGGACGTGAGTATAAAGCGAATTGATATTTCGGCAAAATACAGAGGGACAGCTGTAAAATTTAAGGAGCTGCTGGAAAAACTCTCTGAAGATGCAGAAGCCCTGGCGAGGATTTTAAATGAAACGGGAGCCTGTGCGTCTGACTTTGTGTACGCTTGGGGGAATCGGTGAAATCAGGGCACAGCAAAAAGAAATTTATGTGGTGGAAAATCCGGCTGTGTTTTCTGTTCTGACAAGCCGAAATCCAGCTTGTGCAGCAGTTTGCGTTAGCGGACAGCCCAGACTTGCCACTTTGCTTTTGCTAGATTTTTTAAAAGAAAACCATAGGTTTTGGTATGCGGGAGATTTTGACCCAGAAGGGCTTTTGATAGCTCAGAGGTTGAAAGAAAGATATGGAGAGACACTGCATTTCTGGAAATATGAGGTGCAGTGGTATGAGCAGTATCTGTCTTCTGTAAGGCTGAGTGAGAGCCGGATAAAAAAGCTGGAACATGTTTATATGCAGGAATTACAGGGCATTAAAGAAGGGATACAGAAGCGAAAACAAGCGGCTTATCAGGAGGCTATGCTGCAAGTTTATCTGGAATGATTTCCTGGAAATCTGAGACATTTGTGGGGCTGTCCATGGACAGCCCCATTTGAACTATACAGTAATCTTGTTTTGTCTTAATTTCCGTATATACCACACCAGTACAACAACACACAAGAAGTCAATAATTACAACTGTAATAATAGATTGCATACCATAGTAAATACCGGCAGTCTCAGCAATTTTACCAATAATAGAAGGCATGATAATAGCCCCCAGACTGGCGATGGTTAAAATGAAACTCCATGCCAGAGTATACTTCTGTATAATGCTTCCTGCAAAAGATACCGTGGTGGGATAAAGTCCTGCCATGCTGAAGCCAAAACCCATGATTCCCAAAAGAATCAATGGCGTAGCAGAACTGAACAGGAGCATCAGGAAAAATCCAACCATGCCGATGCTCATAATGAGCAAAAGCCATTCTTTTTCTATTTTCGTAGACAGCCATGCAGTTAAAAGCCTTCCAACCAGAATCATGACCCAAAGCAGACTGGCAGTTACCTGAGAAAGAGATTCAGGAAGCATTCCGGTGTCTTTAAAGTAAGTAATCATCCAGCCAATAACACCTTGTTCCGCACACAAATAAAAGAAGAGAGTTAACGTGCAAAGATAAAACAGAGGCTCCTTAAAGAAAGAAAAATCAGAAGAAGAGTTTTCTTTTTTTGTATTTGCAGAGTTTGTAGAAGCAGGAATGATAAAATATAAAATCCAGCTTAAAATTCCCATAATTAACATGAAACAGCAGGCGTAAATCCAATTGGAAGCATGGCTGTTTGTCAGCACTAATAGAAATAGTGGGAAGGAAAAAGCGCCTATAGCAAACATGGCATGGAGTCCATTGAGTAAAGACGCTTTTCCAGGAGCCAGTTCATTGATGGAGGTATTGCAGAAGTTGCTGGTAGCGCCTCTTGCCATACCTGTGAGGAAAAAGGACAGAGCCAGCAAAAAAGGATTGTCTGATAAAATAATCAGTAAGTAAGAGATTGCAAAAAAAGAATTAAAAAATAAGATGCTCTTTTTTCGTCCCCATACAGCAGCTAATGCACCGCAGGCAAATCCTGAAATCAGATTTCCGATAGAATGCAGGCTGACAATCATACCGCAAAAGGCATACTGAAGTCCAAGAGAATCTCTGATGTAGGGAAGCAGAGAGCCAATGGACAGGGCCAGCATACCGTTTATAATAAATACACCATAACTGCACAAAAATTGTTTGTTTTGGTTTTTGTCTTGAAACAATGATATCCATCCTTCCTGGAGAAAATATTTATAAAATCCTATATAGTCTAAGATAAAAAAGCTGGTTTGTAAAGTCATATAAAATGAATTGACAAATTCCTTTCAACTGGCTATCCTTTATAAAGAAAAATATGGAAAAGAGGTATAAGAAAAATGGAAAAAACAGAAAATATCATGGGAACCAGAAAGGTCATGCCCCTTTTGATTTCCATGTCTGTGCCGCCTATGATTTCTATGCTGATTCAGGCGTTATATAATATTGTGGACAGTATGTACGTGGCCAGGATAAGTGAAGATGCCCTAACTGCTGTGTCCATTGCATTTCCTCTGCAAAATCTGATCATTGCAGTTTCCTGTGGCTTCGGAATTGGGTTGAACTCCTGTGTGGCCAGAGCGCTTGGCGCAAAGGATGAAAAAGAGGTCACTTCTGCCGCTACCCACGGATTTTTGTTAAGCGGTGTTCACTGGATTTTATTTGTGCTTATGGGGATTTTTCTTACAGGACCGTTTCTTAGAAACTTTACCACCAATCCTCAGATTTATGAAATGAGCTGCCAGTATACACAGATTGTCCTGTGCTTTAGTATTGGAAGTATGTATCATTTGTATGCAGAAAAACTGTTTCAGTCAACGGGAAGCATGATTCTGCCTATGATTTTTCAGGGAGTGGGAGCTGTACTTAATATTATTTTAGACCCTGTTTTTATTTTTGGATGGTTTAACATTCCGGCCATGGGAGTTCAGGGAGCAGCTATTGCAACGGTGGCCTCCCAAATTTTTGCAGCTGTGCTTTCTATGATATTTTTCCTGAAAAAATGCACGTCCATTCGGATTCATTTGAAGGGCTTCCACTTTGAAAAAAGCATGTTGTGGAAACTTTATACAGTAGGAATTCCCTCTGCCATTATGATGTCTCTTCCATCTGTTTTAGTAGCTGCTTTAAACTCTGTACTGGCTGCTTTTTCGGCTACAGCCATTGCTGTTTTTGGACTGTATATTAAGATTCAGACCTTTGTATATATGCCTGCCAATGGAGTGATTCAGGGGATGCGTCCCATTATGAGCTATAATTATGGAGCCGGAAACAGAAAAAGAATGAGGGAAACTTTAAAGTCAAGCCTTGAGGTAACAGGGGCGATTATGGCGGTTGGAACCGTGTTGTTTATGGTATTTCCACAGGTGATTATGCAGTTATTTAATGCCAATGAAGAGATGATGGGAATCGGTATTCCTATGCTGCGTATGATTGCAGGAGGCTTTCTGATTTCTACCGTAGGATGTGTGCTTTCAGGGGCTTTTGAAGCATTGGGAAAAGGCGTGCAGTCTCTGGTGATTTCTTTGCTGCGCCAGTTATTGATTATTATTCCCCTGTCAGCAGTACTGGCTGGTATAGTGGGGATTTATGGTGTTTGGGTGACATTCCCAATAGCCGAATTTGTAGCAGCAGTTGTGGGCTGTATTTTATATAGGAATTTCATGAAAAAATTGTAGCAGAAGGGTTGAGAAATACATTCCTAACCAGTTGATTTTCCAGAGATAAATCCTTATAATAATGTATAAAATAAGCAAATATATGGACAGTAATTGGGAAAAGAAGGAGGATACCATCTATGTCAGAAGAAGATTATTCAAGAGCGCAAAAGCTTGGAAAAAAAGAATATCAGTCCCGTATGATGAGAGGATTGCAGCCAACTCTGGAAGTGTTAGATGATATTTTGCCGCCAAAAGGTTCTTACTCAGAAGTTCCGCTGGGACTTGTTCAGATCCCCTCAGACCAGATTGTAGGTACCAGAACAGATGGCAGAAGTAATGCATTCGCAAGCAATTTTATGCCTATTTTAAAGCAAAATTCAGAGTTTGCCCGCAAATGGGCTACGCTAAGCACCAGCCATTTGGAGGAAGGAATCAGAGAACCTATTAAGGCGTATGAATACATGAACAAATTTTACGTTCTGGAGGGAAATAAAAGAGTCAGCGTGGCAAAATATTTTGATGTTGATTCTATTCCCGGAACGGTAATCCGTATTGTTCCAAAACGGACGAATGAGAAGGAAAACGTGATTTACTATGAGTATATGGATTTTTACAATGTATCAAAAGTAAATTATCTGTATATGTCAAAGGTAGGGAATTTCCCCAAACTTCAGGCAGCATTAGGAAAAGAACAGGGAGAAATGTGGTCTGATGAGGACAGGGAAAATTTCAGTTCTGTATTTTACCGTTTCCAGATGGAATACAGAGCAAGAGGCGGAGATAAATTGTCTATTACAGAAGGAGATGCTTTTTTAGCATTTCTGGGTGTATATGGCTATGAAGAGTTACTGGAAAAAACCACCAGCGAGTTGAATGATTTAGTGGGAAAAACCTGGGAAGAATTTCTGCTCTTAGAGGCAGAAGATGTAATTGACCTGAAAATGGATCCCACAAATGAAAAGAAACCGCTTTTAAGCAGGATTCTGCCTACCAGCGTATCCAGGTTAAAGGCAGCATTTATTTATGCAAAGACACCAGCATCGTCAGCGTGGACCTATGCTCATGAACTTGGAAGGCTGTATTTGGAGCAGGCATTTCCAGATGAAATTACAACCTTTTATTATGACAATGCAACACAGGAGAATATTGATGACTACATTGAGGCTGCTATTAACTGCGGCAGCAACATTATTTTTACAACATCTCCGTCCTTTGCACAGGCCAGTGTAAAAGCAGCTATTGAGAACCCGGAGGTGAGAATTCTCAACTGTTCCCTGAACACTTCTCACCGCTATATCCGTACCTATTATGCAAGAATGCATGAAGCAAAATTCCTGATGGGAGCTTTGGCAGGAGCCCTTACTACTAATGATAAACTGGCTTATGTTGGAGATTATCCTATTTATGGTTCTATTGCCAACATTAATGCTTTTGCCATTGGCGCAAAGATGGTAAATCCAAGAGCCAAGGTATACCTGGAATGGTCCTCTATGAAAGATATTGATATTGCAGAGCGGTTAAAAGAGATTGGCGCCGGATGTATTTCAGGAAAAGATATGGTGATTCCAGAAGAGTCTACCAGGGAATTTGGACTTTATACATTAGATGGAGAACACACCAGAAGTCTGGCAATGCCGCTATGGCATTGGGGTAAATTTTATGAACAGCTTATTCGTACCATTATGGATGGAACCTGGAAATATGACGATAACAGTTATGAGAAGAAAGCAATCAACTATTGGTGGGGGATGTCTGCAGGGGTTATTGATGTGATTTGTTCAAAAAATATTCCGGCAGAGACAAAACGCCTTATGGAACTTTTGAAACAGAGTATAGTTTCCCAGCAGTTCAGTCCATTTTCAGGGATTTTGTATTCTCAGAATGGTATGGTTCAGGGAGATCCGAAACAAAGACTGACCCCAGAAGAAATTATTACCATGGACTGGTTAGCAGAGAATGTGGTAGGAATTATACCAAAGACAGAAGATTTGCAGGAACAGGCAAAGCCTGTAACTCTGCAGCAGGGTGTGAACAAAGAGAAAGGGCAGATATAGAACTATGAAAATACTTGCCATTGCAGACGAGGAATGTGCCTCTCTGTGGGATTTTTTTGATAAAAGTAAAGTTGCGGACATTGATTTGATTATTTCTTGCGGTGATTTAGATCCTAGGTATTTGTCCTTTCTTGTGACTATGACAACAGCACCTGTGCTATATGTTCATGGAAATCATGACGGAAAATATGACAGGGTTCCGCCAGAAGGATGTACTTGCATTGAGGATGATATTTTTGTATACGAAGGAGTGCGGATTCTGGGGCTTGGAGGTTCTATGCGCTATACCCAAGGGGATCATCAATATACTGAAAAGGAAATGCAAAAGAGGGTGCGGAAACTGAGGTTTAAGCTCTTTGCAAAGCGTGGGTTTGATATTCTGGTGACTCATTCTCCTGCATATCAACTTAATGATGGAAGAGATTTGCCTCATCAAGGGTTCCAGATATTCCTGGACTTAATGGAAAAATATAAACCTAAATATTTTCTTCATGGACATGTGCACTTAAATTACGCAAGAGGGCAGAAACGTTATGATCAGTATCGTGATACAACCGTAGTGAATGCATTTGAACGCTGTATCATAGAAATATAAAAGGTTTGAGAAAGGAAATGCAAATATGAAAGTTTTATTGTTAAATGGAAGTTCACGTCAGAATGGAAATACCTATATAGCTCTTTGGGAAATCGCTAAAACTCTGGAGCAGGAAGGGATTGAGTATGAAATTTTTCAGATGGGTCCGGCACCTGTGAGAGATTGTATCGGATGTGGAAAATGCGGCGAAAAAGGCTGTGTTTTTGAAGATGATAAGGTCAATGAATTTGTGGCAAAAGCCAAAGAATGTGATGGATTCGTATTTGGTACACCTGTGTATTATGCTCACCCAAGCGGAAGAATTCTTTCGTTTCTGGACAGAGTTTTTTATAGCAGTGGAAGGTCTTTTGCTTTTAAACCAGGAGCAGCAGTTGCTGTAGCCAGAAGAGGTGGAACCACAGCGTCTTTTGATGTGTTGAACAAATATTTTGGCATTTCCCAGATGCCTGTAGCAGGTTCTACATACTGGAACATTGCCCATGGGGCAGCAGAAGGAGAAGCAGAGCAGGACAAAGAAGGGTTGCAGACCATGAGAAATCTTGCACGCAATCTGGCATGGATGATGAAGTGCTTCCAGGCAGGAAAAGAGAAGGGAATTGAAGTACCCCAGGCAGAGCGAGGAAGTAGAACAAATTTTATTCGGTAATAGTGAAAGGTGCACTTTAAGAAGGCTGTTGCGTAATAGTAACAGCTTTTTCTTTTTTATAAGACTTTACTCAATTAATATATTACCATAATGCTTGACAATACTGAACGTGTTCAGTATAATAAAAAGAAAAAGCACTGAACGCGTTTAGTAGAAATGGAGGATGATTATGAATAAGAAAAAATGGGAGCACTTGATTATTTCTCCGGATTATGTACCACCTGTTTTAGATGATGTAAGAGATGATAAAGGTGATATTAAGACCGGAAGAACTTTAGGGCAAACTTACAGTTCTTCAGATTTATTCCCAGACTGCAAGGTAAACATGAGTCTTTCCTGGTTTTATGAGATTCCAAATAAAAATCCCTATGTGGATGAGCATGTCCATGATGTAGATGAGTTGGTTTTCTTTATGCCAAGTTTTAATGATCGTGATGATGATGTGAATGCACAGTGGGGAGAAGCGGATTTTTACATAGAAGGAGAACCCTACACCATTACCAGAAATACGTGCATTTATTGTCCAGCAGGAGTTAAGCACTGTCCGATTGTCTACAAGGAAATTACCCGCCCCCATTGTTTTATGACCATCCTTTTAGACAGTGAGTATGCCAGAGAACAGGCAGGTAAGATTGTGAAAAATATAGGCGGCAAATTTATTCAGGTTGGAGATGCAGATAAAAGATAGAAAAGGCGGTAGAATATGGAGCAAAGGGAAGTTTTGTGGGGACTGACAAATCAGGACAGTGAGGAAGCCATTCGAAAGAAAGCATTTTCTTTGATAGGGTCTATCCGTTTTATACCCACAGCAACGGTGAATGAAGGAATACCGGAGTGCCGGATTTTAGATTTTAATTTATTGAGTGATGGAAACCTGTATTTTATGATATCGAAAGGTAAACCAGTGTACCGGCAGCTTCAGGCCAGACCACAGCTTGTATTAAATACACTGATTGATGAGCGCTACTCCCTGCGGATGTCTGCATGGGTAAAGGAAGAAAACAAGTCAGAAATTTGGGATGAGTTTTTTCAATTAAACCCAGGGACAAAATTAATGTATCGAAAAAATTTTGATATTGTAGCTCTTTACCGGTTAGAGCGGGGAGAAGGTGAAATGTTCCATTTATATGCAAGTGAACGGATTCGAAGAGTGCGTTTTGCCTTTGGAAATGAAAAGAAGAAGCCTATGTCTTATCATATTACGGAAGCGTGTACGAGTTGTGGGCTTTGCCAGGAAAATTGCGTAGAGCGGGCAATTTATCATGGAGAAGATGGGAAATATCATATCAGGGAGATGGATTGCGATGACTGTGGTATCTGTTTTACAAAATGTCCTTTAGCAGGTCAGGCGTTAGTATGTAGATTAGATGAGAATTAGTGTGAGGGGGAATCAGTATGAGCAAAACAAATGCAGATGGTTCAAAAAGTTTAGGAAGAGGAGATTTACTTGCCATAGCAATCGGTAATGTTATTGGCGGTGGTGTTATGACCATGACTGGTCTGGCAATCGGAATTACAGGACGTTCTATTATTTTGTCCTATATTATCTGTGCAATTATGGTCACTATTGTAGCTTTGCCGCAGTTTTTCTTGTCCGGTACAATCCGCATGAACGGGGGCTTTTATACCCAGGCAGCTATGTTCGGTGGTAAGTGGTTTGCAGGACTTTATTCGGTAGTATTTGTCAGCTATTTCTTTGGCGCTACTATGTATTCAGCGTCTTTTGCTGATTATGTGCTTTCTGCTTTCCCGGAAATCGATGGCAGGTGGGTAGCATTTGGTATTCTTACAGTATTTGTGCTACTTAATCTGGTTGGAATACAGGTGGCTGCAAAGGTACAATATGCATTGGTTATTATTTTAGTTATTGCCCTGATTTTATTTGCAGGATTTGGTTTTATACATCTGGAACCCAATTATTTTGATGAAAATCAATTTGTTCTCAATGGATTTACAGGAATTATGTCTGCAGCAGCATTACTTTCCATGGCAACCAGCGGTGCAACCTTTATTATTAATATGAGTCGTGAGGCAAAAAACCCCAAAAAGGACATTCCATTTTGTATTGTGGCAGGAACGATAATCGTTACTTTGCTTTACATTGGAGTGGGCGTTGCAGCCGCAGGGGTTTTTCCGGTAGAAGAAGTAGCAGGACAGAATCTTTCAGCTGTAGCAAAGGAAATATTTCCAACACCACTTTATATTTTCTTCATTGTGGGAGGTGCAATGATTGCATTAGTAACATCCCTGAATGCCAATCTGGGATGGTTGCAAGCCCCTATTGCACAGGCGGCAGAAGATGGATGGTTTCCTAAGATTTTCGCTAAAAGAAATGAACGTTTTGGTACGCCACATTACATTATTTTGACAATTTACGTGCTTTGTTCTATTATCATTCTAAGCGGTATGAACGTAGGAGATATTGCCAATATTGGTAACACTCTGGCAAATTGTGTTCAGGTTATTTTGTGTCTTGCTATTATTACTATGCCAAAGAAAATTCCGGAAATCTGGAAACGCTCTAAATTCCATATTCCAGATGGACTTTATACTTTCCTCTGTATTTTAGGCGCAGTGGTCAGTGCAGCATTTGTATATTATGAATGCCTGGAAATTCAAATCGGGCATGTAATTGGAATTTTTGTTTATCTTGGGATTGCCTGTGTTTATCCTATTATCAGAAGCAAGTTCCAGAAAGTAGAGATTAACATTAGTTATGAGGAAGCATAGGAGGAAAAGTATGGAAAATTATAATCCAAAACATTGTCTTGGGCTGACACAAAAAAACTCAAATGAAGAAATCAGAAAGACAGCGTTTCAGTTTGTACATGAAGTGGGATATATGATTATAGGTACCATAGCTTTAGATGGGAAAACACCTACAGCCAGAGGATTGGAGGTACAATATCTGGATAAAGAGGAAGACACTTTTTATATTGGTGTTGCAAAAGGTAAACCAGTATACTATGAATTGAAACAGCATCCTTATCTGGTGGGGACCATTGTAAGGGAAACGATTAAAAGACTTTCTGCCAGTGTAAGAATCAGTGCTCATGTAGAAGAATTAGATCCGGCAGAGGAAAAAGCTATTTATGAGCGGTACTGGCAATTAAATCCAGGAACAAAGGCACTTTACAGAAAGGATCTTGATATGTTTCGGATTTTCCGTCTGGACAGCGGAGAAGGGGAAATTTTCCATCTTCCAGATGATGATATTGTCTGTCGGCTTCGTTTTTCCTTTGGTAATGCAGAAACAAGACCATGGGCGTATGAAATTGACCAGGAAACCTGCGTTGGCTGCGGAACTTGTGTGGAAATCTGTATGGAGGACGTGATTTATCCTACGGAGAATGGTAAATACGCAATTAATCATTTTGGTTGTCTGGAATGTGGTCGTTGTTCCATGAATTGTCCTAATGAGGCCATTCGAAGAGGATTTTAATCGATGATTGGATGATGGTAGAGGAAAAGAAGACTGACAACAAAAAAGAGGAAATATTGCAGACCGCAAAGAAACATTTTCTGGCAGAAGGATATGCGAAGACCAGCATGAGACTCATTGCAGCAGAAACCCAGGTGAGCCTTGGTTTGGTGGCATATCATTTCAAAAGTAAAAGGGAAATTGCAGCAGAAATCCTCAGAAGAATTTATTTCCGGCTCAGTGGCTATGCAAAAATGTATGTGAATCGCCATGAAAATCCCATGTTGTATTCAGCTGTGCTGGTACGCTTGAATTACCAGGTACTTTCCCAGGAAAAATACAGCTCTTTTTATAAGGACGTTTTAAGAGAAGATATTTTACTGGATGTGATTGTAGAGTCTGGAGTAGAAACTTATATGAGAATAAGGGATAAGTTTTATCCCGAACTTTCAGATGAGGAAGCTGAAAAAATGGGATGGTATGGAAACTATGTTTCGGCTAGTATGGAGAGAACACTTGTGCTCTATGGACACGATAAACCAATGCTTCCATGCAGCATACCGGAAGTAATCACCCGTTCCTACTTGAGCATGTGGCATTTTTCGGGAGCAGAGGAACTAATTAATCATGCTTGCTTGGAGAGCAAAAAAGTAGTAGAAGAAATACTACAGGAGCATAACAACATGAATTTGTAAGTGCAAAGGGGAAGACACATCACGTTCACAGTGAGTGCCTTCCTTTTTCCTGAGGTCTAAATGATAAATTCCCGCATATAGTTTAGAGATAACGTATTATGTGGAACTGCGCAAAATGCGCCGATTCCAAAGAAAGAGGGATTATGGCAGGATATCGCAGATTTATAGCTTATGTATATGAATATCCGGATGGAAAAAAAGGAAATGGAAAAGGCTTTATCAAGGTGGAATCCAGAGATGGAACATGCAGAATGCAGTACAGGCTGGCAGGAGTTTGCAGCGGTATTCCCATGCCAACGAAAATTTATGGATATGTAAGGGAAAATCAAGCCTGCAAAGGAATTTTACTGGGCACCTGTGATCTTGCAGGGGATAGTATTCGTTTTGAACAGGAAATGTCCTCTGAACATATGGGAGACAGTTCCTATTCCCTGGAAGATTTATGCGGTCTGATTTTGAGAACAGATTCAGGGATTTTCTATGGAAGCGGGTGGGATGATAAGCCTGTTCAGCTACAGGAAATGATTCTGCCGGAAGAAGGAAGAATGCAGGCAGCAGAACAGAACATTGTTCCCAAAGAAGGGAGTATCGATGTTTCACAAGAAGAAATAGAAGAGATAAAAACAGAACCAAAGAAAATTATAGCGGAAGAAGTAGAAACAGAGCCACAATCAAAAATGGAATCTATAGACGAGCAGAACGCCATCAGAGATTCAAGGCAAGAACAAAGAGAAGCAGAAGAAATAAAAGAGGTAGAAGAAGTGCAGCAACAACCAGTACCTATAATGCCAACAGCAGAAGAACCTTTTCTTCAAGAACCAGCAAAGGAAAGTGTGGAGGAGGAACCGTTTAGGCCTGCTATGGGGCAGGAGGAGGTTTTTTGTGACAATAGTTTCTCTAATTGCAGGAAATTAACCAGGGAGGATTTCGGGCTGCTTAACAGAAAAGACCAGGGTTTGCTTTATAACAATTTTTTGCGTCATGGGTATGGAAAATTTGGATATGTGATTCTTGCCAGAAGGGAAGAGGATGGAGCCTACATATTGGGAATCCCGGGATTTTATGAACGTCAGGAAGCGCTTATGGCAAATATGTTCGGCTTTCCGTATTTTAAAGAAACAGGAGGTGGTTCCAGGCAGAATCAACAGTTTGGATATTGGTACCGTTTTATCGAAAAACCGAATCTAGATTCCATGTAAGCAGCGTACTGTGAAAAATACTTCGGTGATAATTATTCTATACATTCCCGGAAATTGTAAAAAATACAATTTTCGGGAACAGACTTAAATCAAGCCGATTCAGGCAAAGAAACTCAATAAAATATAAATAAAAATCCAGAGGAATCCTGTATACATGATATTACAAGTGGGTTCACATACAATTTCCACTTGACCCACAGAAGGTGAGGGTTATATAATAAAGACTGTTCGGAGACATATCGAAGTGGCTGTAACGAGCCGCACTCGAAATGCGGTTGTCCGCAAGGGCACGTGGGTTCGAATCCCACTGTCTCCGCTTGTGAAGAGGCTGCCTGCTGTTTTATGGGACAGCCTCTTTTGAGATTTAGGACATTTTACGGAGGAAGGTCCATGACAGAAGAAAAACAGAGCAAAGATGATATAAAATTTATGAAGGAAGCCAGGAAGCAGGCAATGAAAGCCTATGCTTTGAAAGAGGTGCCCATAGGCTGTGTCATTACCTGTGAGGGTAAGGTTATTGCCAGGGGCTATAACCGGAGAAATACAGATAAAAATACCACATCCCATGCAGAAATCAATGCTATACGAAAAGCCAGCAAAAAGCTGGGGGATTGGCGCTTAGAAGGCTGTACCCTTTATGTAACCCTGGAGCCTTGTCAGATGTGTGCAGGGGCTATCATTCAATCCCGGATGGACAGGGTTGTGATTGCCAGTATGAATCCAAAAGCAGGATGTGCAGGTTCTGTTTTGAATCTGCTGGAAATGGATGGCTTTAATCATAAAGCCCAGGTGACAAGAGGCGTTTTAGAAGAGGAATGCAGCCAGATGCTTTCTGGGTTTTTTAAGGAATTGAGAGAAGAAAAGGCAAGGAAAAAACAAGAAGCAAAGGAGAGAGCAGAATGACAAAGCAGGAATTTCAGAATCTGGTAAAGCAAAGACCAGTGATTTTAGACGGAGCCACAGGCTCTAATCTGATGAAGGCAGGAATGCCAAAAGGCGTGTGTACAGAACAATGGATTTGTGAGAACCCAAAGCCTTTGCAAGAACTCCAAAAAGCATACGAAAAAGCAGGTTCTCAGATTGTCTATGCTCCTACTTTTTCAGCTAATCGTATTAGTTTGAAGAACTATGGGCTGGAAAATAAGGTGGAGGAATTAAACAAAGCGCTCATAGAAATTTCCAGAACAGCAGTGGGAAGTCAGATGCTTGTGGCAGGAGATTTGACTACAGCAGGAAACCAGGAAACACCCTATGAGGAACTTTTGGAAGCTTATAGAGAGCAAATTCTTGTACAGACCCGGGAAGGCATTGATCTTTTGGTAGCGGAAACTATGCTTGGAGTAACCGAATGTATGGCAGCCCTGGACGCTGCAGCATCTGTGTGCAGTCTTCCGGTTATGTGTACACTTACCGTAGAGTCTGATGGCAGCCTCTTTTTTGGTGGAAATATTTACGAAGCAGTGGAAACCCTGGAAGAAATGGGGGCAGATGCAGTGGGAATCAACTGTTCTATCGGGCCGGACCAGCTCTTGTCAGTGGTAGAAAATATGCGGAAAAGAGTAAACATTCCTTTAATCGTAAAACCAAATGCAGGAATACCTGTTATAAATGCTCAGGGGCAGCCAGTCTACTCCATGGAAGCCAGGGAATTTACAGCCTGCATGAAACACCTGGTAGACGCAGGTGCAGACATCATAGGCGGCTGTTGCGGAACAACCCCGGAATACATACAGAAATTACACGATACTTTTTTCTAAATTTATAAATCCAAATGAATTGTCACAAATTTAACGTGGTGATTTTGCAATTTTCCTGCGAAGAAACACAATCCCTCCTATCACACAAGCTGCCAGAAGTACAATTTTGGCAGCTTTCGTATAGTTACCAAAATATCGGGCAGCTTTTTCCCAGGAGGAACCGGCAAAAGCTCCAAGAGAAATCAGCGCAAGATTCCAGAGAAAACTTCCAAGGGCAGTCATCCAGAGAAAACGTCCGGGAGCCATGGCTGCCATACCGGCGGGAATAGAAATCAGGCTGCGGACAATGGGGATAAAACGACAAAAGAATACTGTATAATTTCCTTTACTGTCAAACCAGCCCATGGCCTGTTGAATATGTTCTTTTTTGAGTCTTAAAGCCTTTCCCACAGGTCCGGTTATGAGATGTTCCAACCTTTCAGGGGATAATAAATTTCCAAGCTGGTATAAAATAACAGCCCCCACAAGACTGCCGGCTGTAGAAGAAAGCACAACTCCAGGTACATGCATTCTGGTATAAGTTGTCATAAAGCCTCCAAAAGTCAGAATCACTTCCGAAGGAATGGGTGGAAAAATATTTTCAGCCAGAATCAGGAGAAAAATTCCCAGATAGCCAAAAGAATTCATTATTTCCAACATCCACTGTTCCATAAACAGACCTCATGCTTTTTTTTAAATCTATGCCAAAAGCGGCTTGTATATTCAATTGAAATAAAAAGGGAAAAATTAATTTGAAAGATAAAAGAAATTAAGACATTTTTTACCGTGCGCCGCCCATCGAAACTTTCTCACAAACGTTACCTCTACAGTTAACTCAGCCCAGGCACCCTCACGGCACACAGAAGGTTCTGCTTAGTGCTGCTGCATTCCTGCCCTGACACGGTTCACAGATTCCTGTTGCGTAAGACCCAGACGTCAACGCCACTTATAGAGGGCAGCTTCACAAGAAGAGCCCCTCCGTTTGGCAACACCCCTGCTGTAGCGGATTGCAGGTACAGGGCACCGCTATCTCCCCGGCTGCACGGTATGTATCAGTATAACGGTTTTTTTACTGTTTGTCAAATGAAAAAAAAGTTGTGGCAAAATATAAAATATTATATAATAGATGCAGCTTCACTATAATAATTTTTTAAGATGGGATGTGGAAAGAATGAAAAGAATCGGTTTACTTACCAGTGGCGGAGACTGCCAGGCATTAAATGCCACTATGAGAGGCGTTGTAAAAGGTTTGAGCAATAACCTGGAAGAATTGGAAGTTTATGGGTTTGACGATGGGTATAAGGGTCTTATTTATGGGAATTACAGAATGCTTTCTTCAAAAGACTTTTCCGGAATTCTCACCAGAGGAGGCACCATTTTGGGAACTTCCCGTCAGCCTTTTAAACTGATGCGCGTTCCAGATGAGAAAGGTCTGGATAAGGTAGAAGCTATGAAACAGACGTATCACAAACTACGTCTGGACTGTCTGGTAATTTTAGGAGGAAACGGAACACAGAAAACAGCCAATCTTTTAAGAGAAGAGGGACTGAATATTATTCATCTTCCTAAAACCATTGATAATGATATCTGGGGAACAGATATGACTTTTGGATTTCAGAGTGCAGTAAATATTGCTACAGATGCCATTGATTGTATTCATACCACAGCAGCCTCCCACAGTCGGGTGTTTATTGTGGAAGTTATGGGACATAAAGTAGGATGGCTGACCCTCCATGCAGGGATTGCAGGAGGCGCAGATATTATTCTGATTCCAGAGATTCCATATGATATTGACAAAGTAGTAGAAGCGATTAACAGAAGAAACAAAGCCGGAAAAGGATTTACCATTCTGGCAGTGGCAGAGGGCGCTGTTTCCAAGGCAGATGCCAAACTGACCAAAAAAGAATTTAAGAAGAAACAGGAAGAATACAGAAAACAATATCCATCGGTTGCCTATCAGTTGGCAAGCCAACTGGAAAACAAGCTGGATTTAGATATCCGCATTACCATTCCCGGCCATATGCAGCGGGGCGGCAGTCCATGTCCTTATGACAGGGTTCTGTCTACCAGACTGGGCTCTGAAGCAGCCAAGCTGATTTTGGAAGAGGACTATGGCTATATGGTGGGAATCATCAATGGAAAAGTAAAAAAAGTTCCTCTGGGCGAATGTGCAGGCAAGCTGAAAATGGTATCACCTACCGATCAGCTTGTAGAAGATGCAAAACGCATTGGCATTAGCTTCGGAGACTGAGAAAGGAAGAACACACATGAGCTACACAGCTCTTTACAGAAAGTTCCGTCCAAAGGACTTTGAAGACGTAAAAGGACAGGAACATATTGTTACCACATTGAAAAATCAGATAAAAGCTGATAGAATCGGACATGCGTATCTTTTCTGCGGTACCAGAGGTACTGGTAAGACTACCATTGCCAAGATTCTGGCAAGGGCAGTAAACTGTGAACATCCTGTGGATGGCAGTCCCTGTAATACCTGCAAGACCTGCCGGGCGATTCTGGAAGGAACCTCTATGAATGTCATAGAGATTGACGCAGCTTCCAACAACGGTGTGGACAATATCAGGGAAATCAGGGAAGAAGTGGCATACAGACCCACAGAAGGCCGCTATAAGGTTTATATTATTGATGAGGTTCATATGCTGTCTACAGGCGCTTTTAATGCCCTGTTAAAGACGCTGGAAGAACCGCCGTCATATGTTATCTTTATTCTGGCTACCACAGAAGCACATAAGATTCCCATTACTATTTTGTCCAGGTGCCAGCGATATGATTTCAGAAGAATTACCGTAGAGACCATTGCCAATCGTCTGACAGAACTCATGGAAAAAGAAGGAAACGATGTGGAAGAGAAGGCCATCCGCTACATTGCCAAGGCAGCGGACGGTTCTATGCGTGATGCTCTTTCTCTTTTAGACCAGTGCATTGCCTTCTATCTGGGTGAGACGCTCACTTACGAAAAGGTACTGGAAAACCTGGGAGCAGTGGATACAGATATTTTCAGCGGACTTTTGCGGAAGATTTTAAGGCAGGACACAGCAGGCGCAGTAAAAACCCTGGAAGAAATTATTTTACAGGGCAAGGAGATGGGACAGTTTGTTACGGATTTTATCTGGTACCTGAGGAACCTGTTGTTAATAGGTTCTTCGGAACATCCGGAAGAAGCTGTGGATGTGTCTGCAGAAAATCTGGAGAAGATGAAAGAAGAAAGCGCTATGATGGATGCGGAAACCCTGATGCGCTATATCCGTATTTTTTCTGAATTATCTAATCAGATTAAGTATGCTTCCCAGAAGCGCGTCCTGGTGGAAATTGCCCTTATTAAGTTATGTCAACCAGTAATGGAGACAAATCTGGATTCTCTGTATGATCGGGTACGTGTCCTGGAGGAAAAACTGAAAAATGGTGTGGTGGCAGCGCCACCTGTGTCTCAGGGCGTGACGGACACTTCTGTGAAAACAGCAGAGCATACGAAAACAGAGCCACAGCCAAAACCGGAAAAAGCAGCCCCGGAGGATTTGCAGTATGTGCGCCAGAACTGGAATGCCATTATCCGGGATACCAAAGGGCTTTTACAGCAAATGCTGTTAGAATCCACGCCAAAATATGATGGAAGTACAGGAGAGCCTGTACTCTATGTGGAATTCCGGAATTTTCTGGCAAAAACCTGTATGGACAGTCCTGACAGCATGGAAATGCTGAAAAATGCCATACGGAAAAAAATTGGAAAAGATGTAGAAATCAAGATGATTTTAAAAGACGGGGATGCCGGGGAAACCAGAGGCGGCCTGTCAGAAATTACCGTGGATGATTTATTGATGCAGAATATAAACATGGAAATTTCAGTGGAAACAATGGAAGATGATGAATAGGAGGAGCCTGACATGGCAAAAAGAGGTGGATTTCCAGGTGGTATGATGCCTGGAAACATGAATAATTTAATGAAACAGGCGCAGAAAATGCAGCGCCAGATGGAAGAAAACCAGAAAGCACTAGAGGAAAAAGAGTTTACAGCAGCAGCAGGCGGCGGCGCTGTAGAGGTAACTGTTTCCGGCAAAAAAGAAGTGCTGAAGGTAAAACTGGCAGAAGAAGTAGTAGATCCGGATGATATTGAAATGCTGGAAGACCTGATTGTAGCTGCAACCAACGAAGCACTGCGAAAAATGGAAGAAGCTTCCGCAGCAGTGATGTCCAAACTTACAGGCGGCCTGGGAGGAATGGGCGGCGGATTTCCATTCTAAATCTAAAGGAGAAAAGAATTGGAATATTACAGCAGTCATATAAACAAACTTATTGAAGAATTTTCCAGATTACCCGGTATTGGAGCAAAATCAGCTCAGCGCCTGGCATTTCACGTTTTAAACATGCCTATGGACCAGGTTCAGAGCCTGTCAAGCGCTATTTTAAATGCCAAAGCAAATGTGCAGTATTGTAAATGCTGTTATACATTAACAGATCAGGAAATTTGCCCTATTTGCAACAATCCCCGGCGGGATCATCATGTAATTATGGTGGTGGAAAATACCAGAGATTTGGCAGCTTACGAAAAAACAGGCAAGTTTGATGGGGTTTACCATGTGCTTCATGGTGCTATTTCACCTATGCTTGGAATCGGGCCGGATGATATTAAGTTAAAAGAGCTGATGCAGCGTATTACAGAACAAGATATCCAGGAGGTTATCATTGCTACCAATTCCAGCCTGGAGGGAGAAACCACAGCAATGTATATCAGTAAGCTGATTAAGCCTGCGGGAATTAAAGTCAGCAGGATTGCCAGCGGAGTTCCCGTAGGCGGAGACCTGGAGTATATTGATGAAGTCACTCTTTTAAGGGCTTTGGAAGGCAGAGTAGAGTTATGAGAAAAAAAGTAACTTCTACAGATATTGCAAAGGCGGCAGGTGTTTCTCAGGCTACGGTATCTATGGTGCTGAACAAAAAGTATAATGTTTCTTTTTCCAAAGAAACCATACAAAAAGTAGAGCAGGCTGCCAGAGATATGGGCTACACCATTCCGAAACGCAGAAGCCAGAAGAGCCAGAAAAACAGCCGGCTGATTGTTGTGTTTTGTCCTACACTTACCAATCCTTATTATGTGATGCTTTTACAGGGAATTGAAACAGTGGCAAAAGAAAAGGGATATGGAGTTTTTGTGTGCAATACTCAGCGGGAGTTGAAAATGGAAGAACAGTACCTGAAAATGATGCACAGTGTATCGCCGGCAGGAATTATCTATACCTGTAACCCAAGTGAAGCCTTTATGGAACAGGTAGAAGAAATTGCGGGAAAAATCCCACTGGTAGTTATCAGTAACCGGGAACGGGTAAAGGTAGATGCTATTAACCAGGATAATACCAAGGTTGGAAGCCTTATGGCACGCCATTTACTGGATCTGGGGCATCGGGAAGTGGCATTTATTGCACCGCCTCTTACCAAGCGTCAGGAACAGCGCTCCAGAAGGGTGGAAGGTTTTGTACGGGAGTATGAAAAGGAAGGATTGTCTCAATCTGTGATTATTAAAGCCGCAGACGATATCTGGGATGAGGTGCTGCCAAGTGTTGATTCAGAATACCGTATAGGGTATACCCTGACCAAAGAACTTCTGGCAGAAAAGCGAAAAGTCACAGCTATTGCAGGACTGAATGATATGATTGCCTTTGGAATTATAGACGCTCTTCAGGAAGAAAAATTAAAAGTTCCGGGAGATGTTTCTGTCATAGGCTGCGATAATATTATCTTTGGAAGAATGTCTCAGATGTCTCTGACAACGATTGAACATTTTGTCCCTTTAAAGGGAAGGGATGCCTGTGATATTATTATGAAGAAGATTGAATCCGCACATAATACCTATTCAGATACAGAGCCTACCAGTACGTATCATATTGAGTATGAGCCAAAGCTTATTGTGCGCAAGACAACAGCTTATGTAAATTCTAAGAGGAAAAAGAAAAAGGGCAAGAAAAAAATTAATTAAATGAAATTGCTGAAATAATTAATAATAAAATAGGGAATCATGGTAAGAAAATCCCTATTATATGAAAATGAATATTAATAAAATTCTATTTTATTAATAAATAAAATCGCTAATAATACAGCGTCCTCTTGCGGAATATTTGTTTAAGGAGTAAACTATAAGCAACAAACAAATAGAGCCCGCGGGCACCGAATATGGAGGAATAAAGTTATGAAATTTTTTATTGACACAGCGAAAGTGGAAGATATTAAAAAGGCAAATGATATGGGAATTATCTGTGGTGTAACTACCAATCCGTCTCTGATTGCAAAAGAAGGACGCGACTTCAATGAAGTAATCAAAGAGATTGCATCTATTGTAGACGGACCAATCAGCGGTGAAGTAAAAGCAACAACTACAGATGCAGAAGGCATGATTAAAGAAGGCCGTGAAATTGCAGCGATTCATCCCAATATGGTTGTAAAAATCCCAATGACAACAGAAGGACTGAAAGCTGTAAAAGTATTATCAGCAGAAGGAATCAAAACAAATGTAACCTTAATCTTTTCTGCAAACCAGGCGCTTCTGGCAGCAAGAGCAGGGGCTACTTATGTTTCCCCATTCCTTGGAAGACTGGATGATATTTCTACAAATGGTGTGGAGCTTATCAGCACCATTGCTGAAATGTTTGCAGTAGCTGATATCCCTACAGAAATCATTGCAGCAAGTGTCCGCCATCCAATGCATGTAACAGACTGCGCTTTGGCAGGAGCTGATATTGCTACTGTTCCTTACAGTGTTCTGGAACAGATGACAAAACATCCACTTACTGATGCAGGTATTGAGAAATTTCAGAAAGACTATATTGCAGTATTTGGCGAGTAATGACAACCGCAGAAGCGGGAAAACCAAAAAAGGAGAAAATGTAATGAACAAGTTAGAACTTCAGAAAACAGCTAACGAGATTCGTAAGGGTATTGTGACTGCTGTTCATTCTGCAAAAGCCGGCCATCCAGGCGGTTCTCTTTCAGCAACAGAAGTGTTTACTTATTTATATTTTGAAGAAATGAATATTGACCCACAGAATCCAAAGAAAGCTGACCGGGACCGTTTTGTTCTTTCCAAAGGACATACAGCGCCAGGTTTATATTCCACACTGGCACACAGAGGCTATTTCCCTGTAGAAGATTTAAAGACTCTTCGTCATATTGGGTCTTATCTTCAGGGACATCCGGATATGAAACACATTCCAGGGGTTGATATGTCCAGCGGTTCTTTGGGACAGGGGATTTCCGCAGCAGTAGGTATGGCTTTATCTGCAAAAATGAGCCAAGAAGCTTACCGTGTTTATACACTTTTAGGAGATGGTGAAATTCAGGAAGGACAGGTTTGGGAAGCTGCTATGTTTGCAGGTCACAGAAAACTGGACAACCTGACTGTGATTGTGGACAACAATGGCCTGCAGATTGATGGAAACATTGAAGATGTATGCTCTCCATACCCAATCGACAAAAAATTCGAAGCATTCAATTTCCATGTAATTAATGTGGAAGACGGAAATGATTTTGACCAGTTAAAAGCTGCCTTTGATGAAGCAAAGGCTACAAAAGGTATGCCAACAGCCATTATCATGAAAACAGTAAAAGGAAAAGACGTGTCCTTTATGGAGAATAATGCAGGATGGCATGGAAAAGCTCCAAACGATGCAGAATATGAAATCGCTATGGCAGATTTGGAAAAGGTAGGTGAAGCATTATGTCAGAAGTAAAGAAAATCGCAACCAGAGATAGTTATGGTAACGCATTAGTAGAGTTAGGCAAAAAATATGAAAACCTGGTAGTTCTGGACGCTGACCTGGCAGGTGCCACCAAAACTGGAACCTTCCAGAAAGCATTTCCAGAGCGTCATATTGACTGTGGTATTGCCGAGAGCAATATGATGGGAATTGCAGCAGGACTTTCTACAACGGGAAAAGTACCGTTTGCAAGTACCTTTGCCATGTTTGCAGCAGGACGTGCTTATGAACAGGTTCGTAATTCCATTGGTTATCCTCATTTAAATGTAAAAATCGGTGCAACACATGCCGGTATTTCTGTAGGTGAAGATGGCGCCACACATCAGTGCAACGAAGATATGGCTCTTATGAGAACCATTCCAGGCATGGTGATTTTGAATCCATCTGATGATGTAGAAGCAAAAGCAGCAGTAGAAGCCGCTTACTTACATGATGGTCCTGTATATCTTCGTTTTGGAAGACTGGCTGTTCCTGTTATTAATGACAATCCGGATTACAAATTTGAAATTGGTAAGGGAATTGTACTAAGAGAAGGAAAAGATGTTACTATTTTTGCAACAGGTCTTTGTGTGAATGAGACTCTTCTGGCAGCAGAAAAACTGGCAGAAGACGGTATTGATGCAAAGGTTGTAAATATTCATACCATTAAGCCACTGGATGAAGAGCTGGTTGTAAAATCAGCACAGGAAACAGGAAAAGTTGTAACAGTGGAAGAACATTCGGTGATCGGAGGACTTGGCGGTGCAGTAGCAGAAGTACTGTCCGAGAAAGCTCCTACGAAGATGCTGCGTATTGGTATCAATGACGTATTCGGCGAATCAGGCCCTGCAGTAAAATTATTGGAAAAATACGGAATTGATGCAGCAGGTATTTATGAAAAAGTAAAAGCATTCATGTAATTAAAAAAGAGTTGTCACATGATATAGTATTGTGGAATATTTGTGCAGTTCCGGCGAATTTGCCGAGTACTCTTTGAGACTACAGGCTCAAAGGGAACGCAGGCTGAGCTGGAAATGTGCAAATGTTCCCAGTATGCTTATGTGGCAGCTCTTTTTTTCTTTACAAAAATTGAGGTTTCGTATAGAATCTAAATAAAAAATGGGGAGTGAGGAATTATGATAGGAAACAGGAAGAGAGGACGTGTCAGAACAGTGAAGGATCCGGGAAATGAGGAGTTTTATGAGTACATCAAGGATCTGGTTCATCACCCGTATGTGCTGAAGATGAAAAAATATCCCCATCACTGCGAAACCAGTTGCTATCAGCATTGTCTTAATGTAGCATATTTTAACTATAGAATCTGTAAATTTTTTAATCTGGATGCCAGAAGTGCGGCAAGGGCTGGAATGCTCCATGATTTATTTTTGTATGACTGGAGAGGGCATCGCAAAGAGACGGGAGATCCGGTTCATGCAATGACCCATCCCCACACAGCCTTGCGAAATGCCAGACGTTATTTTAAGCTGAATCCGCTGGAAGAAGAGATGATTGTAAAGCATATGTTTCCGGTTACCCCAATACCACCTACACACTGGGAAACCTGGATTATTACCCTGACAGATAAGTATTGCGGCACCTGTGAAATCGGCAGATATTACTACAAAGCATGGTTTCCAAGAGGCGCTTATCTTCTCATTAAAAGAATTATCCGCAGGGTATTTGGAGCAAATTATCAGTACAGAGATTATATTCTGCCTTTTGGGGAACAGACAGAAGCCGGCGGTACAGAAGTAAATTTTGCAAAACTAAGAGTGCGCTCAGGTTCTGGCTGGAAAAAAGGAAATACGGGAAAAAGGCGTGGCGCAAAATATTGACGGTGTGCCATGCGAATTCCGGACACGATAGAGTCGGCCATGTGAACAACTGTGGCAAGGCGTGTGGATTGCAAAAGCAAATGGTCAAAAGCCCCGGAGAAGTTTACAATACCGGTGACAGCAATGTCTCCAACAGCAGGGAGCTTTTTTCGTACACCCAGTCCGGGATTTAAGGGGCCTTCCGAAACTGTGAGACATCCCACGTGGTTTTTTGTTCCCAGGGATGCGTCAACCGCTATAGTGAGACTGTGAGGGTGCTGTTCATACAGCATGTTTACAGTCTCATTTAAATTCAGAGCATGAACGGGGTGGGACAAGGTTCCGTAAACATGAGTATGACTTAATGAATATCCGGTGAGGCTGTGGCCTACCAGTGGTCCAAGACTGTCCCCGGTAATGCGGTCACTGCCAATGCAGAGAATAACCAAATCGCGAAAATGTTGTTCTCTGGATGATAAAAGATGAAAAAGCAGGGTGCCAAGTTTCACATCTGCGCCTGCAGTTTGGTTTTCTATATAATGAGTAGGGTGATTTGCCATACATATTCTATCCTTTCCTGATACTACTGTCTTTAGTTTTTCCGTTTTCTTTTTTGTTATCCCAAAAAAATATGGAAATTTTGTCAGTAAAAAAATAGAATGTTGCACGAAATTTGATAAATTTCGCATGGAGAGTGTGGTATCCTTTTCTTCAAAAAAAGGGGTGCTGTTAGTATGATAGAAATTGTTTACGAAAAAGAAAAACAAAAACCAGAGGGAAATGAGGAATTTTTCAGGATTCCAAACAATATACGCCAGATAGGGGAAATTGAAGGAACACAAAAAATCTATATAGAAGACTATGCATACACTTACCTTTGTAGAATCTCTTCTGAAAATACAGGCAGGGGAATTGCAGCTATTCTTTTAGGACAGGCAAACTGGAAAGAAGGAACTTCGTATTTGTTTGTAAAAAGTGCGGTAGCCCTTAGTGATATGGAAATCAGTGAGGAGCATGTAGATTTTACACAGGAAACCTGGAATCATGTGTATGAAAAAAATAAAGAATATTTTCCGGAGCAGGAAATTGTAGGATGGTTTCTTTCTGTGCCGGGGTGTTCTATGGAACTGCATGAGGTAATTTGCCAGACTCACTTAAATCATTTTGGCGGAAATGATAAGGTGTTGTTTGTTATGGAACCCTTGGAAAAAGAAGAGGCGTTCTACAGATATGAGGATGGGAAAATGTCCAGGCAGGCTGGATTTTATGTGTATTATGAGAAAAATGAGGCCATGCGTAATTTTCTGGTGGCACAGAATGAAAGATTAGAAAAGAAAAGTGAAGAGGTAGATGATGGAGCAGTACATTCTTTTCGGAAAAAAGTAGAGAGAAAAGCGGAACAGGAAAAGCAAAAGAAGAATTTTCCTCTGCTTAAAACTGCGGGTGTATGTGTGGCAGCAGCAGCTCTTGCGGTAAGTGTGTTATATTTAAACGATTATCAGAAATTAAAGGGAACAGAGAAGGTAATTGCAAGTCTGGATAAACAAGAAACAAGTCAGAAAACAGAAAGTCCAGAAGCGGTAACTCCGGTTAATGCACCTGGAAAAGAGAAAGAGGAGGAAAAGGAAACAGAACCGTTACAGGAAACGTCAGAAATGAAGGTACAGGAAGAGGAGCAGAAAGAGATTCCAAAAGAGACCACATCAGATGCAGAAGCAGAACAAAAGGAAGAAACTGCAGCATCTAATCATATGTCTTATACCATTCAGCCCGGAGATACTATGACCAGGATTAGCATGAAAAACTATGGTACTATTAAAAAAATCAAGGAAATTTGCGAACTAAACCAAATGTCAGAAAATGATACCATTTATCCGGGACAAAAAATTTTACTCCCTTAAAAATTTGTGCTATACTTACCTAAAAATACGTGAAGGAAGAAATTTATGAATATAAAAGAATACATAAAACGGAAATTTCCGAGACCGAGACAATCCGGAGATAGTGCAGGAGGGCAGGAGAAAATCATACAGCTTTATGAGAATAAAATAAAACCACTTGCCAAAATTAAGATAAAGCGTTCAGTGTGGATAACCTTAGGAATCGTTCTTCTGGCGATTGCTGTTTTAGTGGGAATTCAGCTTCATGTATATCGCGATTACCAGGTTTTGTCTTCAGCAGAAAATGAAGATACCCAGTCAGCAGGCTATACCCAATTAGGAGATAGCTTGCTGAAATACGGTGATGATGGTGCTTATTTGCTTTCGCAGTCACAAGAAATTGTGTGGAATCAGACTTATGAAATGAGTAACCCGGACTCAGACGTAAGAGGAGAATATGCGGTTATTTATGACAGAAAAGGAACCTTGATGTATGTGCTGAAACAGGATAAACCAGTAGGCCCTATTGAAACCAAGTTTCCGATTCTCCAGGCAGAGGTAACAGAAACCGGTGCAGTGGCGGCTGTACTGGAAGACGGAGAAAAAACATGGATTAATTATTATGCATCCGATGGAAGTATTATTGCTGAAAACCAAACCAGGATAGAAAATCCGGGATATCCCCTGGATATTGCAGTTTCTCCAAAAGGTGATATTATTCTGGTCAGTTATCTTTATATTGAAGAAGGGGAGATATCCAGCAGAATTGTATTTTACAGTTTTGGAGACGAAGGACAAAATAAGGTGGATAATATCATTGCAGACTACACATATAAAAATACGTTAATTCCCCAGGTTGTTTATGTCAATGACCAGACCGCAGTGGCATTTCGGGATGATGGATATACAATTTTTGACAGTAATGGCACTGTGGAAAAGAAGGCGGAGGAAGAGTTAAAAGAAGAAATTATCAGTACCTTTTATAATGACAAATATTTCGGACTGGTTTTAAAAGGTAATGAAGAGGAAGAACCATACATTCTCCAATTATTTGATCCATCCGGAAGAAAGAAATGTTCCAAAGGTTTTGACAAAGAATATCAGGATATTAGTATCAGTGGAGATATGATTATTATGTGTGATTCAGAAAAAGTTATGATGTATAATTTAAAGGGGATTCTTAAATTTGATGGAACCATGGAAGAGGGAGCGGTCAAAAATATTTTCCAGGTAGCCTCCAAACGCTATATTGTGGTTTCGGAAGGTGGAATTAATACCATACGATTGAAATAAAAATTACAAAAGAAAGGCGATTTATGAATTGGTTAAGTGTTGTTATTCTGGCAGTCATAGTGCTTTGTGTTTTTAACGGAATGAAACATGGCATGGTACGTTCTGCATTTTCTTTAATTTCTGTACTGCTGACGCTGTTTTTGGGAGCAGCGCTAAATCCGTATATGAGCCGGTTTTTGACAGAGAATACGCCTATTTATGGAGTTGTACAGCAAAAGTGTGAAGAAAGCATTTCGGGAGTCTTAGAAGAGAAAATGAACCAACAGGAAAATAAGGAGGAACAGGAGCAGTTTATATCCGGACTGCCTTTGCCGGAGAGTATGAAAAAGATTCTGGCAGAAAATAATACAGCAGAGAACTATCATCATCTGCTGGCAGAGACTTTTGGAGAATATTTATCACATAGTATTGCCAAAATTGCTATTGGAAGTATCAGCCTGATTTTGACTTTTATTCTGGTAAGTATATTTATGAACCTTTTGGCAGGAATGCTGGACGGTATTTTCTCCCTTCCGGTACTGAGTTTGTTGAACAGGGCAGGAGGGGCAGTTCTTGGAGCTGTACAGGGTATCTTTTTTGTGTGGATTTGTTTTTTGATTATTACACTATTCTGGGATGCTGCCTGGGCAAAAGAGGCAGCAGTGCTGATTCAGGAGAATGAAATTACTGGTTTTCTGTATGATAATAATGTTCTGTTGCATTTTTTATCAGGAATTTTAAGATGAGAGAAAAGAAGCAGGGAAATTTGCAAAGTTCTTGCAGCTATTTTACTAGAAAGTTGACGCTTAGTTGGGTGGTTGCAAAATTTGTAAAATTTTCCTGTTTTTTTGTTGACATAGAGAAAGGATAGTGGTATAGTGTAAATCAGTCAACCGCTTTGAGGTTTGAAGGTCAAAAAAGAAAATGAAAAAAGTTGTTGACAAGAAAGAAAAGATATGATAAAGTAAACAAGCTGTCGAAATGACAGAGGAAAACATTCTTTTCAAAGAAGTTTTTGAAGAAATTGAAAAACTTCAAAAAAGTTCTTGACAAGCCGAGCAAGATGTGATAATCTAGACTGGCTGTCGAAAAAGACAGAAACAAGCGGAAACAGC
>ENA-OROR01000598-OROR01000598.1-human-gut-metagenome-genome-assembly--contig:-NODE-598-length-30896-cov-2.891508_pt1 | contig 30896 bp, 45 predicted proteins | sample MGYA00242135_ERZ509060 | MGnify/ENA primary metagenome ERZ509060 (study PRJEB26280, sample SAMEA2338742) | human gut metagenome | biome: human gut; feature: human-associated habitat; material: faeces... | reverse complement strand
TCAAGAAACATGATCAGGAAGCTTATGACGTACTGTTGAAAAATGCCGAAAACAAGTCGGTGTAGTATTGATACCACCAGCTTCTGATGTTTCTTTACCCTCTAAGCTATGCGTATGCCCAGCCTGGCTAACCTTTGACACGGAAATACTGTGCGAGTGGCTCCCAATCTCAAAGTTAAACCCCGCAGCATAACATAGAGGAGAGAGGATCAGAAAATCCTCTGTTAATTCTAGGCGATTATCCACAAGTACAGTTAAAGGATTAGTCTTTTTTACCACTCCATATACGACGTCCGTATTCTTCGTAGGTGGGTTGGTCCTCTTATTTACTTGTTTCATCACATTGAGAAGTCTATCTCCTCCAGGCATTATATAAGCACCTCCAGCTCCATAACGTGGGTGTCATTAGTAATTTTATGTGTACAGCTGCTGCAGATAACGTACTGGTTATATGGTACGACTGTTTTAAGGTCATTGATAAGCAGTACGAAGCTACGACCAGCCTTAATCTTAAAATTACCTAGACATTTTCCTAACTTAAGAGTGCGCTTAGGCTTGTTATAATACTCCAGGAGCATATCTGCTCTTGTGCGTATCTGAGCGTCGTTCATGTTTTCCTGTACGACTTCATAATACTGCAAAGTACCCCACCTGTTGATATTGGTTGAATCCTTTTCGATGTAGATCTCTCTTTTCTTTGTGTCCTTGTTTTCTTTAACGAGCTTAACCTGGTTATAGGTATCCGAGTCTATGCTCGTAGAGTATGAAAACTCAGATAAAAGAGAAGCGTCCCCGATAGCAATATTAGTACGCTCGTCGTATAGGTCTAAAAATTCCAACGTGCCCCAGTTATCCCTAATAAAGTACCATAAGTTAGTATCTATAAGCGTCTTATCTATCGCATATGCGATCATGTCTGCGTATGCTTTGTTATCATTAATGCGTTTAGCCAAAATGTGAGGGCTTTTAGCGACAAGTTTATATTTGATGCCGTAACCCTCGCAGATCTGTTTAAAAATATCGCTGGCCGTAGCGTTCTTAGTTACAAGAGTATCCTTACACTGTAAGTACCTCATTTGATCGTAGGCTGTAATGGTACAGCTCCTGCTTTCGTTCACATCAAACTTAAAGACGTAACCGAAAAACAGCTTTTCGCTACCGACCTTTACAGTAACTAAGGCTCCTAGTGCTACCCACTCTAAGCTATCCAGCGGCTTTAGTTCCAGCTCTAGCTTTCCTGGCTTCAATTCCAGATAGGTAGTAACTGCAATAGAGTTTACGACCTGCGTTATATTTAGTGCTATAGGTTTACCGTTTTTTGTTTCTGAGTGCTGGATAATTACTTCTACGTTTTCCATTAGACTACCTCAACGGCCGAAGCAAGTACCCAGCCCTGCCAGCCCCCGGACATGGTCGTAACGTGGTAAGGGTGCGACCCTTTAGTGTTAATAAAGTTGATTTTTCCCTTAAAGTTACGTCTCCACTGCCCAGGTCCTGCACCGTAAGAGTCTCTATGCAGCTGTCCGTTTACGATAACAGTACATCCTGCATAAACAGACTTTTTAGCAGGTGGTGCCGGCTTGGGCTTAGATACGCTTACGGACGTGTTGACATTTTTGGTCTTAGGTCTATTGGACCCGTAGTCTGTCACTTTTACTTCTTTTACACCATAGGACTGATACTCTTTTAAGCTAAGCGTATAAAATATCTCTCCAGCTGGCCCTGCCTGGACGCCATACTCGAAGCTTTCAATAGCACAAAGAAGATTGATTTTCGTATCAGAAACAATTAAACGAAGCGGTTTTTTCACTTTTCTTACATTTTCGATAAAGTCTACATAAAAATTAGGGGGCTTGAAGTCCCCTTTAGTTAGCACATAGCTCGCGTCAGCTGTAGCGGGGAAAAAGCTCTCAAGCTCCATGGCTGCAAGCTTTGGAGCTTTTAGCATATTGATTTCTCCAAGCGATACGATCTCTGTAGTTTCGTTGTTACCCTCCCTAGATAAATTAATCTTGTCTGGGTTCACAGGAAGAGCGACAACACGATTATCATATTCCATAAATATTTCTACCATGCTATCCCTCCTCGTCTAATATAGTTTCAGCCAAGGCCTGCTCCGTCATCGTTTCGATAGCGTCCATGATCTTGTCTACGTCGGCATTCTCGTGAACGTCTCCGAAAGTAACCGACATGTTCGGCTGCAATGTCGTAAATTTGTTTACGAATTTCGTAGACGCGATATCTTTAAGCATTTTGATATCGTCATCACTTAACTCCACGTCATCCTCTATTTTCCCAATCTTATCGAGCTTACCACCCGAGATAGTAGGGCTACCAGCGGAAGATGCCAGCTTATCCAATCCATCAAAGGCTCTGTCGCCGAAGTCTGCGATACCGATATCCTCCAGGCCTCCGAAAAAGTCTCCTACTTTTTTATCCACACCGGCACCCCAGTTATATCCGTTTTGGAAAGACTGGCCAATATCTTTAAAATTACCATAGTCCAGGACATTGTTATCCCATCCTTTGGGCTTTTCTCCTATCCAGGAGTCAATATCGGATTTAGCGCCGTTTAAGGCTGAGATAGCACCGTTCCATACGCCATCGCTATAGCTGATTTCTCCAACCTCCCCGATATTGATACCGGGTAGCTTATTAAGTAGTTTGATGAGACCATTTACCGCGCCTATGGCTTTATTGGCCGCCCATACGAACGCATTTGCAATCGATGTGGCCAAACTATTTACGCTGTTGAGCCCATCTATGCACATATCCAGAATTCCTTTAGCAATGTTTCCCATTGCTAATCGTGCCGCATATTCCGGATTATTCCATATACGAGCGAACCAGTTGACGAACCAGGCTATGACATTGTAGGCCGCCATGAAAACGTTGTAGATAACTGCGCCCAACGCGAAAAATACGCCAGCAACAAAACCAGTTGCGCTGTAGGATGTGCCTGCGAAGTGATTAATCGCTCCTACGGCTGCGTAGATAACCGCAATAAGAGCAATGATACCAATAACGATCCATGTGATTGGGCAGGCCCATAACGCTGTATTAAGTCCGTACTGCGCGGCGGTAACGGCTAGTGTGGACGTTATCTCCCCACCTGTTGCTGCAACATGTGCAAGCTTTGCAATCGTCATGATCTTTGTCGCCACGCCCGCAGCAAGAGTGGCTATCTTATTGGTAATAAGCGCCGCAGTATAGATACCTAAGACGGCGGCAAGACCTTTCATGATAGGCCCTATCCATTCCATGTTACTTCTCAGGAAGCCTATGGCTCCTGCTAACAAGTTAATCGCTCCAAGTGCGATATAGGCTCCTGTTGTAATAGCTCCGCCGATGGCGTCCGCTATAAGCTGTATGTCTTCTGAGTTAATCATTTTCGAGAACGAGTTAGACACTTCCTGAAATTTAGCAGCGGCGGTATTCTGTACCAGGTTCATGGCCTGGCCAAAAGTCATAGGCATTTGCTCGAATTGTCGGTTGACTTCATCCGAACAGTCCGCCATAGCTTTCTTGATAACATCCGCCGTGATAGCTCCATCCGAAGACAGTTCCTTGAGTTCCGCCTTTGATTTGCCCATAGAGTCTGCGATAGCATTAGCCAGCATAGGGGCGTTTTCAATAATAGACCTAAACTCGTCCCCCTGTAATCGTCCGGAAGCCATTGCCTGGTTTAGCTGATACATTGCCGCACTCGCTTCCTGAGCCGATGTGCCAGATACTACAAACATCTTGTTAAGCTGTTCTGCGAATGCTATGGCCTCGTCATTTGACTTAAAGCTATCCTCTGCTAGCAGGTTCAACTTGGCCACGAAGTCTGCCATAGCTTGATAGTTACCTCTTGACCGGTTAGCTGCAGCCATGATTTTTGCCTCTAGGTCTGCCGTTTTCTGAGAGCCATCGTTGATATTGTTAAGTCTCGACTGTATCTGGCTTAGATTATCCAAGTAAGCAGCACTGCCAGATACAGCGTCCCACGCTTGACGTGCCAAACTAATACCGGCCGATAAGTTAAGCAGTCTAAGACCGCTACCGCTTCTCTGAGATGCGTCATTTACATCATTAAGATTTTTTTCCAGTCGGTCCGCTTCATCGTTTACGCGATTTAGCTGTTCTTTCATTTGCTGTCCGAAGTTGTTACGGCCCAGCGCGATAGCCTGGTAATCGATACCTGCTAACGCTTTTGTTACTTTTAGGCCCTCTACATCTACATCCGCGGCTTTTTGTTTAGCCTTGGCCATTGCGGATGCAATTGCTCTTCCTGCTGCGCTTCCTTGCGCTCCGGCACTTCTGAACGGAGCCGCTAGATCATTTGGCGCACGTATTCCATTAATCGTTCTCTCCAGCTTAAAAGCAACAGAGTTAGCTTCTTCTGCCTCTTCGGTAAGCGGCGTAAAGACACCTTTTTGTACAGCCGGTGCAAAAAGACTTGCGGGCGGTGTACCCGCAGCCTGGGCCGCCGACACGTCCGGCTTAGCGCTACCTTTGTAACAGCTATGCATTTGTGCATCGTTCTTGGCCACATCGATGGCTACGCTTACCCTTTTGTTGTTGAGAGCATCAAGCTCGGTCTGCATCTTGATAACGTCATTTCGGGCAGAATTTATAGCAGCCTGGGCCTGCTTGATACTTGCCGTGTCAGACATAGCTCCTGCGGTTGCTTGATCCAGCCCCTCCATAACGCTTAGCGTCTTTTGCATGGCGACGAGCATCTTATCGAATACGGGCGACATACGATCCTGCATATAGATAGCATTTCGTACTGTTGTCATAAATTTCTCCTATTCTTAACTGCTTCTTTGAGCTTTCTTTTCCTCTTTTGACAACTCTTCGATAAAAGCTACGACCGTGACTTTCTCGCGAAGAGAGAGTCCCATATACTTACTTGGCTCCCAGCCAAAACGCTGTAAGCATACGTAAGCATACCACGTATCCGGGTCTCTCTCCTTTAAGAGTTTTTTACTTCGTCTTTAAGCTCTTCTGTGTCTTTATCGAAGCCACTTAGCTCCTGGATATATCCAGCAAGGTTGATGATTTCCCCCGGAAGCAGCACTTTTCGTACAGCATCCTCTGGAGTTAAGACACCAGCTTTTTTAACAAAGTCAGCACTTTTAAAGTTAGGTGTTACACAGCACTCTAAGATTAGACCAATGTTAAATCCCGCACTGTCAAAAGTCATTTTTCCCTTGCGGTACATCTTTGTATGCTTTTTCTGTAACTGCCCGTATAGCTCGTTATCCATAGCCTTAATTTTAAAGCTGAAAGGGATACGATCGGAGATCTTAACCTCATCCTCTAAATTAATAGGGTTATTAAGCAAAAAGTCCTCCAAACTTACTGCTTTTTCTACTGCTGTGTTTTCGACTTCTTTTGTCATTGTCTTTTTCCTCCTATCTAGTTTTCAAAAAGTAAAGAAGAGCCCACAAAAAGCGAGCTCTTAGAAATAACTTGGTTTTGTAAATTCGTCCAGGACGTCCATATCCATAAAGGTAAAGTCGAAGTCCTCTTCTAATGCGGTTGAATCAATATCGAATTTTGCTACTAGGATCTTATCCATGTTGCAGCCTCTTAATACTGTGGTCTGCTTACCCACAGAGCTTTCTTTATCCTCATTAGTGATGATCATATCAAAGTCGAAGTCTTTACCCTCTTTGGCCAGGCGCTGTGCCAGCTTAACAAAAGTAGACGTCATATAGTACATAGTACAGCTTCCTGTACCATTAATGGACTTTAGTTTACTATGTTCCCAGTGCGATCCGGCTACACGTAAAGCGTCCTTATTTTTATTGATAAAAGCCTCTACATTTTTTACCTGGAAAAGGGTCTCAAGGTTTCCCTCGATTTCCATCTGGACGATGCCCTCTCCACCATTGACCGTGTCCTTGATGTTTAGAATTGTATTTGACATTTCTTACGCACCTCCTAGTTTACTGTTACAGTCATGTATAGCTTTTCCATGCTATCTAATGGCTGTACTGATACGTTTACGACAATAGCGTCGATACTTTCCCCGTCTAGCACTTCTACATCCTCAGAAGTAAAGTTTTGAATGGCTTCCATGTTCTGCAGCTCTGAGAAATACTTAATGATAGCAGCCTTAAAAGCGTTTTTGCCCGCTTCGTTACGAGTTACCTTACCGATAAAGCTGTTTTCAAAAGTAGATCTAACCGTCGTCGCAATATCATCCAGCGTCCTAATCACACGATTTTTCTTGAAAGAGTCGTTTTTATCCACTCCGACATTTACCAAGGTATTAATATCGGATTCAATAACTACCGCTCCATCCTGTCGATAAGAAAGCATGAAGCAGCCGTTTTGGATGCCTGCCTCGATTTCTTCGTCAGTCTTAGGATTGATGACTTCCAGCGCACCTGTAATCACTCGGTAAGTGTTTGACTGATTGATAGGCGTACCTGCTGTTAAACCGGCTACCATTCCGACAAAAGCATCTACATCTACTGTTTCTGTTTCCGTGCGGTATCCCTGGTCTACAGAGATTACGCCCTCTGAGTCCGCGCTAGGGTAGTTGTTAACTACGGCCTGCACTTTACGTCCGGCGTCTCTTAATGACTTGATATAAGGAGCCACAGTAGCGTTAAGTGTTTCTCCATCCACGCCATTAAGAGGAAGCCCTACCGTATTCCATTTTTTATCCTTGATAGCGGCAAGGAAATTACTAAAGCTTGTTGTCGTGATGCTTCCATCCGTACCGCCTGTAAGTTTTGTGCCAGCGTTGGCTTTTAACTTACCTGTACCAGAAAACTCTACAAAGTCGTTGGCTTTCAGCTCCTCGATGTTTCTGGCAGTTTGGCGATCCTTTGTAATCGAATTTAAAAGAGTCACTACCTCAAACACCTCTGATGTAGAAGTTTCGTTTATGGCAATGGTAATAGCATTACCCTTAGTACCACTATATCGAGCTGTTACGCTCAACTCTTCCGAGTCCCCTATAGTTGCACTGGCTTTTACACCCCCCGTAGTCAAAGAGTAGACCAAAGCCTTGCTTGCATACTTCATCGCCTCTACAAGAGGCTGTACAGCAGGGTCGTCGATGGTACAGCCTAACTTTTTAGTAAAAGTGCCGTCGGCAATCTCTGCGGCCGTTACCTCTACTGCCTTATCTTCCGGGCCCCATCCAAGAGCCAGCGGCAAGGCCACGATACCTCTATCGCTCGCAGAGACGTTAACGTTACGTACCGCTTTGAAATTGATATATGCACCTGGGCGCACTTTCGTCTGCCCGTTCCATACTCCTGCATTTGACATACCGTCTTACCTCCTTTGTTTTCTAAACTTTTTTGACATTTTCTTTTAGTGTTTGCATATAAGGGGCCTGCGCCGGAACTATCCTTTTCTTGATATCGTAGGAAGCCAATACAACAAGCACCCCATCAGAGGTCTCGCAGTCCATGTTTTCTGCACGAGCTGAGAAGTTGTCTCCTCTAACCACTCGCAGAAGATCTGCTACTTGACCTCCTATTAAGTCTAAATGCGTACTTAATTCATTTTTAGCCAGCTCTTCCTCTGGCCGGTATCTTATTTCTACAAGGTAGCTTTGCCTGTAAAAATCAAAGCCTGCCTTGATTTGCAAGACTTTAAGATACCTTACGAAAAAAGCAGGGAGCTTTACATTAGACCCCTGCTTGTCTCTGTATATCTTACAGTTAGGAAATTCTTTCTTAAGCGCTTTTGTAATACACGCTTTTAGAGTTGTATTATCCATTTATAGCACCCCATGTCTTTTCAAAAAGAGCGAAAACTCTTTATTAAAACGTTTGGGCAGACGTTCCTCTAATTTGGCTATGTTTATCGTGGCCATGTAGTATCCCTCTACCCAGTTCTTGCGATTTCGGGTAGCATGCCCATATTCTACATAGCTTGCATAATCCGCATCATTCGCCAAGACGAAGCCCAGCTTGTTGCCCGGCAGTCTGTAGACGTTGGTAATACGCCATCTCCTGCGCAGATTACCGGTATCTACAGGAGTTCTGTCCTTTACATTTCCCAGAAGCCACTGGGCATTTTCTAGCAAGAAGCTTTTAAGCCATTCATCCAGCTCCTCAGCTGCAGAAACATAGCCCTCGTAGAGTTTCTTTAGCTCTTTGTAATCAACTGGCACTGGATTTTACTCTGCTTTCCAAAAGGACAAACTCCTGCGCTAGATCGTAAACCATCGGATCTCCAACTTTCCCTTTATAGGTCTGTACTACCTTGGTACGCCCCAGGTACTTGTCTGCTATGACCTCATCCCCTTTGACCAGCCTAACTTCCGGAGAAAGATAGACCTTAACGCGTGCTTCTACCATATCTACGTCCCAGTGTTCCTGGTCGTACTCGTCCGGCTTTAGCGCAGATATATGGCAGGGAATACCGACAAGCTCTTTTGAGTCGTCTAGCACTTCTCCCGTCGTACCATCATCATTTTCTTTTTCGACATATCTTAAGACTGTCAGCTTGTCCGTGTAGATCTTCTCTACATACTTTCTAAGTCCAACGTCCATAGACTACCTCCAGAATATTCCTCGATAAGGTAATAGATCGCTCTGGTACTTTTTCATTACTTCAGCCATATTTGCACAAGGTACGACCTTGGCCTCAGTGGCCAGTTCGATAGTCGTATCCCCCTGCTTGATAGATTTTACGCGTTCTGAGAAGTCGTCCTCCTCAGCGTCTGCTTTTGGGTTATAGGTATCCATATCGTATATATCCGCAGCCATGTCGGCCAGAATATATCTAAGCTCGTCTGGAATGATACGCAACCTGCAGAAACGGCTAACCTGTATCGCCGCCCTTTCGATAGCCTCTTTTAGGTTTTCCTGGGTAAGTTCTTCTTTTCCAGGCTTCTTTACAATAATGGCGACGATCTGTTTTATTAGGTTTTCGTTAAGCATTTCTAGCCTCTAACGCTTCGATAACAAGCTCTGCGAGTTTCTCTCTTTTAGTGTTTGCCGGTTTAGGGATACCTAGTGCTTTAGCTGCGTCTTTTAAATCATCATAAGAAAGCAGTCCTACCTTAGCTGCAAGCATAGGGTCGTTAGGATCTATCCCCTCTAACTCTGTCGGCATCATAGACTCGATGGAATAATCGTCCTTATCCCCATTCGGGTCTATACCCACTCCGGTATCTCCCCTTTGCGGTTCTTTTCCGTTTTCTTCCTCTCCAGCTTGTTCTCCTGCTTCCTGTGGCGTTTTTTCTTCTTCATAGGGTAAATATCCCTGGCCTTTGTAAAGTATCTCATACGCTTTATTTGAGGCGAAGATAATACGCCCGTCTTTTACGTATCTAGGCATAGTTTCATCCTCCTGTTATTTTACTTTGATTACGGCTTTACCGGCTTTTAAAGCCTTGCCTGTACTGTCGATTTCAGCAACGATAACGACCTCATTATCCTCTGCGGCGATTTCTGCAGTACCGTCCCATGCTTTCCAGCCGTCGCTTTCTGCAGTTAATACCTCGTGGTATTTAGGCATTGTCAAAGAGTCGCCAATCTTATACAGCAATGAATTAGACTCCTGCGCTTTTGCACCGATAATGATCGTCTTACCTACTACAGTTAAGCTAGGATATGAAGCAATAGGGATATTTACTAACTGTCCCGGTGTAGTGTCCTTTGTGGCCAATACCGCAAAGGCCTTTTCGTGAACAGGCAAGAAAGCGAAACGTGCTGTGACTTTAAGCGCGATCATGTCCTGCTCTGCCAAAGATAAAGGTTTACCGTCAGTCCATAATGTATCCTGTAAAGTAGCCTCTCTCAGGGTCTCATACTGTAATCCCTGGTACACACCTACTAAAGACTTGTCCCAGTCTCCAGCGAATAACTGTGCTTTTTCTCGGTCAAAGGAAGATTTTCCTTTCGCAAAAGTGATAGGTACGCTATACAATTCTGTAGTGCTTACGCCCTGTACGTATAACTGGTTTCCATCTGCATCACGCAATTTACGCAAGCGGTTCTTGATACCTGTGTGTGCGATGAACCCGTTAACGTCTAAGCCCTCATCTTCTACCAAGGCCATAACGTCTGATACATCCAGGTCTAGAGACTCGTTCGTCCCGTCTACGACAAACATTTCATTTTTAACAGCATTGTCGAAGATATTGAACTGGAAAGGCGAGTCGATACCGAAAAGTCCTGCCATGTCAAATTTCTGCTGGATAGCGTCTGCTACCGGTTTCTTCATTTCCTCGAAGATATTAATGATCGTATCGTTTAGTTTTTCTTTCGTTGTAGGGATAATGACACCAATTTTGTGCGCTTCCATTTTAGCATTTAAAAATGTAGCTGCAGATGTCTTGATACGTTTACCCTCTCCTACCCAGTATGCACTTGGCGTGTTAGCCCAGAAAGTAAACTCTTTTGTTGGGGCTGTCATAGGTTCTAGTTTTGATTGCGGTATCAGCGCAGAGCCTTTTGCAACAAGGCCCATGATACCCGCAGCTTTGTCCGTAGGTACAAAACCGCTTAACTGGTCTTTTAATACTGGCATAATGTTTCTCTCCTTTCTTATTTATGAACTGAAAATTCTGCCATAGCTGAGAAAATGTCTACCGGTGTTTGCGCTCCATCTTTACCTCCCGCAGGAGTGTACACGTATGGATCTCCTCCTCCACCGTTACCGTCTTTTCCAGCTTTGCCATCCTCTGGGTCGATTTCTTTAAACAGGTCCTTGTTATCTTCCTTTAACTTTTTGATAATGTCCTTGTGCCCAGAGATCTTTCCGTCCTTAAGTTCGATGGCGTCCAGGTCGATAGTCGCAGCCAACAGATCTGCGTGGGTAGCTCCCTCTTTCTTGAGTGCATCGATGATCTGCTGCTTCTTCTCTACCTTTACGACGTCCTTGTCGTATTTGTCCTGTAATGCTGCCAAGTCATTTTTATACTTTATGACTTCTCCCTGCAGCGCTTCATTTGATCCGTTGTCTTTTCTCAACGTTTCGATCGTGCCGTTAGCGGTTTTTAACTGCTCATCTAACAGCTCTTTCTGCCCTTTTAGCTTATTGTAGCGTTCGTCTATCTTTTCTTGTGCAGATAGATAGATTTTAGCGCCAGGCATGCCTTTTACGATGTTCTCGATAGTGGCGTCCTCTAAGCCTTGGGCCTTTAAAAATGCTTTAAATTGCTCGATTAAGTTCATGTCCTACTTACCTCCTACGCTTTTTACGAGTTTTGCTTCTCCTGGGAATAAATTCCGGCCGTTGTTTTACGTCCACCCGCCAGCGACGGACAATATAAAAAGCACGCCGAGCATAGCGTGCTTGTTATCAAATAAAAAGGGAGAAGTTTAGCCCCCTGTAGGCTTATAGCCTCTAAAAGTCCCAGCTTTTCGCCGAACTAGTTTGCTGCGTTTCTCATTTCCTCAACAAGCCTCTCGACCTTGTATGAGTTGAGTCCTTTGTATTTTGCAGATTTCCAGTTTCTAAAAGTTGAATAGCCTACGCCTGCTCTTTCGCAGATAACTCTCATATTGAATACATCGACATGCGCATCGATATAGATTATGTCCGCAATGTCTTCAATATCGTTAAATGACTCGTCCGTTTCGCTAACAGATAGGTAAATGTCGTACATATCATCACGGCACACCAGTAATCCGTCTTCTAACTTTTTAGGTTCGTTTTCTGCAATCAGTTCATAGTCGTCTGCTTCCATACCGTTAAAATAAGCGTATCCATATTTTTCCAGGGCTTCGTCGCTAACAAATAATTTTTCACTCATATTAAGCATCTCCTTTTATCTTGTACCTTTATTATAGTACATATTTGTACTATTTCAATACATTTTTGTACTTTTTTGTAGATAAATACCTGTTTTATCAACATACTAAAGATAACAAAATATCTCTTGAGAATGCTACAGAGGTATTATTCATAAGTAATTTTACTCTTACTCTTCAAATTCTGAAAGAGTATCATGGATGGCTTCATCAAGACGAAGCTTAGAGATATCGATTTTAGCATCTTTTTCAAGGTTAAGTGTTAAGGCACTTAACTTTTTATTTATGCTTTTCAGTTCCGCGAGTATTTCTCTTAGTAATCTATTTGACTCCATGCTTGCTCCTCCTAACTGCTTTTAAAATAATCTATTCCTACAACCACAATAGCCGTGATTATAATAGCCACCATTGAGATAAGCCCTATAGCTAGACCTATCGTCTTTAAGGTAAAGTATATATCTACCATTCTTACCCCTCCTAAAGAAAAAGACGCCCGTTATGAGCGTCTGCATATTCTAGCGTCTGCATATTCTTATAAGGTGCCCCGGCGGGTGTAGCCCGTCCCGCATTCCTTTTGACCCAAAGGGTGTGATAGCTGCTACATTCTCTATCCTCGGGGCATATCTTCTTCACTTATAATATACTACTTTTTAAGTTTACTGTAAAGAAGCTTGTTTTTCTTCTTAATTCTTTTTAGTGTATCTTCTCCTACCATGTGACCCGAAATTATCGAGTTTTTATAGTTAGGATTGTCTCCGGCTAATACAAGACGCATATAAAGTGCCTCCGAGCTATCGGTAAAGTTTTTAACGTAAATAACACTGCGAGCGTTTTTGTGATCTTCATATATTAAGTCGGGATCTAATATACCCTCTTTATAATGCTTCATTACAAAATCGTAGGCTTCTGGGTGTCTGTCCCTTGCATGAGCCATGCGCTCTTTCATAAAAATAACATCATCAGTTAATAACTCGCCGAAGTTTGCTTCTATTTCTTCTTTACCTATTTGTACTTTACCTGCGGGTTCTGAGATTTTCGCAAGCTCCTTTTCTGCATCCATCTTGTCGAGTTCCGGCTGTACGTATTTTTCGTACCATTTGTCGTATGGCAGGTCGTACTGGCTTTCGTCCTCGTCGTCATAACGGGTCTTGGCTCTGGTCGTACATCTGCATATAGGATGCATAGGCGGATAGTTCTTGCCTGCCCTGGCGTCCTCTACGGGAAAGTCCTTGCCGTTGAGCTCTGCGCACACGGAGCATACCCTAAAATCCTTGGAAGTCATGAAGACGTAGCGCTTCGTGTTCAGCTCCTTGTAGCAGTTGAGCTGTGCCTGTTCTATTACATTGGCAGCCTCCGTGCGTATGAGCGTTTCTGCCCGCCAGGCAGTTCCACCCTTACCGGTCTTTCCAAAGCCTAGCGCCCTAAATTCCCTGGCTATGACGTCCGGATGCTTTCCCTGGATAAGTCCCTGTGTCAAGACTTCTTCCAGCTTATCTGCGAAGTTTCCGGATAGATCCCACACTTTTTTACTGTAGTTCTTACCGCTCCAGGGCGTTTCCATGATTTCCCTAACGACCACAGGGTCAAAGGCTGGTATGACCTGCTTAGGCTCCGGTATGTCATTTCCCGCAACGTCATACAGCGTCCTTAGATAGCCCTCTGTGTACACGGACTCTATCTCTTCTCGCACACCGCGGTTGAGCATTTCCTCCAGGTCCGAGGCGTGTTGTTTGATATTAGCTATAAAAGCCTCTATGCGTTGCACCCTTGCTCTAACTGAAAGCGAGTGCAGCTCCTTTTGATATTTCTTCACATATTCCGGGTCATGGTATTTTTCGATGTAATATTTTAGATCTCGCTGAAATTCCGCTCTCTCGTCGTCTGTGAGATAACGCAGCACGTCTGCATACTCCATCTTGTTATCCACCGCGTATTTCATGTATATTCTGTGAATCTCTTTGTCCAGTGCGTCTATAATGTCTGCTATGGCCTTTCGTATCTTCTCGATCTGTTCGTCCGTTATCTCGTCTACGCGTTCCTGCTTCTGTCTTTCACGTTCTGCCCAGTATTCTGCGCTGGTCATGAGCTATCCCTCTTTACCCGATTTTTTTGTATTATCGATAATGCGGTTATCGTAGATTTCTTCTTCTTTGTGTTCTTCGTCCCACAGTTCCTGGCACTCTTCCAGGTTATCTACAAATGGATGATTTTTCCAGATTAGTTTAAGAGGTACGACGCCCACAGAGTCCTTGCAGATCTGCGCGGTTTCCAGGTCATTGCTGATACGATTACGTGTAAATGTAATGCTGATAGGAGCGCTGATAGCAATATTATGATATTCGCAGATGGCTCGGATGAGTTCTCTGAAACCTGCAGTAAATTCTACTTCTTTATCCCCTACCTTTAAGTCCAGGTCACGGTAGAAAAACTTAAGCGTCTCTCCGGACGCATTGCCTACCGACGTAACGTCTCTGCTCAGTGCCTGGCCTGATGTATAGATTTCTTTCTTTAGTGTGTCTATCAGACTGTTTCTAGCTTCTACAGGAATGTCTATAGTCAAGGTTCGCAGGTCCCCTTTAGCTCCATCGATACCATCGTCTCCTACGGCTACGGTCTTAAATCTTTTCAGGTCGTCGATAAAATCACTAAGGTCGGTACCTCCGTAGTTTTCCAGGATATAAATAACCTGCTGAATGTCCATAACGTCGTTGACATATCCGCTAACTACGATATCGTAGGCGTCTATCTGTCCTTTATACTTGCTTAAGCATCCCTGGTATCGGTTGTTATTGGGGAAAGCGATAAAAGGAATGCGTCCGAACATGTGAAACAGCGTTCCCTCATCCTCTGTCTGCGACGGGAGGAGAGATGCACTGTTTAGATCTCCAGGCAGTAGAAAATACTCGCATTTCGAGCTGTCCCACAATTCTACGCGAGTGTAATTTTTCTTGGTAGCCCCCTCTGTCTTTGTGATCATGTAGTAGCGTATCAGCTTGTCCATTTTATGCTCCAGACTGTCGGCCATTATCGGTATGATCTGATCACTTGGAACCGATGCGTATACAAGGGATTTCTTGGTCACATCTACCCAGTAGTGCAGCCAGGCACATCCACTATTACAGGCTTCTACGTCTAGTGTGCGACTAATCTTTAAGAAATTATCCCCCAGTGCCGCCGTTACGGCCTTGTTGGCTTCTTCCTCTCCGATGTCTACGATAGGCGCGTAGCTTAGCAGGTAATCGACCTCTTCATCCGTGATAAGCTGATGGAAATTATGTGGTATTCGATTGTCTGCTTTCCTTAGCAGGTCTTTCGTCTCCAGCAATACGCCTCGTCGCAAAATAGGGTTGTTAATGTAGTAATATTCCCTGGCTATGGCAATTTGACGGCGTCTAGGCTGGTCGTCTATGATACGCTGCATGATATCTTTCTTTTCATCGATCGTTAGCGGCATTTTATTTCCTCCTTACTCTTCTCCCTTAAGTACCTTGGTACCGGATATCTTATAAGTCTCGACGCATCCAGTTAAGCAGTCTGGGACGTCATCGTGTTCGTTTTTACCCTCTTTTTGGTATTTAAAGATCTGCTCCTTAAACTCCGGCCAGCGCTCTCTCCAGTTATACGGCATGATGACCTTTTCCATGACGGTCGGAGCTTCTGAGAGGATACGTGCTTTTTTGTTTTTGCTTTGATGGAACCAGCGCACCCTTACGCGTTTCTTAGGAAATTTTTCCTTAAGGATACGTCTTACGTTTCTGGCGAAGCCTTTACCTCCATTATTTGACTCTATAATTGCTAGGTTTACGTTATTTCTCGCCAGGATTGCCGCATTGGGCTCTTCTGTCACTTCGTTTTTTTCCTGCGACAAGTAGATGTCGAGAATATAGAGACAGTCCAAATACACGCCGTATATGATCGTCACTAGGTAGTCGCTTCCCTCATCGGCCGTATCGGTGTAGCTTCGTGTATATTCAAAATACGGAGGCAGTTCCTTGTATGTCTTGAACTCCTCGTATAATCGTCCTTTTAGGTCAATTGGGTTCTGATTGTAGTTAGCTTCCACGATGTCCTCTCCCATGGTCGCTTTTTTCTTGTCGAAATCGGCACGGCTCAGCACTTCTTCACATAACATAGAGCCATCATCCTGCACAGCTTTAAAATTGATATGTCGTACCTTGTAGCCAGCTTTTGGCAGGTCCTCAAGTGCTCTGCCAGCCATATCGTCCGTGGCCCAGCGCGTCATGATGATTATGATCTTGCCACCGGTCTCAAGTCGGGACAGCATGGTATCCGTGAACCAGTCCCATATTTCCTGCTTGCGCCCCTCGTGGTGCGCTTCGTAGGCGTTCTTGATGGTGTCGTCCAGGATAAGTAGGTCTGCACCGAAACCCGTAGCGGTTCCTCCTGGGGAAGTTGCAAGATAAGAGTTGTATCCACCCTCTACGCTCCACATGTCTTTAGCAGCATCCCCATACTTGATTTTTACATCAGGAAAAATATCCGAGAAAATGATTTTTTCCTCATCAGCTTTCTGCTCGTCTATGTTATTTCGTACGTTCTTAGAGAAAGTCGTGGATAGCGTACTGTTATACGACCCTGTCATGATCTTTTTCGTTCTATCCTGGCCAAGCGTCCACTCTACGAACTTTCCGGCGGTTCTGCTCTTTCCATGTCGCGGCGGTTCGCATATGACGAGCACGTCGTCGTCGGAAAATAAAAAGGCCTGCATTTCCTTGCAGGTCTTGACTAGATACTTTCTACTCGGTTTGTAAAAATCGCCGGCCGTTACCTGGCAGTAAGAAAAAAAGTCGTTACGTGCGGCCTGTATCCTTGCTCTTTGCTGGATACGCACTCTCGGCAGCTCATTCATCGTCTAGCCCAGCCAGTTCTCTTAACTCTTCTGTGCTTAGGTCTGCCAGCTTTTCATCCAGCGGATTAACTCTCTGCACGCTGGCTTCTACCTTGTCCGTCGGTTTTTCTCCCACAGTGTCCCTCAACCATGTAGCGGCCTTGACGTCTCCGGCGGCTGCAGCCTGTATCATCGATATGGCTACAAGTGTTTGATTATTGCAATCCGCCTCATCGATGCCCAGTGCCATCAGTGCATTTTTCTGCTCGGAAAATCCAGGAGGAAGTGACAGAAGCATGGATACGGTCTCTCTTAGTCTTTTTCTCCTCCTGCGCGCCTCTCCGCTCTTGATGCCGCCTTTTCTTCCACGTTCTCTGGCTTCTTCTGAGTTCCTTACTGGCCTTAGGTTTGCTAAGCTCTTTTCTCTGCTATCCATGTTCACACCTCCTCTCTGATAAAATGAAAAAAGAGGCAACATCGGGTGCCTCTTCTACAATCATTCCATGATATCAGTATAGCACCAAAACCCCGGGAATGGTAGACATTTTTTAAATTTTTTCGCAAATTATGGACAAAGCACGCTCTACCGCTCTTAGAAGTTTCTTAGAATTGGTCAGACCAAGCTCATCGACACACTTCTCCACATCGCTGCATCCATTGACGATGACATACAGATGCACGATATTATACAGCTCTTCGTCCAGCATGCCCAGCCATGACTCTACATCATTGACTCGCTTGTCATAATTTTTCTTTTCCTCCAGCAGTTCTTCTTGTTCTGCGAGCGCGACAGTTATCCAGCTGTCCTTGATGGAAGATACGGAACCGATGCCCCCGCCAAACGGTGCAGCGGATACGGCACCGCTCAGCTTATAGTCCAGTCGGGCGATCTTCTCTTCCAGCCATTCCTGCTTTGACAAGTAAAACTTGTAGTCAAGCATCTCGTGCTTGATATGCTGTCTCTTCAATACTTCGGCCTCCGCTGTGCTCACTGTGATGTCTCCCATGTTATTATCCTCCTCTTCATGATGATGGGAAAGCGCGCGGATCATAATCTGCACGCTTCTCTTTCCTGTCTTAATTTTGCTTTATCTTCCGGTACGAGCACAAAGGCATATGCGCCCATGCGCTGCACTTTTTCCACTACCTTGTCTTTTGCAAGCTTGGCTCCCAGAAAGTCCACGAACTCCCCGAGCGTTACGTTACCGGGCTGCGCCACCAGGGCATAGCCTCGACGTTTCATCCCATTTGGTTTAGTGTGAACAAACTTGACGAGCTGCAGCTTGCTTATCTCCTCTATGGTCTTCATACCGTCCTGGCTTACTATCCCACTTACTCGCATGGCTCCCAGGCTCCTTTATACTGTTCTCTATAATGCTCCATTACCTGCTCTATGACTTCTGAGTCTCCGGTAATAAAAATCGGCTGCATAGGCCTATTGAAAGTAAGCATACTAACATACAAACGCTTAGAGACCTTAATCTGCTCTATTTCCTGTTCGTCTAGTTCAACGGCGAAGCAAGTAGCTCCGCACGGTCCTGCTACCTTATGAGCGCAGAGCGTCTGGTACTCGTCCTGGCTCTCTGCGATCTTCACGTTTACCGGTAAGTTAGGCGTAACGTCTTTGCACGGTTTCATCGTCTGCACCTCCTTTATACACTGCTATGAGCGTCTGGTACTCCTCGCACAGCGCCTTATAAGTGTCTCCTTTGATAAGTTCCTCGTATTTATCAAACAACGGCCCGCAGGCATGATTAAGCGCATCCTTTTTCGTCCTACCATTGACGTAGATCTTGCCGGACGCTAAGTCTAATACTATCCATTTTCGCTTAATATCGTCGTAGTTTTCAAAGTTTCGATATATGGCAAAATTATGGCCCCTATATGTAAAGATTTCTGCTTTCACTTCGACAACGGAGCGGCTCTTATGCCCCTCCTTGTCATAGTGGGAAAGCACCGCATATACTGTCTGTTTCTTCATGCTATCTCTTTCCTTTCTTCAATTCTCTAAAAGTCTCTATATCCCTGATTCTTTCCTTACTGCCCAGATATTCCGACAGGTCCTGTCTCATGCTGGCCGTTTTCAAGTCTTCGAGCATGAAAGATCTGCGTCCAGCCGTGTACAGCCCTTTTCCGGTTTCTAGATCCACTAAAACGTGGTCATATTTACGCCTAGAGTCGTGTATGTGCAATTTTTTGTATGTTCCCCATGTTACACCTAGGTAGCTAAAAATTTGACCGTGTACAACGCTTAAAACAGGTTTGTAGATTATTCGACCTTTCTCATCGACGCCGTCAAACTTATTTGCCCTTATCGGAAAGCTTGCTTTTTTTAGTATCAGGTCCATCAGGGTTCCCCTCCTCGTATCTGTCTGCATCATTCATCGCACCGCCGTATACGACGGCCCATATCGCAAAAGATATTAATATCCATGTTAACGCCAATAATATTATCGCTGCTATCCACATATCCGGACCACCTCCCAGTTTCTTAAAAACTTGATCCTGCGCCATTTCGGCATGTCCATGAACCAGCTCAGCTCTGCCGTATGCATCACGGGCCTTGTCCTGTGTCGCAGTACGACATAGCCGTTTCGGTGTTTTGGCCTAGTACCCATTTCCCTGTGCCTCCTGCTTTAGCCATTCCTCCAGCTTCTTGACATTGTTACAAACACCTTTGAGAGGACACATGCCACACAGTCCCCCTGCGCCGAACACAAAGCAGACATTCTCTCCGGTGTCAAGGTCTATCAACTGCGCCAGCTGTTCTGCATATTTTTCTGCGTTTGTCATAGGCTATCCCTCCTCTTGTCTCAGCCTAGCTTTAAGTCTCTCCATCAGTCTCTTTTGTGAGCCGTCCTTAGCCTCTAAGCGTTCGAGTGCTACCTCATCGCAGGTATCCTCACAGACGATATGGTGTATCAGCACTTTCTGCTTCTGGCCTTGACGGTGTAGACGAGCGTTAGCCTGTGTGTATATTTCCAGGTCGAACGTCATGGAAAACCATACGATGATGTTGCCTCCGTCCTGTAAGTTAAGCCCATGTCCCATAGAGGCTGGGTGTACAAGGGCTATATCGACCTCTCCAGCATTCCAGGCTATACGGTCTTTCTGCTCCTTAAGATCTGAAATTATTAGTTTCTGCTTCTTCAAGCGCTTTTTAATTCTTTCGGCATCATGCTGGAACCAGTAGAAGACCATTACCGGCTTTCCGTTCGCCTCTTCGATGATGGCCTCCAGCTCCTCCAGCTTGGCGTCATGGATCTCATGCACGTTATGATCTTCGTCGTAGATGGCACCATTAGCTATCTGCAGCAGCTTTTGACTTACCTGTGCGGCCGATCCTGCTGTGATGCTTATATCTTCGAGCTCCAGGACTTTCTCCCTTTGGAACTCCTTAACCTTTTTTAGATCCTTTTGGCATAGCTTCACTTTGCGATATATGTACATGGCCTCCGGTACGTCTAGCCAGTCCTTAGCAGATAGACTTATCACGATGTCGCTTATGGCTTCGTGAATTTTCTTCTCTGCCCCCTCTTTTGGCGTGTAGTCGTTGAAGTATCTTGTCTTATACACATTTCCTACCCGTACGACTTCCTGTCTTAGCTCCTTGTTGAAATACTTGGCCCTAAACCCTGTAAACGTCTTGCCTAGTCGTTCTCCCTGGTCTACCAGGTACATCTGAGCCCATAGATCCTCTACACCTCTAGGCTGAGGGGTACCGGTTAGCCCCACAAAATATTTTACTTTCCCAGAGTCTACTACCTGCTTCATTGCCCTAAACCTGTCGGAGTCCGGAGACTTGAAAGAGGATAGCTCGTCGATAACGACCATATCGAAAGGCCAGTTATCCTCGAAGCCAGCTGCGAGCCACGCTACGTTTTCTCGATTTATGATGTATATATCTGCATCTTTTTCCAGGGCTTTCATGCGCTGCTTAGGTGTTCCAAGTATCTTAGAAAATCGTAGCTCGCTTAAGTGGTCCCACTTATCCTGTTCTCCTGTCCATGTATCCTCGGCCACTTTCCTGGGAGCTATGACCAGCACTTTAGATACATCGTCCTTAAAGTAGTCGTAGAATAAAGTCCACAGGTACGTCTCGGTTACTACGGTCTTACCCATACCACAGTCCAGAAAAAGTGCTGCTTTCTTCGTCTTGTCTAAGTGATCCAGGCATATCTGCTGGTAGGTATGAGGTATAAAGTGCTTAGCCATGGTACCTGTTACCGTCGATACTTAGTCGCATGATCAGATTATCCACCTTGTCTTTAGTATCGATACTAAAGGCTGGTACATGCTGAGCTATTAGCTCTTTAATTCTTTCCTGCTGCAGCTTTCGAGGCTTGGCCCCCGGTCGTTTCGTTTCGATGAAAACGACGCAGCCTTTATACACGACGATGCGGTCCGGCATACCGGCAGTGCCAGGAGATTCGAACTTATAACACTTGCCCCCTAGCTTTTCTACTTGCTCCTTCAGATATGACTCTATAGACTTCTCTCTTTTCTTCGGCTTCTTGTCTGGGTTAAAGCCGTCTGCTATTCCTGACATTTCAATACTACTCTCCTCTAGCCAATATTTTTGCACTAATTGATTTATCACGTACAGCGCCTTATCATCCGATATGCCATCTAGCATATCTTTTGTGATCTTTTTCAGCTCCTCCATAGCTATCCTCTTTCCCAGTAGTACACGCCATTTATGCAAGTCGTTGATAAGGCCCATGAGTTTCTGGCCCATTTCATGCTTTTTCTAGGTATTTTTCGCCTTTTAGCCTCCGCCATTAATTCCCTCACAGGCACTCTTTCGGCTTTTTCATAAAATTCAGATAATAGCTCTGTCGCTTCCTCAATCTTTATCGGTAAATCACTCATTTCATAAGTCCTCCTTATTTTTGACAACAAAGTATACAAGTTTTTCAGTTTATATAATATATACTGTAAATAGGTAATAACTATATAGATATTAACCCCTATTTATACTTTTTACACTTTTTACTAAAAAGTTGTTTACTTTGTTTACTTTTAGCGTTTTATAGCCTATTTATCGGCTTTTTTCGGTAAACAAACTAGGTAACAAAGCATTTTTAACTTGTTTACTTTGTTTACCCTAAAATTTGTTTACTTTGTTTACCTTGTTTGTTTTGTTTACCTTTTTCGTGCACTTTGTTTACCCTATTGTTTCCCTGTTTAGACTTATGCACTTATTGATTTTCAAGCAAATCGCACATCGAATAATATTCATGCTTATACCTATCGACCTCATCCTGAAGCTGTTTTAACTCACTTCTTAGTCGTTTGATTTCCCCGTGCTGCTCGATTGTGCATTCTTCCTTACTCGCATCTGATGTCTCTAATTTTTTATACTCTTCAACAAGCTCAAAGTGTTCTTTGATTAAATTAGATAGTATTTCACGATTTGTTTTGCAATCAGCTTTTCCAGTTAATGTGCAATCATACATATCATTTAATGCAATATAACATTCTTCTTTATTCAGCATCTTCATTTACTCTCCTGTTCCATGATTCAATAACAAGTTGTCTATCTTTTTTAAAATCTGTTTTACATTCACAATTTTTGCAATACACATAATAGGTTCCGCCAGTTTTTCCAAAATGACTAAACTTAACTTTTGTTTTTACAAGTTTAGCTTCTCCACCACAGAAAGGACATGGTTTTAATTCTTTTAATTTTTCTCTTTCCATTACCCTATCCTCCTATACCCTCTTTGAGTTCCATATAAAGGGCCAAACTTAATAACTGATTTTGATTTCTTCCACCCAGGTATCTTATCCAGCAGTTTGTTAATTTCTTTTGCTTCGTAGTTAGTAAGATCTCCTAGTTTCTTCTCGTATACCTCACACCATATCTCTGCAGCGCATACTTTTTCACGTTCCGCTACACCGTCTCCTGGCGCGTTGAAAGTGTCTCCCTGCAGGAAGCTCCTGCGCTGGTATATATCCATATCTGCCCAGTCTTTCGGTAGCAGAGTGTCTAGGTACTGAGTAATCATACCTAGCTTTGGAGAGTCCTCCCCATGTGCGTCCTGAATAGCTCTGGCCTCTTCTTCTGTGGCCTTGTCTAGCTTTAGATCTTCGCCAAGGTCGTAGTATATCTTCGCCTCGGCCCATATCTTGGCCACAGTGTCCTTATCAAGTTCCTCAAAAAGATTATGCTCGGCCTTATTTACCAGGTCTACGACCCAGAAACGACGAGCCCCGGTATCGTCTCTTAGGAACTGTTTCTCATTTGTTGTACCGATGAAAATGTTTTGCCTTGGAAATTGTTCCACACGTTCTCCATAGGCTCTGCGGTATCTGTCCTCTCGCTTGCTGAGGAAAAGCTTAGTGGCTTCTACTTCAGACTTTTTTAGCGCGCTTAGCTCTCCCATTTCCATGATCCATACACCCTGCAGCTGCTCATAGCTCTCCTTGCCTGTTACGCTCGTTAAGCTATCGCTAAACCAGTTACCGCCTAAACGGTCAAATAACGTAGACTTACCGATACCCTGTGCACCGGAAAGCGTAAGCATGTAGTCGAACTTGCATCCGGGCTCATATACTCTGGCCACGGCAGCTACGAGCGTTTTGTGGGTAACTGTTCGTACATATTCACAGTCCTCTGCGCCCAGATAGTCTATAAGCAGAGTATCTACTCTTTCCACACCGTCCCATTGACAGGACTCGAGGTATTCTCTAACCGGATGGAATGTGTTACGGTTGGCCACGACCCTAATAGCGTCGCGGATCTTCTCTTTTCCAGTGATTTTGTAGTTTCTTTCTAGATAGTGTCTAAGGTTGGAATCATCGCTGTCTCGCAATGACTTATCCAGCTCCACAGACACCTTGCGCCACGGCATAGAGCTCGTGGCTATTTCTATATGGTCAAACTCGTTATAGGCGTAGATGCCTTTTAATTTTGGGTCGTTCTCCAAGATAAGTACAATGTTATCTATAGAGCTTACGACCTGCCCTTTTTCTACTTCCAGCTTTTCTATCCAGCTATCATCGTAGTCGCCTACATCTATGTCGGCGAAGTCATCTTCCTTTGTTTTGATGCCCTCGGATACGATGGTCTTTTTCGTCCGTCCGTCGTCGGATATGAACTTTAAGGCCTCCTTATAGCTTGGCAACCTGTTTGCCGGAGTATTTGCTCCGTTTGTTTCGTCGAGATGGCCAAACTTATGTATTCTGATCAGGTCAAAAGCGTTGCATAACTGCTCGCCTGCTGGGTCCGTAGAGTGATTGCTGTAGGCGTATTTATCGTCGTAGACGACTAGCCCCGCGCTCGTAGATCCATTTATATAGGTGTACCTATCCTCCGTATCGCAAGGTTCGTATACATCACTAAGAAAAGTATCAATGGCCTCGTGTATCGTATAGGTACGGCAGAAAGCTCCTATGACTCCTTTCTTGGTCAAGGGATCTTCCTGCTTGTCTTTTAGTGATTTTCTTTTCTGCTTGCTGCGGCTGGACTCCGGCCAGTAGCTGCAGTCGCTCCAGTCGTCGTAGGTGTCCAGGATTTCCTGGGGGTCCAGTATAGGCCCCTCCTGCACTTTAAATAAGTAGACACCGTCCTTAGGCGTACTAGGCCAGTACATCAGACGGCTTGGTTGATACGTCGTATCGTCAAACAGTTCTATATTGATATCGTCGGCGATACGCCTGGCGATTGCTTCATACTGTTCCGGCGTGACCGGTCTTTTCAGAGGTATGATGAGTCGAAGTCGAGGACTCTTTGGCGTATGCTTATGGGTGGAGTAAAGAGCAGCTGCATAATCATTTATTAATGTAAAGTTATCCCAGAAGTCCTGCCCAGCATAATCTACGTCCAGTGTTACTAGGCTCCTATTCTTTACATTTCCTTTTAGGCGTTGGCCATTTTCCAAATGCCCCCCGACAAAGCCCCCTATATCCTTGATACGTCCCTGGTCGTCCTTGTTCATGGCCTTGTACTCTGCTACGGTTTCATGCGTTCGCGTTGTTTTCGCTAAGCGGTCTACCATTTCTTTCCAGGTCATGATCTTGTTCTTCCAGTTCTTGTCCCAGCGGCTCTTACCTACCGAGATATTTAGCTTTATCATGCTGCGCCCTCCTCCTTTCTATCGTTTTTTTTGTTCATTAGTCTTTCATGTAGTAATCAGAGGTAAACCCCTCTGCATTGAGTATCAGGCCCTTGGCCCATGAGATAGGGCTGCACATGATTTCTCTAATGCGTTTATACGATGCCTCTGCGTTCTCCTTTTCGACTTCTATCACTGCCTCATCATGAATATGAAATACGATCTCATAACCTGCCTTATCCAGGGCCAGCATTGTGTTTGGCGTAGCGCACGGCCATGGCGGCCTCCACCAAGTCGCCCAGCTCCGCCACGATGGCGTCGAAGATGGGGCGCTCCTGATCGTCGATAATGCCGTCCTTGCCGATGCGCAGCAGCTCCCGGTCCCGGTGGGCGTCCACAAAGCCATATACCCGGTCCAGCAGCTCCATGATGGCCTCCGGGAGCCGCACCTCTCGGATATCCGGCACGATGCTCCGCGCCATGTCGGCGCTGGCCCGCAGGTGCTGGATGCCCAGGAGCTGGCTGTCGTAGGCAATGACCATCAGGTCTACCACCTCCGGGGGCGGGATGCGCTGGCCGGTCTCATAGGCCCGGATGGAGCTGTCCGAGATCCCCAGCTTTTCCGCGGCTGCTTCCTGGGTCAATCCCTTCGCCTCGCGGGCGATTTTGTAGATATTCCGCCTGTCCTGCGGCATGGTAATCACTCCTCCCTGGGGGTACAATATAAGCATGAGGTCAGACGGCCTCCTCGAAAAGCGCCGCCTCGGGAATCTGATCCACCCGCCCATTCTGGCGGAGGATCAGGATGGTGGGTTCGTGGCCCCGGAGAGTCAGGCGTACCGCGTTCTTGGTGACCACCTCGGCGCACTGCACCTTGTCAATGTCATAATGGTTCTCAATCCAGCGGCCAATCTGCCGCTGCTCCGGTGTGCAAAACATAAGTAACTCCTTTCTCAGTTTGCCGCCCCGTTTGCACCCCCAGGCGGCTCACGGCCATAGAGGGCGTCAATGCTGCATTGCAGGATGGCGGCCAGCCGGGGTAGCTTGTCGGCACTCGGCAGCGCCGTCCCCTTCACCCATTTGGTAATGCAAGAAGGCGACACTCCCATGGCGTCGGCCAACTGGATGCGCTGGATGCCCCTCTGCTCCATCAGCTCGCAGATTCTCACCACTTCACCCCCTCTAAATTTGGTGTTGTTCGAGACTGTTTGATGTGGTATGATAGGTTTAACCTCTGGTGTAATGCACAACGCCGATTAAAGCTCACTTCGGTCTTTAATGTGCAGAACCCTTTGAGCTACTTTTTTCGCGCAGTATTTGATCTCCTCGTCGCTAGGCTCTGGAAGTTCCGCCCACATGATGTAGTACAGGATGCTCAACAGAGCCAGCCGATTTTTCAGCCAGCCGATCGCGCATACAACTGCGGCTACTCCTAGCAGGGTCGTCAGCATGCTATCCCCCCTTTCCGAATTGCCCCGGGCGTTGCCGCGCCCTTGTCCTCTCTCCACCCCTATGGTAATATTGGGGCGGAGAAAGGAGGTGTTTCACATGCGAAAGACAGTGTCTGGACTTTGTCCGGAAACAAACAGCCAGCAAATGATTACCGTGACCGTAGAGCGTATCCAGCTCGGCGGCGGACTGCCGCCCAGCGACAAGGTAATCGCCTATGCCTGTTCCCATGCACAGGAATATGGGTGTAGTAGAAATGGCGCAGATGGCCGGGCATGCCCGCTGCTCCATGGTGCTGGTCACTGATCATTTCGGAGCAAAGTTGGAAACACTTGGGCGGCCTCAAAAATTGGGGCCGCCGCCCTTAACCAGTCGCCTAGGCAGGTTTTCGCATACCTACAACCCACACAGATATCACCAAATTTGACAGGTATCTCAGTTGCGGCACTTTCATGAGCGGCAACGAAATGTCTGGCTGCACAGGTGACAGCCTCCTGTGTAATTCCTATATTCGCTTCCTCTGTGAGCATATGAGCACCCCCTTCCCAGTCTGCTGGGGCGTTGCCGCGCCCTCTTGTTTACCTGTGGTTAAATCATAGCCGGAGTTTCTCCGGTTGTCAATAAGATTTTCGGAAAAACTCCGGTTTTGTAAGTTTAAACAAAAACACACCCGGAAATTTTACGTTTTGGAGGTGAGCGAAGTGGATACGGTTGATCGGATTTTTGAAATCCTCGATCGCCTGCCCATGGAGCAGCGAGAATTTGCTAAACTCGTAGGGGTTTCCGATGACACCGCAAGCGATTGGCGTCGGAGACGCTCTGCCTCCTATACAAAGCGGCTTGCCAAGATCTCGGAAGTTCTGGGCACCTCGGTGGAGTATTTACTGACTGGTGAAAAAAAAGAGCCCGCCCCCGCTCCGAAGAATGGGGACGAGCTGGACCGTGACACCATCATGGCGGCATTCATGGGTGGGGACATGGATATGAGCCCCGAGGAGAGAGACGCCCTGTGGGATGACGTGTACGAATACGCCAGATTCAAGGCCGAGCAGTGGAGGAAAAAGAAAGACCAGGAATGAATCTTTATGAGCTCTATGATTTTGCCGTGGATCAGGGGATTGATGTAGATTGGTACACCATGCCCTTCGCCAAGTCCTTCTCGATTTTCATTCCATCGCTTGACCGGCGCGCGATCGCGCTGAACCCGTGGAAATTCGAGACTATAGCGGATGAGTTCACCACCCTGGGCCACGAGGTCGGTCATTGTATGACCTACAGCTTCTATAACCGCTGGGCGGCCTGCGATATAAAGAAAAAGCATGAGAACCGGGCCGACAAGTGGGAAATCGAGCAGTTCCTTCCCCTGGACGCTCTGGAGGCCGCCGCGCACGAGGGCTGCACAGAGGTCTGGGATCTAGCCGAGCGTTTCGGTGTTACTGAGGATCTTGTCCGCAAGGCCATCTGCTGGTATAAGCATGGCAACCTTGCGGTGGATCAATACTTATGAATGTGTCCAACTTGGACACCACGACAATTTAGAAATAGGAGAGGATTTGTGTGTGGGCATTTGTAATTCTGGCGGTCATTTTCCTGATCCTTTGGCTGGTTGAAAAGCAAAAAACAAAGAGTTATGAAAATCTAAAGGCCGCAAAGGCTGCCGCAGATGCTTACGTGAATCAGAAAAAAAGTGAGGGTGACAGTTTATACGAGGCCAAACACCGCGAAGCGTTGGACTATTACTGGAAAAAGACCCAAAGCGCCGATGAACGTGTAAAAAAGGCGGAGCAAGAAGTTGTAAAGCTTGCCGAAGAAAAGGAGAACCTGCAAAAGGAATTGAAAATACTGGAGCAGGATAGCCTGTGTGCGATGGTTTCTGTTGACGCTTATTCTGACCTGAAATCTGATGAAATTAAAAATAAGCTCGCTCTTTTAAAGTCCCGTGAAGATGAACTGGTGAAATCCGGGGATGCCCTTGTTATCACAAATGACAGCGCAACAAAACGTGTACTGGAGAGCCAAAAGAAGCAGATTTTGAGGTGCTTTAATTCCGAAACAGTCTCTTTGATCGGGAGTGTTACTCCAAATAATATTGATAGCGTCCGCACCAAAATACAACGTTCCTATGATGCATTGAATAAAATCTTTCTAGTAGATGGCGTACAGATATCTCAAAATTTTTTCTCCATGAAGCTAGAAGAATTGAGCCTGGTCTATGCTTATATGCTCAAGGTTGATGAAGAACGTGAACAGAAGAAAGCCATTCGTGAGCAAATGATTGAAGAAGAAAAGGTCCGCCGGGAGATAGAACGCGAAAAGCAGAAAATTGAGAAGGAAGAAACTCAATTTAGCAATGAAGTGAAGAAGCTTATGGGTTATATGCAAAAGGCAAAGGATGATGTTGAGAAGCAACTTTATATAGATAAAATTCAAGAGTTAGAAGAAAAACTAAAAGCATTGGCCTCTGACAAGGAAAACGTTCTCGAACGAGAGCAAAATACTCGTGCCGGATTTGTATATATTATTTCGAACATTGGCTCCTTTGGAGAAAGTATATTTAAAATTGGTATGACTAGACGACTTGATCCAATGGATCGTATAAGTGAATTGAGTAGCGCTTCTGTCCCGTTCCCGTTCGATGTGCATGCTCTGATCTTTTCTGAAGATGCACCTGCGCTGGAAACCTTATTGCACCATCATTTTCAAAAGAGGCAGGTCAATAAAGTCAATCCTAGGAAGGAATTCTTTAAGGTGGATTTGGAAGAGATCAAGAAACTCGTTTTGGAGAATCACAATGCAACTGTGCAATTTGTTGACGTGCCAGACGCAGCGGAATACAGGGAAACATTACGTATAGAGCAATCTCCAGATTTAATCCAAGATTGATATCTAGCAAAGAGCCGGGGCCGTGGCCCCGGTCTCTTAAAACACCAACAATCGAACATTTGTATCATCACAAGGAGTGAACGCCATGAAAATTACCGTGATGCAGGTCAACAATGAACTCGCCAGCACCGGCGTCTCCGTCTACGTGGACGGGCAGCTCCTGGGCAGTATCGGCCCCGGCGGTAGCGTCTCTACGTCTCTGGAGGCCCCTTCTTGCCTCGTTCGGGTGGAGTGCGGTGTCTACAGCCGGGAGCTCATTTTGGGGCAGGACAGCGCCCTGCAAGTCTCCTGGGGCCTAAATCCGCCCGAGATGATTGTCAGCCATGCCAAAAAATAAGGGGGCCTACTCATGCGACGTGCAAACGGCACCGGCTCCATTGTAAAGCTCTCAGGCAACCGCCGGCGGCCCTATATCGTGAAGATCTCCGCCAGGGATAAAGACGGCTACGTGCGCCAGGTGGCGCTGAGCTACCACGCCAAGCTCCAGGAAGCCCAGGAGGCGCTGGAGGAGTATAACCGCAAGGCTGCCGCCGGGCAGACCCCCAGTGCGGATATGCTCTCCTGGACCGTGGAACAGGTCTATACCGCTTGGTCGGAGCGGGAGTACCCCAGGAGCGGGAAATCCTCTGTTGCCTCCCACAAGGCATCCTGGAACCAGCGTGTCTCTCGCTACGCCGCCCGTAAAATGCGCAGCGTTACCCTGGACGAGTGGCAGGCCATCCTGGACGAGGGTGAGGACGAGGGCCGCTCCCAGTCCAGCATCAACAACGATGCAATTTTGATCCGCGCATTGCACGCCTACGCCATGAAACGTGATATTATCGGGAAAGATTACTCTCGTTATTTGGATATCCCCACCGTCGACATCAAGGTCAAAAAGGGGGCGCTCAATGATCTCCAGCTTGCCAAACTGGAGGAGCTGGCGCGGGCCGGTTTTCCCGGCGCATCAGAGGCCATGGTTCTGTGCTATACCGGCTTGCGCATCAGCGAGTTCTTGTCCCTTACCCCCTTCGCTTACCGCTCCGAGGATGGCGGCTACCTCCAGTGCGGCGTGAAAAGCGTGGCAGGCCGTGACCGGATTATCCCGATCCACCCCAAGATCTCCGCCTACGTGCAACAATGGCTGTCAGCGGAAAAAGGCATGTCCTCCGACCGTTACCGCATCTCGGTGTTTACCCCAGTGGTAGAGCAGCTCGGCATACCAGAGGCCACCCCGCACTGGTGCCGCCATACCTTCGCCACCCTTCTAAGCCGTGCCGGAGTGGACGAGATCAAGGTGAAGCTGCTCCTGGGGCACTCCCTCAAGGGAAATGTCACCGCCACCTACATTCATCCCACCCCCGCCGATCTCGCCAAAGAGGTGAAAAAGCTGGCCTGACAAAATCACCAGGAATCCGCCGTTAGTAACGTATTAGTAACGAGCTAGTATCATTTTTTGCCTACACGCCTAGAGTTCCAGTCACTCCAGAGCCGCACCTGGTTAAAATTTTCTTAAATCGCCGTTCTCTTAATACACCCTGCACCCCGTGGAAGGTCAAGGGAAATTTTTTTATTTTCCATGTATATCCAAGCCCAGGCCTGTCCACAATAGGCTCGGAGGTGCTAAACAGCATGAAAAAACCATTCTTGAAACGAATGGGCGACTTTCTGGAGGGCAAGGGCTTCTACATAGTCCTGTTCCTCTGCGTCGCCGCAATAGGAATTTCGGGCTATTATCTCTTTTCCTCTCTCACCCCGGATGAGCCGGACGCCCCCGTGGCGGGCACCGCTCAGATCACCGTCACCCCCTCTCCCCGGCCCACGCCGGTGGACGCGGGCCTCATGAACCGCCCGGCGGCCACCCCTGCGCCGGAGCACACCGTCCCCGCGTCCCCGGCTGTACCGGCGGCCACGCCCTCGGCGATGCCGTCAGCCACGCCCCAGCCCACTCCA
>ENA-OROR01000594-OROR01000594.1-human-gut-metagenome-genome-assembly--contig:-NODE-594-length-31049-cov-4.467381_pt1 | contig 31049 bp, 30 predicted proteins | sample MGYA00242135_ERZ509060 | MGnify/ENA primary metagenome ERZ509060 (study PRJEB26280, sample SAMEA2338742) | human gut metagenome | biome: human gut; feature: human-associated habitat; material: faeces... | reverse complement strand
TTTCCGGGCAGGAAACATTTGAGAGAGAATGCTCTCCTCTGCTTCAGATTCGAGATGCTTATCCGAAAATGATTATTGCCAGAACCAAACATCCTCAATATAGTTATGAAGGAATCGTAATTCACGATATAGCCGATTGGTTACTACAAGAATAGGCAGGTCGAAATATCTCCGTCATTCTCTTTTGAAATGATGGAGATATTTTTATGTGCGCCTTGCGGCGCAGGTCACTAATCTGGTATTATTTTTTTCTATATCATATCTCAAATCCAGAAAAAATTTAGGATGTCGATGCAGACAATATCTACCTGATCAACACCCTGTTTTCTGATTAAAAAATAATATCAGATTTGTTTTTTAATAATACAATTCCGGAAATCAGAACCAGTAATCCGATGATCATTGCACACACACCGGCGATAATCCCCAAAATACCGGAATGTTTCATCTTAAAATAAATATTTTCCATCTTTTTCTCTCTCCTGTGTCATACTCGATTTCATGTTAGCAATCAGGTTTTCTCTCACCCAATTGCTTTATATAAATATATTTTACCATTATTCTAACCGTATTCCCATAGTTTTTTCTAACTGAAAAATAAATTTTTCATAAAAAGGCTCACTTGCGAACGATACTTCTTGAACCGCCGATAAAAAAATACGACCAGCCCACAACTTTTGTGAACCAGTCGTATTTTCTATTTTTTATACAAATGTAAATCTCACTATGTGATAAGTATAATCACTTAAGCTGCTTATCTCTGAGAACGTCCGATCTCAAGACCTTTCTCGAAAGCTTCTTTGTTCAGCGGAAGTAATTTTGCTTTTTTCGCAAGTTTATGCTCGATGGTTCCCCATACAACTTCCGGAGATACAACCTCTGTATAACCAACGTATACACCAAGCATGATTACGTTTAATACTTTTGCATTTCCCATTTCCAGAGCCATCTCTGTAACCGGTGCTTTTACAACTTTCACGTCTGTTCTGTCGATATCCTCTTCCGGAACGATAGAGCTGTTGATGAAAAGTGTACCACCCTGTTTCAGAGTCGGAAGGAATTTCTGCAGGGACGGACCGTTCATAACGATCAGGTCGTCCATAACATCACCCAGAGGTGCTCCTACCATCTCGTCGGAGATTACAACGAAGCAGTTCGCTGTACCACCACGCTGCTCAGCGCCGTAGGACGGGAAGAAAGTAACGTTTTTATCTGTAGAATCACAGGTTGCAGATGCAAGGAATTTACCAAGAGTCATAACACCCTGTCCGCCGAATCCGGCAACACATAAATTTGTTTCCATATTGACTTCCTCCTATTTATCTCTGATTACGCCCAGCGGATATTCCGGAAGCATTTTCTGCTCGATGAAATCCAATGCGTCTAACGGCTCAAGTCCCCAGTTTGTCGGGCAGCTTGTTACGATTTCTACCATAGAGAAGCCTTTTCCGTCGATCTGATTCTGGAACGCTTTCTTGATTGCATTTTTGGTTTTGATAACATTCTGCGGAGTGTTGCAGCTTGTTCTCTCCAGGTAAGCCGGAGCTGTCAGCTTGTCTAAAATCTCACACATATGCATCGGGTAACCATGCTCTTCCGGGATACGTCCTTTCGGAGCTGTGGAAGCTTTCATGCCAACCAGAGTAGTCGGCGCCATCTGTCCACCTGTCATACCATAAATACCGTTGTTAATGAAGATAACAGTGATGTTCTCACCACGGTTAGCTGCAGAAACAGACTCTGCAAGACCGATGGAAGCGAAGTCACCATCACCCTGATATGTGAAATACAGAGTATCCGGATTGCTTCTCTTCATACCTGTTGCTACTGCACAGGCACGACCATGCGGTGCTGTAATTGTATCATATGCGATATAATCCATATGAAGACCACAGCATCCGATGCCGGTAACCATAACTGCTTTATCTACAAGGTTCATCTCTTCGAGAGCCTCACCGATTAATTTTACAACCGTGCTGTGCATACAGCCCGGGCAGAATCCGGATACTTTATCTTCCTGGATTGTTTTTGTTCTTGAATAAACTAATTCCATGTTCCGTATCCTCCTTATTATCCTAAAATCTTTTTAACAGCCTCGATCACTGCCTCACGGCTCATGATGTTACCACCGGAGCACAGGCATGTCTCGATAGCGCAACGACCTTTAACACCCATCTCTACGTCCTCAACGAACTGTGCCGGAATAGACATCTCTACGTCAAGAACTGCTTTACAGATATCGTAGTTGATCTTGTCATAAGAAGCATATGGGAACGGGCTGACTGTAATAGGACGGATCAGACCGATCTTGTAACCTTCCTTACGAAGAATGTCTACAACAGATTTGCAGATACGGGCGGAGATACCATAAGCTGTAAGTACAAGCTCAGCATCCTCGATCTGATACTCTTCAACCATGATATCTTTTTCCCAGCTGGCATACATCTTTGCAGCATCTTCGTTCCATGCCTGCATTTTCTTTGTATCCCACTGACCCGGCTGGATCCAGGAACGATTTGCATAGTCAAGTTCATGACCAATACAAGCCCATTTCTTTTTGCTCTCTTTGATTGCTGCGATCTCTTCATCAGATTTCATCTCTGGAAGTTCAACCGGCTCCATCATAGTTCCAATTACACCGTCTGCAAGGATCAGAACCGGGTTCATGTCACGATCTGCATAATCAAATGCTGCATATGTAAGATCAACTGCCTCCTGTACAGTAGACGGAGCCAGAACCATCATACGGAAACCACCGTTACCGGAAGCTTTTGTAGCCTGGAAATAATCCTGCTGAGCTGGCTGGATTGCACCTACACCAGGGCCTCCTCTGGAAATATTGGAATATACAATTGGAACACGTGCTGCTGCACAATAGGAAATTCCCTCACTCTTTAATGAGATTCCAGGGCTGGAAGAAGATGTCATAGATCTTGTTCCTGCTGCTGCTGCTCCGTATACCATGTTTACAGATGCAACCTCAGATTCACCCTGTACAAAGTTACCGCCTACTTCCGGAAGTCTTCTTGCAAAATACTCCGGGATCTCGTTCTGCGGTGTGATAGGATATCCGGCGAAAAATCTACAGCCGGCTCTTACTGCTGCTTCAGCGATAGCTTCACAGCCTTTCATTAATACTCTTGCCATAATCTTTCTACCTCCTTATTTGTAGATCTCTATCGCACCATCCGGACAGATACGTCCGCACATACAACAGGCGATACAAGCATCCATGTTTGTCGGTACCACATACTCATAACCCTTAGAGTTTACTTCATGTCCGATTTCCAGTACGTTCTTCGGACAGAACTTAATGCAGTAACCACAGCTTTTACAGCGTTCTGATTTAACCACGATTTTTGCCATCGATTAAATCCTCCTCTCAAGATAATAAATACTTGTTATAATTGATTATTTTTAAACATCGATATACACGATGTTTGAAAGCTTGATTCTCCGGGAATCATCCCCGTCCCGGAACCGGCTGACCATCTGCAAAGTCTGTCTGCAGCCAGGGATAAGTCAGAAACAATTCAATCGGAAATACCGGCACATCTGAGGAATCTTTTACGTCCTCGTACAGATCTTCCCTGACACATGCAAAATCCACCGCAATATACGGTGTCACCATTTCAGACATCTTACGGCTACCCTCGATAAATTCCTTTGCTGTTGTGGTGATTCCATTGTTCGGATTGTTCACCATATGAAGTTTACCAAGCTGTATATGGGAAACACCGAGAATCTGTCCCAGTGTACCATCGATATGATCGATATCATTGGACCACGGTCGATATGCATTCAGCACATAATACACAATGGTATTGTCTTTGTTTAGCTTTGGCGCATAACCGCCGATGGCGCGCGCTCCGATGTGATCTCCGCCGACATCCATAACCACGTAACAATCTTCATCCTTCAGCAGACGATTGACACCTCCGACAACCGTCGGTGCATCCATGAACTGTTTTTCATGATGACAGATAATTCCCAAGGCTTCCATCTGCATCTCTACATCTCTGGAGCGAAACAGTGGCTTGGTCATATCCATGTCAAAGAAATGTACCGGCTTGTCCTGAAGCTGCACCAGCCATTTTGCGAAATTAATGGAAATCTCGCTTTTTCCGCTTCCGGCTTCGCCGACAAATACAAAATTAATGTTGTCTCCAATGAGCTTTTTTAATTTATCCTGCATTCTGCAGCTTCCTCCGTTCCATTCCCTGATCGGAAATTTTCTCATCGAAGCCATTCTACTACATTTCCTTGAGTTAGTCACGCCTTTTTTTATAAAAAATATGAAATATCATATATTTTGCACGATTTATTATAAAAAAAGAAGAACAAACGAAAAATTTGCTCTTCTCATACGCTTTTTCAAGAATGCCCTCGTCATTTTCGAATAATGATCATGACTTCCTCCCCGTAGCGTTCCGCCAGCGTCTCATACAACATCCGGATAATTTTTGCATGGGCACAGTTTTTTCGGAACGCTCCAACGATCGGAACCGATGCTTCCAAGCGCACATATTTGAATTTTTTGTCATAAATTGGCTGACACCACAGATCCATAATTGCCGCACTGTCCTCCCGATCCATCAGTGACAATAGCGTGGCATGATTTGGCACCACTTTTGTCTTAGGAATAAATTCCTTCTGCACACAGATCTGTTCCAGATTTGCCCTGGAATATTCCACCGGTGCATCCGCTGACAGATAAAAAACAGAATCCTGAAAATCCGCAATATCCTTTTTTGTTCCAAACTCTTTTGGATAAATCACCGCCTGCGGTACCTGGCAGATTTCCATTACTTCCAGATCACTGTGCAATTTCTCCAGCTCCGGGAAATTCATGGTCAGAATAAAATCGAGATTTCCACTGTAAAGCAGATCATACAGCCGCTCATAAGAATGGCTTTCCAGATCCACGTTCAGATATGGAAACTCCTCCTGCAGTGCATCCAGCATCAGCGGATAAAATCCTGTTATACTCCACCCCCGCACATATCCGAACTTCAGCGTCGTGATATCGGTATTTTCACGCTGGATCAGTTCACTCTTCCTCTTTGTCTCTTCAAACTCCCGTCTGCATTTTTCAAACATTTCGTAATATAATTTTCCGCTCTCTGTCAGCTCCAGCGTCTTATGTGCGGAACGCGCAAACAGCTTTGTATTTAATTCCTTCTCCAGCGTAGCGATCATTCTGCTGACCCCCGGCTGTGTCAGATACAATTTTTCTGCTACCTTTGTAAAATTCCGTTCTTTCACAGCTTCTAAAAAACATGCAATCTGCCGGTCATTCATCTGTTGCCTTCTCCTTATTTCCCCATAAGTCCTTAACATTTCAGGGTTTATCATACCATAAATCATATGATAGGTAAACAAATCATTATTTTTCTTCCCGGTCCGTAATTGTTATAATAGATGCAACGTAACCGATGGTTCACTGAATGATATTTCATCTCAGAATCACACACCAAGTCTCACATGCGTTCGACTTGAATTTAATTTGAAGGAGAAGGAAACATGCAAACAAACAAAGAAGCACTGCTGGCACTGTTAAAAGGTGAAAAAGCAGATTTTATCCCGGAAGTATATTCTACCATGAAAGATGTGGTTTTCCCGGGAGACCGATACATCGAACTTGGAGATAAATTCGATCCTTACGGAACCGGCCCGGATGCCTGGGGCGTTCTATGGACCAATCAGGGACCTGATCCTATCATTGACGGAAACATGGTCGCCAAAGATTTTAAACTGTTTGACGATATGGATGAATGGAAAGAAAAAGTCAAATTCCCGCCACTGGATTTCATGCCGATCGAGCAGATCTTCCAGGCAATGTGCGGAGGTATGCACGTAAATCCGGAAACTGATGTGGTTTCCTGTCTGATTCTTTCCGGACAGTTTGAACGTATGAATCAGCTCATCGGTATGGAAAATGCACTTTGTGCTTTCTATGAATATCCGGACGAAGTACATGAGTTTTTTGATGCTATGTGTGAATATAAATTAAAATGTATTGACCTTGCTTACAAATATCTGAAACCGGATGTTATTCATATGCATGACGACTGGGGAACAAATAAAAATCTGTTCTTCTCCCCGGAAATCTGGCGCGAATTCATAAAACCAAACGAAGAAAAATACGTAAAACGTATCCACGATCACGGCATGCTCTACATCCATCACTCCTGTGGTAATGTCGACAAGATCATTCCGGAACTGGCTGAAATCGGTATCGATGCCCTGGAACCGGTTATGCTTTGTAATGATATCGAAGGCAGTCTGAAGACATGTGGTGACAAGATAACCCTTATGGGCGGCATCGATAATCAGATGATTGATCAGAAAGGTACCGATGAGGATGTCATCCGTGCAGAAGTGCGCCGTGCCATGGACACGTATGTTGGAAAAGGACGTTATATCCCTTACTATATCCCGACAAACAAAGAAACGTTCGGTATCTACATCGATGAAGTAACAAAATATGGCAAAGATATTTTCCACAAATAAAAATCTGCGGATGCCACAATGATTCCTAATTAAAACCAGATACATAATTAAGAGTATTTATAAGAAACTTCATATATTTTTAAGATCTCATTGTTATACTAAGAATTATAACAGTGAGATTTTTTTACAGAAAACAAAGGACGTATACGATTATGCATATGAAAAACACCAAGAAGAAAACACTTACCGGTCTGCTGATCTGCATTTTCCTCATTGCAGCTCTTTTTCTCGGCGGAAAACTGTTGTTTTATCATGTTTCTGATGCAGAAAATATCTGGTATTTTTCCGGCGATACTGCTCAGAGGATAGAAAATATACAGATGCTTCCGGAACATGCACTGGACGATTATGATTCTCTGATGGTTGTTGCACATCCCGATGACGAAACAATCTGGGGCGGGGCGCATCTGCTAAAAGGCAAATATGTCGTAGTCTGCATTACAAACGGAAACAACCGCACCCGCAGAAAAGAGTTTGCCGCTGTCATGAAACAGACGGATTCTATCGGTCTTATGCTATCCTTTCCGGATAAAACCCATGGCAAACGCAACAACTGGGAAAGCTGCCGGGAAGAAATCCAACAGAGCATCGACACCATCGTTGCACAGAAAGACTGGGCCACCATCGCAACCCACAATTCCAAGGGCGAATATGGCCATATCCATCACCAGATGACAAGTGCCATCACCACTGCCGCTGCGAAAAAGGCAGATCTGACAGATCATCTGTATTACTTCGGAACTTATGTCAAAGCGAAAAATATGGAAAAGCAAAAAAATCAGCAATATCTCACCAATCCGCTTACCGGCGACGAATTGGAAGCGAAGCTCTGTCTCACAAAGTTCTACGCTTCCCAGCACAAAGTCATGGAGCATCTTGGACACATGCTTCCTTACGAAAACTGGATTCCGGCATCCTGATCCGCTTTCCGGATTTCTTATAATGATAGGGTGTCAAAACGCCCAAATCCTGATTCCACGGACTGCTCCGTGCTTTTGACACTGTAATCTTATAATTATTCTTCTATGCACCTCTGTCGAAGGCACATGCCGTATCATTCGGCAAATTTGGTCAGAGTATCGCCACTCATGCGGTAAATGGTCCAGTCTGCCTGTGGTTCGGCACCAAGAGAAAGATAAAAATCGATACTTGGCTTATTCCAGTCGAGACAGACCCATTCAAAACGTCCGCAGCCACGTTCCACTGCAATGGATGCCAGTTTTTTCAAAAGTGCTTTTCCGTATCCTTTTCCACGATATTCCGGCATTACAAACAAGTCCTCCAAATAAAGGCCTGCCCGTCCAAGAAAGGTAGAAAAGTTATGGAAGAACAGTGCAAAACCGACTTCCGTCCCGTCCACAACAGCAAAAAGCACCTCCGCTTTCTGCTTGTCAAAAATCCATGTCTCCAGAATACTTTCGTCTGCAATCACATCATCCGACATATCCTCGTAAGCTGCCAGTTCTTTGACAAATTGCAAAATCAACCCCGTGTCTTTTCTCTCCGCATTTCGAAATGTTACTTTGTTCTCCATAGATAGTTACCCCCTTAATAATCAGCAGCAGAAACTGCTGCTTTTCACCTGTTATTTTTCAATTCGACCTTATATTTCTTTTTACCACATACCACGTCTTTTATAGAAGCAGACGTTCTCTTATATGTGAGTATATCATCATCTAAAAATTAACACAAATTGTATTTTTTGATTTCGTGTTTTACTTCTGTTCTATCTCCAGACGCTGTGCATCTTCCAGTTCCGTTTCCGCCTCTTTCGCAATTTCCTGCGGACGTTCCGCTTCAAGGACCATGCTGTGTTTTACTACCAGAATCCATCCGGTTGCCAGCGGCACAAAGCCAAGATATGCCGCGCGCACCGCAAAGGCATTGACTGCTACCGCACCATAACATGCTCCGATAAAAAAGGAAAGTACCGTATTGGTATACAAAATACCCTTTTTCTTAAATTCCGAATCTTTTGTCAGAAAATACTGTGTCCATCCAAGCACTGCCTGCTTAAAGTTGTTACTGGAAAAGATGGTTGAGCTGTTATATCCGTTTGCTGAAGAATACACCCCCCACTGAAACGCAGAGCAGAAAAAGATCGGATACAGTCCAACCAGCACCGGTTTTAACGGCAGTAATGAGGATGCCACTAATCCCGCTGCATCCACCACAATGGCTAATTTACGCATATTTATGTTCGTATGGTTCGTCAGAATGTACGAAACCACCACTCCGCCACCAAAAAGCGGTAATGCAAGGAATCGCAGCAACACATCGTACCACTCGCCGGATACCAAAGATGCCGCCATTTCCATGATATTTCCGGTCTGCGCAGAACCGAAATTTCCCATATGTAGTAAGATCGCATAGGCTCCAAGAAATCCACCCACAAGGGCAAAATTCCAGTGAATCAAAGCTTCCCAATTGTCTTTTGTTACTTTTTGTTTCATTGTAGTTGCCTTTCTTTTTCAGAAATTGTAATGTCTTTGATTTTTTCCTTGCCTATCATAGCACTATCTCTTTTATTAAGCAAAAATTTTTTTATATACAAAAACCACCCGGAGTTTGAACGCAGAATAAGCATTCCCCCGCTTCAAGTGCGTAGAGCACTAAGCGGTGGGTAAGGGGGATGCTTATGGTCAAAAAGGAGCCAACCCTTTCGGTGTTGGCTCCTTTGCGCTTCCTTCATCTTTTTTGGTTAACGCCATTTTAGTTTGTTTTATTGGTGGAAACAAGGATTCTAAGCCTAAGTTTTTCTGTGCTAAAGCACACAGTCAAAGAATACTTTCATTCCTGTCACAAGACGCACATCACATAGCAGATATGTGATTTCTTATGTTTGTAAACTTACTTCTTCTTCCTGCTTCTTCTCACTCTGAATTTCGGGCATTCCACTACCTGACAACGAAAGCTCTGCTTGCACTCCTGTCTGCACTCCTGACACATTTCATTGTACTGGATCTCCTGCGCTTCATTCAGCATAAAATCTGCTTCGCCCATGGGCAGGCCATAGATCAGCTCTGACAGATCTAACTGTTCATATGTTTCCGCATTCTCTCTGTCTGAAAATGCTTCCCCTGGCAAATTATTTTTGCTCATCGGCTGCTGCCTCTGTCGCAGTCTCTGCGTCGGTTTCTTCCGCATCCTCTGCAGCTTCTTCGCCTTCTAATGTCTCATCCTCTTTGACTTTTGTGATGCTTGCCACCGTAACATCATTTTCCATGTTGATCAGTTTCACACCTGATGTAACACGGCCAAGGATAGAAATATCGCTGACTTTCATACGGATGATAATGCCTTCTGTATTGATGATCATGATCTCATTGTCATCATTTACGGCTTTCACACCAACCAGGTTTCCGGTCTTCTCTGTGATCTTGTAGCATTTTACACCTTTACCGCCACGGTTCTGAGCAGTAAATTCATCGATGGAAGTACGTTTTCCAAGTCCTCGCTCGGATACGATCAGCAAATGCTCACCCTGCGTATTGAGCTGCATGCCAACTACTTCATCACCGTCTGCCAGACTCATACCGATGACACCCATGGATACACGACCGGTACTTCTTACATCGGTCTCATGGAAACGGATACACTGACCATATTTTGTCACAAGGAAAATATCCTGTGAATCATCGGTAAATTTAACCTCGATCAGTTCATCGTCTTCACGCAGCGTAATTGCTGCCAGGCCTGTCTTTCTGACATTTGCATAGTCTGTGATGGCCGTTTTCTTTACGATACCTTTCTTGGTAGCCATAAACAGGTACCAGCCATCTCTGTAATCCTTGATCGGGATAACGGCTGTGATCTTCTCTCCCGGTGCCAGCTGCAGCAGGTTGATGATGGCCGTTCCACGAGCTGTTCTGCTCGCTTCCGGAATCTCATAAGCTTTCATACGATATACTTTTCCGGTATTGGTAAAGAACATCAGATAATGGTGGGAAGTTGTCATAAACAGCTCCTCGATATAATCATCATCGATCGTCTCCATACCTTTGATACCACGGCCGCCACGATGCTGTGCACGGAAGTTATCCGCACTCATACGTTTGATATAACCAAGTTTTGTCATGGCAATGACTGTATTTGTCACCGGAATGAGATCTTCCATGGAAATATCGTACTCATCATATCCGATGGAAGTACGTCTGTCATCACCATATTTTGCACTGATGACCATGATTTCTTCTTTGATCACACCAAGCAGTTTTTTCTCATCTGCCAGGATTGCTTTCAACTCGGCAATACGTGCCATCAGATCTTTGTATTCTGCTTCCAGTTTCTCACGTTCCAGACCAGTCAGAGCTCTCAGTCGCATATCTACGATTGCCTGAGACTGTGCATCGGTCAGACCGAAACGTTCCATTAATTTTGCTTTTGCTTCCTGTGTCGTACGGCTTCCACGGATGATGGCAATCACCTCATCAATGTTATCCAGCGCGATCAGTAAGCCCTGTAAAATATGGGCACGCTCTTCTGCTTTGTTTAATTCGTATTTGGTACGTCTGGTTACGACATCCTCCTGATGTCTCAGGTAATGTTTCAGCATATCAAGCAGGTTGAGTACTTTCGGTTCATTGTTGACCAGCGCCAGCATAATAACACCAAAGGTATCCTGCAGCTGTGTATGCTTAAATAACTGATTTAAGATAACGTTCGGGTTGACATCTTTTCTCAGTTCGATACATACACGCATACCCTGACGGTCAGACTCATCGCGAAGATCTGTAATACCATCCACACGTTTATCTTTCACCAGCTCAGCGATTTTTTCAATCAAACGGGCTTTGTTTACCATATATGGAAGTTCTGTAACAACGATACGGTTTTTGCCATTCTGCATCGGCTCAATATCTGTCACGGCACGCACACGGATTTTACCTCGTCCGGTGCGATAAGCTTCCTCGATACCTGCGGTACCAAGGATCATACCTCCGGTTGGGAAATCCGGTCCTTTGACCACTTCCAGAATCTCTTCAATGGTAGTATCTCTGTCCTCTTCCACACGATTGTCGATAATCTTTACCACAGCGTTGATAACTTCGCGCAGGTTATGTGGCGGAATATTTGTTGCCATACCTACAGCAATACCTGTCGTTCCATTTACCAGAAGGTTCGGGTATCTGGATGGAAGTACCACCGGTTCCTTTTCTGTCTCATCAAAGTTTGGCTGGAAATCAACGGTGTTCTTGTTGATATCTGCCAGCATTTCCATGGAAATCTTACTCAGACGCGCCTCTGTGTAACGCATGGCAGCTGCGCCGTCACCGTCCACAGAACCAAAGTTTCCGTGACCATCCACCAGCGGATAACGTGTGGACCAGTCCTGCGCCATGTTTACCAGGGCACCATAGATGGAGCTGTCCCCGTGTGGATGATATTTACCCATTGTATCACCGACAATACGCGCACATTTACGATGCGGTTTATCCGGTCCGTTGTTCAATTCGATCATGGAATAGAGAACTCGGCGCTGTACCGGTTTCAATCCGTCTCTGACATCCGGAAGTGCTCTGGATGCGATTACGCTCATGGCATAATCAATGTAGGATTTCTCCATGGTTTTTTTCAGATCCACGTCATGAATCTGATCAAATATCTTGTCGTCCATTTATATTCCTCTCTTTGCTATACATCTAGGTTTTCAACGTATTTCGCATTGGCTTCGATGAAGTCACGACGCGGCTCTACTTTATCTCCCATCAGGGTTGTGAAGGTCAGGTCGATCTCTGCGGTTGCTGCCTCGTCCATGGTGACACGGCGCAGGATTCGTTTCTCCGGATCCATAGTGGTCTCCCAGAGCTGTTCCGCATCCATCTCGCCCAGTCCTTTGTATCGCTGGATCTTGTTACTGGAATCACGGCCTACTTCTGCCAGAATAGCATTCAGCTGTTCATCACTGTATGCGTACCATACTTTTTTGTTTTTCTCCAGTTTGTATAATGGCGGCTGTGCCAGATATACATAACCCTGTTTGATCAGTTCCGGCATAAAACGATACAGGAACGTCAGCAGTAAGGTACTGATATGCGCACCATCCACATCGGCATCGGTCATGATAATGATCTTGTGGTAACGCAGTTTTGTGATATCGAAGTCTTCATGGATACCCGTTCCGAAAGCAGTGATCATGGCTTTGATCTCAGCATTTCCATAGATTTTATCCAATCTCGCTTTCTCCACGTTCAAAATTTTTCCACGCAGTGGAAGGATTGCCTGTGTCGCACGGCTTCTTGCGGTCTTGGCAGAGCCACCGGCGGAATCACCCTCTACGATATAGATTTCACAGTTTTTCGGATCTTTATCGGAACAGTCTGCCAGTTTTCCGGGAAGGGACATTCCCTCCAATGCGGTTTTTCTTCTGGTCAGATCACGGGCTTTACGGGCTGCCTCACGGGCACGCTGTGCCAGCAGGGATTTCTCGCAGATGGTCTTTGCAACAGTCGGATTCTGCTCTAGGAAATAAGTCAGCTGCTCACTTACTACGCTGTCCACTGCACCACGTGCTTCGCTGTTTCCAAGCTTCTGCTTTGTCTGTCCCTCAAACTGAGGCTCAGAGATCTTGACACTGATGATAGCAGTGAGACCCTCACGGATATCTTCACCGGAAAGTGCTGCTTCATTTTCCTTCACCAGTTTGTTTGCCTTTGCATAAGAGTTAAATGTTTTTGTCAGGGCATTTCTGAAACCGGCCAGATGCGTACCACCTTCCGGTGTCGTAATATTATTTACAAAACTGAACGTTGACTCGTTATAAGAATCATTGTGCTGCATTGCAACTTCTACATAAACACCATCACGCTCACCCTCGCAGTAGATGACGTTTTCATACAGAGCTTCTTTACTCTTGTTCAGATACTGCACGAACTCTTTGATACCACCCTCGTAATGGAAGGTTTCTGTGCGCTCCTGCCCCGGTCGTTTGTCAGTCAGAATGATGCGCAGGTTCTTGGTCAGGAATGCCATCTCACGCAGGCGCTGACGCAATACATCATAATCGTACACCGTATCCTCAAAAATGCTTCCATCCGGAGAGAAGGTTACTTTGGAACCGGTCTCTTCCACTGGGCAATCACCAACAATTTTCAACGGATACATCGTTTTGCCGCGCTCATAACGCTGCTGGTAGATATGTCCGTCTCTGCGGACCTGAACTTCCAGCCAGTTAGAAAGGGCATTTACTACGGAAGCACCTACGCCGTGCAATCCGCCGGATACCTTGTATCCTCCGCCGCCGAATTTTCCACCTGCATGTAAAATAGTGAATACAACTTCTACTGCCGGTTTCCCTGCTTTGTGGTTGATATCTACCGGAATTCCACGTCCGTTATCGATAACGGTAATGGTATCACCTTCGTTAATATCTATCTTTATCTCCGAGCAAAATCCTGCAAGTGCCTCATCCACAGCGTTATCCACAATCTCATATACGAGATGATGAAGTCCGCGGGATGACGTACTTCCAATATACATACCCGGTCTTTTTCGTACTGCTTCGAGACCTTCCAAAATCTGAATCTGATCTCCACCGTATTCTGTACTCATTCCTGTCCTCCTACTGTTCTGCTATCGTGCCTTCCCTGACGAAAAACACTTTATTTATGTGAAATCTATTTTTAACAAATTCATCCAGACCCGTACATGTAATAATGGTCTGAATATCATGGATGCTGTTCAGCAGATAATTCTGCCGGTTGCTGTCAAGCTCTGACAACACATCATCCAGAAGAAGTACCGGCGTATCATGGATCAGCTGTTTCACCAGCTCGATCTCCGCCAGCTTCAATGAAAGGGCCGATGTGCGCTGCTGCCCCTGGGAACCGTATTTCCGGATATCTGTCTCATTAATGAGAAAAGAAATATCATCCCTGTGGGGACCGTAGGAAGTCATTCCCATTTTTAAATCCTTGACACGGGCTTCCTCCATCCGGGTTGCAAAATCCTCCGCCGTTGCCGATGGTTCATATACAAGCTGCAGTGTTTCCCGGTTTCCGGAGATATTCTGATGAAGGTCACGGACCATATCATTGAGTTCCTTCAAAAACTCCTGTCTACGCTGAATAATTTTCGTCCCATAAAGCACCAGCTGCTCATCCCAGATCGGAAGCGTCGCTTCCAGATCCGGCCGGTAATGGATATCCTTCAGCAGTTTGTTGCGCTGCTGCAGGATCTTGTGATACTTTGTCAGATTATGCAGATAAATACTATCCAGCTGACTCAGTTCCATATCCATAAATCTGCGGCGTCCCGCCGGACCATCCTTGATGATATTCAGATCCTCCGGAGAAAAAACAACCAGATTCAGGATGCCGAACAGCTCCCCGGCTTTTCGGATGGGAATGCCGTTCACAGCGATGCCTTTTGCACTGTTTTTCTTCAGATGGATATCAATGCGGTTATCCACACCATTCTTCTCTACGACGGTACGGATATGCGCCTCCTCCGCGTCAAAACGGATCATTTCCCGGTCTTTGCTGCCCTTGTGGGACTTTGTCGTTCCACTGACATACAAAGATTCCAGCACATTTGTCTTTCCCTGGGCATTATCTCCGTACAAGATGTTGGTCCCGGCATCAAAAGCGATCCCCAGGGACTCATAGTTGCGAAAATTCTTTAATTCCAGTGATTTTATAATCATTTGCCGATCTGAACACTCTCTCCGTTAAATGTAATGACATCTCCTTCGTGAAGTTTTTTGCCACGCTGGTATTCTACTTCTCCGTTAACCTCTACCTGGCCGTCCTGGATCAGCATTTTTGCATCCACACCGGAGCCTACCATACCGGCAAGCTTCATGGCCTGGCCAAGTTTGATAAAATCATCTCTGATGATAACTTTTTCCATATGTCGCTCTCCTGTCTTATTCTGAAAACCTCTTCAAGAGGTTGTCTGTTATACTGTTGCCGCGTTGAAGTTGACCGGCAGAATCAGATATACATAAGTTCCCGCATCATCCTTGATAAAGCATGGAGCCTTCGGATTTACCATGTATAATGTAACTTCCTCATCGTCGATAACACGCAGTGCATCAATAAAGAATTTCGGGTTGAAACCGATCAGAAGGTCTTTTCCTTCTTTCTCGATCTCGATTTCCTCGTTCATGGAACCTACAAAGGAGTTAATCTTCAACTGCAGGCTGCCGTCCTGGATATTCAGGATGATCGGCTTCTTATCGCCTTCCCGGATCAACAGGGTTGCACGGTCAATACAGCTTAAAAACTCACGTTTGTTGATTTTTACCTTTGTATCGTAATCAGAAGAAAGCATCTGATCGATATGGAAATACTCGCCCTCGATGAGTCTGGACACTACTTTTGTCTCATCAAACTCAAATAAAATATGGTTGTCCGCAAAGAAGATATCTACCATATCCTCTGCTTCGCCGGTAAGGATCTTGCTGATCTCCTGAAGTGTCTTTCCGGGAACAACAACCTTCAGCGGGCTGTAACTTTCTTTTAACTCGATATTACGGATAGAAATGCGGTGTCCGTCCAGAGATACCACTCTCAGGCGGTTCTCATTGATTTCAAAAAGTTCACCGGTCATCAGTTTGTTTGTATCGTTATCCGCGATAGAGAAAATGGTCTGGCGGACAACATCCTTTAATGTAAACTGGGAAATGCTGATGGACTCATTTTTCTCAATATACGGAAGGTAGGAAAAATCTTCACCGGATTTTCCAACGATGTTAAACTTTGCTTTTTCACAGGTAATCGTTGTCTGAAACGTATCATCTGACTCGATGACAACATCATTATCCGGGAGTTTACGAACGATCTCGGAGAAAAATTTTGCATCCAGTGCAATGATGCCACGCTCCACGATCTCGCCCTCAATAACTGTCTCTATGCCAAGTTCCATATCATTTGCAGTCAGCTTGATCTCATTTGCCGATGCATCGATCAGAATGCAGTTGAGGATCGGCATGGTTGTCCGGGATGGAACAGCCTTGGATACGATGCTGACACCCTTTAACAGGCTTGCTTTTGAACAGATTAACTTCATAATGTGAATAACTCCTTTCAGGTATCATATCTTCATGTAATGTATCTATATATAAAATGGTTTTCGCCGTAGCCGTCTTAGGGGCTGTTGATAAGTGTATAACATTGCAACGCCTTACGCTAAGGGGGCTGCCACCATCATTCTTTTTTCTTTTGTTGTGCATAACGGGTTGGGTCAATGTGGGTTAATCTTCTTTCGAATCGTCGCCACCAGCCGTTCCACAGAAGTATCTGTGCTGATGTCATCTCCCACTTTTTTTATCCCATGAACGACTGTGGAATGATCTCTGCCGCCAACAGCTTTTCCAATGGTCTCCAGCGATGCATCTGTCATATTTTTGCACAGATACATGGCGATCTGCCGCGGTTTTGCCACATCATTGCTTCTGGATTTCGAGGTGATCTGATCCATCGTAATGCCAAAATGTTCCGCAACTACCTCCACCACCAGTTGTGGTGTCACTTCCAGCGGAATATCCGGAGAAATAATATTCTGAAGCTCCTTCTCTGCAATCTCCATCGTAATCTCTGTCTGCACCAGGTTCTCATAGGCCACAAGCTTGTTCAGTGCCCCTTCCAATTCCCGGATATTAGACTTGATGTTCAATGCAATATAGTTCAGGATCGCATCATCCAGGGAAACACCGTCCAGTTCTTCTTTTTTCCGCAAAATCGCCATCCGCGTTTCATAATCCGGCGAACCGATGTCTGCCAGAAGCCCCCATTCAAACCGTGAACGGATACGCTCTTCCAGTGTTTCCATCTCCTTTGGCGGCCGGTCACTGGATAAAATGATCTGCTTTTTTGCCACATGAAGTTCATTAAACGTATGGAAAAATTCTTCCTGCGTACTTTCTTTTCCGATAATAAATTGTACATCATCGATCAGCAGCACATCCATACTGCGGTATTTTTCCCGGAAACGGCTCATGGCCATGTTATTTCCGTTTCTGATCGCCTCAATCAATTCATTTGTAAATGTCTCTGAGGAAACATACAGAACCTTCAATGCAGGATGTGTCGATTGAATAAAATGTGCAATGGAATGCATCAGATGCGTCTTGCCAAGCCCCACACCGCCATAAATAAACAGCGGATTGTATACTTCACCGGGGGATTCTGCCACAGCAAGCGCCGCCGAATGTGCAAACCGGTTATTGTTGCCCACCACAAAGGTATCAAATGTATAGTTCGGATTCAGATTTGACCGTTCCGCTTCTTCTGTCGTAGCACGCCGTCTCGGATGCGGCGTTTTCAGTTTCTTTGCCTGTTCCGGGAGAACAAATTCGATCTCATACTCTGTGCCTGTAACTTCCGCGACCGCCACTTTAAGAGGAAGGTAATATTTCCTATTAATATAGGTCAGTCCCATCTGCTCGCCGGACACCAGGATATAGATGCGGTTATTCTGAATGGAAAAGATCTGCAACGGCTTCAGCCAGGTATTGAAGGAAATATCCGTCAATTCATGCTCTCTTTTCACTGTCAGAAGGATTTCGTCCCATTTTTCTTCGACCAGATGCATAACTCGCGTCCTTTCTTACAGTCCTGTAAAATCGCTTACAAACGATTTACAATGATACATTTGGATAGTCGTCCAATGTCTATGATAACTCAAATCGCTTCATTTTTCAATGAAAACTTCGCAATCGCACAGGAGTACACGGAGCGTAAAAAATGGATTTTCGGGCGTTTTACAGGGTTTTCTAAAAGTTTTCAATTTTCTATTGACTAGTCTGACTTTTTTTGTTATCATCAGAAATGATGCTACGAGGAATGGAGGTGTATCACAATGAAAATGACTTATCAGCCAAAGAAGAGACAGAGAGCGAAAGTTCACGGTTTCAGAAAAAGAATGAGTACAGCAGGCGGAAGAAAAGTTTTGGCCGCTAGAAGATTAAAAGGAAGAAAAAAATTAACAGCTTAGGCCACAACGTTTGTGGTCTTTTCTTCTCTTTTTAAACATTTTTGAACAAATTGTTATGAAATCAGAGGACAGGAAATTATGCATTTTTCAGAATCATTAAAGAAAAACAGAGATTTCCGGACAGTTTACCGGGATGGAAAATCTTATGCAAACAGACTGTTGGTTATGTATACGCTGAAAAATGACTCGGACAGAAACAGATTAGGAATTTCCGTTAGTAAGAAAGTTGGTAACAGTGTTGTACGGCATCACATTACCAGATTAGTAAGAGAAAGTTACAGACTGCATGAAGAGATGTTCCATAGTGGTTGGGACATTGTAGTCATCGCAAGGGCAGGCGCAAAAAACGCATCATATCACGAAATCGAATCCGCATTGCTGCACTTGGGAAATCTTCAAAAAATCATGAACCCCGAAGAAAAGAAGATGGAATCACATTGAAAAAAATATTGATTTTTTTAATAAAATGGTATCGTAAATACATTTCTCCGATGAAAACCACGAAATGTCCGTATTATCCTACCTGCTCCACCTACGGGCTGGAGGCAGTAGAGAAGTATGGGGCATGGAAAGGTGGATTGCTTGCGCTCTGGCGCATTTTACGCTGTAATCCGTTCTCTAAGGGTGGCTACGATCCGGTTCCATGATTATAGGAGGCAACCAGATGGATTCCTTATTTTTACTTACACAAAATTCAGGTAAGATTTTAGGACCAATCGCAAAGGTACTCGGTTACCTTATGAACGCAATCTACGTATTTATGGACAAGTTTTTAAACATCCAGAACGTAGGTCTGACAATCATTGTATTTACGATTGTTATTTATTTTTGCTTACTTCCGCTTACTTATAAGCAGCAGAAGTTCTCAAAAATGTCACAGATCATGAATCCTGAAATTCAGGCAATTCAGAAAAAGTATAAAAACAGAAGAGATCAGGCATCCGTTCAGGCTATGAACGAGGAGACACAGGCTGTTTACCAGAAATACGGTGTATCCCCTTCCGGAAGCTGTATCTTTATGATCATCCAGCTCCCGATTCTGTTTGCTCTCTATCGTGTTATTTACAACGTACCGGCATACATTGTAAGTGTAAAAAGCACTTTCACAGATGTAGTCAATGGTATTATGGCTGATCCAAACCATCAGTCATTGATGACAGATTTTTTAAATACCGTATCGGATAAGAATTCTGTATTCCGTGGTATTACGTTAAATTTTGATTCTAAAACTACTACATTTGACTCTATCATTGACGTTTTATACAAATGTACCAGCAGCAACTGGACTTTATTACAGGATAAATTTAGCGGTTTATCCGATGTTATTGCAAGCACGCAGTCTGCAGTAGAGCATTTTAATAACTTCCTCGGAATCAATATCGTATATTCTCCGAAGACCATTATCGCTACAAGTTTCCATGAGGGACACTATGTGCTGATCATCCTTGCTCTGCTCGTACCGATCCTTGCTGCTCTGACTCAGTTTCTGAACATCCGTCTGATGCCACAGGCAGCAAACAATGGCGGACAGCAGGAAGCTATGGCCAGCCAGATGAAGATGATGAACTACATGATGCCGTTATATTCTGTATTCATCGTATTTTTCCTTCCGGTCGGTGTTGGTATCTACTGGATCGCAGGTTCCGTTATCCGAAGCTTACAGCAGTTCCTGCTGAATAAGCATTTCGACAAGATGGATCTTGAGAGAGTTATCAAAGAGAACCAGGCAAAAGCCGCAGCAAAGAACAAAAAGAAAATCGAGAAAAAAGGTGTAGCCGGTGAGCAGATCGCCAATGCTGCAAAAGTTAATACCCGTAATATCCAGTACAAATCCATGGCAGACAAAGCAGCTTCCGTCAGCCGCAAGGACACCACACCGGATACAGGTAAAAAATACAAAGAAGGAAGTATGGCTTCCAAAGCAAATCTTGTAAAAGATTTCAACAACAAAAATACAAAATAGGGAGGGCATTGTGATGGATTTTATCGAATTTACGGGAAAAACTGTTGATGACGCACTTACAAATGCACTGGTTGAATTCGGTGTTACAAGTGATCAGATCGATTATGACGTGCTGGAAAAAGGCAGTTCAGGATTCCTTGGATTTAACAGTAAACCGGCAAAAATCAAAGCCCGCAAAAAATATACCGTTGCAGATCACATCAAAATTTTCCTTTCCCAGGTATTTGCTGCCATGGGACTGGAAGTTGAGATCCTGATCAACGCTTCCGCCGAGGAAGAAAATGTATACGATGTAGAACTGAAGGGTGCTGAAATGGGCGTTCTGATCGGAAAGCGCGGTCAGACACTTGACTCTCTTCAGTATCTTACAAACCTCGCCATCAACAAACACTCTGATACATACACCAGAGTAAAACTTGATACTGAGGATTACCGTAAGAGAAGAAAAGATACACTGGAGAATCTGGCAAAAAATATTGCTTACAAGGTAAAACGTACCAAAAAGGCCGTATCCCTGGAGCCAATGAATCCATTTGAAAGACGGGTCATTCATTCTGCACTGCAGAATGACCGTTATGTATCTACACACAGTGAAGGGGACGAACCTTACAGACACGTTGTGATCACATTAAAAAGACAGTAATTTGTGCTTTTATTATTCTAAATTTGATTTGGGTGTTTTGACACCAAAATCGTGATTACACGGATTGTTCCGTGCTTTTGACACTGTAATCTAAATTTAAAAACTTTCAGACGAAAAGGATGCGGACACGGATAATTTTCTGTATCAGCTGCAAGCATGACCACGTTGAAAATCAACCTACCGTCCGGCATCCTTTTTTCTGAAAGTTTTATTTACGTTATAAATTCAAGTCGAACGCACGTGAGACTTGGTGCGTGATTCTGGTCAGCGAAAGCTGACATATTCTTTTCAGAATCACTGCACATCCACGCGGAGCGTTTATCTCAGTCGGAGATTGTACTCCCACTGAGAAAGACTTGTTTTTACTCACCACTTGCAGAAGTGGGAGTCTTCTCGACTGAGATAAAACTACTATAATAAAAAACATAGGTACCTTGAAACGTAAATTTTTTATTTAGCTTGAGAGATGAAGAAAGAATATGAAAACTGATACTATTGCAGCGATTGCAACCGCCATGTCAAATTCCGGTATCGGAATCGTCCGCATCAGCGGTGACGAAGCATTGGATGTTGCTGACCGCATTTTTCGTCCAAAAAAGGGAAGCCGCAAGGTTTCTGATATGGAAACTCATACCATTCATTATGGCTATGTGACAGATGGTGACGAAGTGATCGATGAAGTAATGCTTCTGATCATGAAGGCACCCCGCAGTTATACCTGCGAAGATACCATCGAGATTGACTGTCACGGTGGTGTACTGGTTATGAAAAAAATACTGGAAACAGTTTTAAAATATGGTGCCCGCCCGGCAGAACCGGGAGAGTTCACCAAACGGGCATTTTTAAACGGACGGATTGATCTGTCCCAGGCAGAGTCCGTAATCGATGTGATCAATGCCCAGAACGAACTTGCACTGAAAAGTTCCGTCAGTCAGCTGCAAGGCGCTGTCCTGGAAAAAATAAAAGCGATCCGCGCGGTTGTGCTACACGAGCTTGCCTTTATTGAATCCGCACTGGATGACCCGGAGCATGTATCACTGGAGGGCTATCCGGAGCAATTGCATGAGATCATGAGTGATGCTCATTCCAAAGTGAAGAAACTGCTGGATTCCTCTGACAATGGCAAGATGCTCAAAGAAGGGATTAACACCGCTATTGTCGGAAAACCGAATGCCGGGAAATCCTCCCTGCTGAATATTCTGGTGGGAGAGGAGCGTGCCATTGTTACCGAGATTGCCGGTACGACACGCGATATTTTACAGGAACAGATTCAGATTGGCGGCATCGGTCTGAATGTCATCGACACCGCCGGTATCCGGGACACCGAAGATATTGTTGAGAAGATTGGTGTCAACAAATCAAGGGAATATATTGAAAAAGCAGATTTGATCATCTATGTAGTTGATTCCTCCACAGAACTGGATGAAAACGATCAGGAAATCATCGAAGCCATCCAGAATAAGAAAGCAATTGTACTGCTGAACAAATCTGATCTGGATGCAAAAACAGATGCTTCTGTATTACAGACACAGTTAAGCAAACCAATCCTTTCCATTTCTGCCAAAAACAACACTGGAATCCATGAACTGGAAACGCTTATTGAAGAAATGTTTTTCAGTGGAAAGCTATCTTTCAATGATGAAGTATATATCACAAATATCCGCCAGAAAAATGCTCTGGCAGAGGCTCAGAACAGTCTGAAGATGGTATTACAGAGCATTGCAGATGGAATGCCGGAAGATTTCTTTACCATCGATATGATGAACGCTTATGAGGCTCTTGGCACCATCATTGGTGAATCTGTAGGAGAAGATCTGGTGAATGAGATTTTCAGTAAATTTTGTATGGGAAAATAATGCATCACCACTATATATGAGGAGGAATATATGCCAGTTGTAAAGGAAAATTACGATGTTTGTATCGTCGGTGCAGGCCACGCAGGTTGTGAAGCAGCCCTGGCATGCGCACGGCTCGGACTGGAAACCATTCTTTTTACCATCAGCATTGAAAGCGTAGCTATGATGCCCTGTAACCCGAATATCGGGGGCAATTCCAAAGGACACCTGGTACGCGAAATTGATGCGCTGGGCGGTGAAATGGGTGTCAATATCGACCATACGTTTATCCAGTCTAAAATGTTAAATAAATCAAAAGGACCTGCCGTACATTCTCTGCGTGCACAGGCGGATAAGGCAGATTACAGCGCCAGAATGAGACAGGTATTACAGAACACTAACCACTTAACCCTGCGCCAGGCAGAAGTTACAGAACTGATGGTAGAGAACAAAGTGATCCGTGGTGTGAAAACGTTTTCAGGTGCGGAATATTATGCAAAAGCAGTCGTATTGTGTACAGGTACTTATCTGAAGGCCCGCTGTCTCTACGGTGATGTGGTAAACTGCACCGGTCCAAACGGCCTGCAGGCTGCAAATCATCTGACGGATTCTCTGGTAGAAAATGGAGTGGAAATGTTCCGTTTCAAAACAGGTACACCGGCACGTATTGATAAACGTTCTGTTGATTTTTCAAAAATGCAGGAACAGTTTGGCGATGAGAGAGTTGTACCATTTTCATTTACCACTGATCCGGAAAAAGTACAGATTGATCAGGTAAGTTGCTGGTTAACTTATACAAATGAAAAGACACATGAGATCATTCGGGATAATCTGAGCCGTTCGCCACTGTTTTCCGGAATGATTGAGGGAACCGGTCCGCGCTACTGTCCGTCTATCGAGGACAAAGTCGTTAAATTTGCCGACAAGAACCGCCATCAGGTATTCATTGAACCGGAAGGTATCCACACCAACGAAATGTATATCGGCGGTATGTCCAGTTCTCTTCCGGAGGATGTACAGTATGCTATGTATCATACAGTACCGGGACTCGAACATGTCAAGATTGTAAGGAATGCATACGCAATTGAGTATGACTGTATCAATCCACGTCAGTTGTATCCGTCCCTGGAGTTCAAGGAGATTTCCGGTCTGTTCAGCGGCGGGCAGTTTAACGGAAGCTCCGGATATGAAGAGGCTGCCGCACAGGGGCTGATCGCCGGTATCAATGCAGCTATGAAAATAAAAGGAAAGGACCCACTGATTCTTGACCGTTCCGAATCCTATATTGGCGTACTCATTGATGATTTGGTTACTAAGGAAAACCATGAACCATATCGTATGATGACTTCCCGTGCAGAGTATCGTTTGCTGCTCCGTCAGGATAATGCAGATCTGCGTCTGACCAGACACGGATACGAAGTTGGTCTGATCCCACAGGAACGCTATGACTATGTTGTTAAGAAGGAGCAGCTGATCAAACAGGAAATACAGCGTGTAGAAAATGTACACCTGGGAGCTTCCGGTCCAGTACAGAAACTGATGGCACAATATAACAGCCAGCCTTTGAATACAGGAACTACACTGGCTGAGCTGATCCGCCGTCCGGAACTGAACTATGATATTCTGGCACCGGTGGATCCGGAACGTCCACACCTGACACCGGATGTCTGCGAACAGATAAATATCAACATTAAATATGACGGTTACATCAAACGCCAGATCAAACAGGTAAAACAATTCAAAAAACTGGAAAGCAAGAAACTGCCACCGAATTTTGATTACACCCAGATCAGCGGACTTCGTATGGAGGCACAGCAGAAACTGAATCTGTACCAGCCAATCTCCATCGGACAAGCTTCCCGTATTTCCGGCGTTTCACCAGCAGATATCTCCGTTATTTTAGTATATCTGGAGCAACTACACTATCAGCAGAAAAGAGAACAGGATAAATAAACTATGAGTTATGATCTGGCCAAATTCAAACATGGTCTGGAAGAGTTACGAATTACTCTGACCGATCATCAGATAGAACAATTTTTACAATATTACGAAATGTTGGTGGAAAAAAATAAGGTGATGAACCTCACCGGTATTACGGAATATGAAGAAGTCATTCAGAAACATTTTCTGGACAGCCTCTCTCTGATCCGGATCATCCCGACTCTGGCTGAACAGAATTTCAAAATCATTGATCTTGGAACCGGAGCAGGTTTTCCGGGGCTTCCATTAAAAATTGCATTTCCGAATCTTGAGATTACATTGATGGATTCCCTGAACAAGCGAATCAACTTCTTAAATGAAGTAATCAACAAGCTCGGATTGGAGAAGGTAACTGCGGTACACGGAAGAGCAGAAGAAATGGCAGCTAATATCACGCACCGACAGCAGTATGACCTCTGTGTTTCACGTGCGGTATCCAACCTTGCTGTACTGAGCGAATACTGTCTGCCATTTGTTGCAAAAGGCGGTACTTTTGTATCATACAAATCTGCTGATTCAGATGCGGAGATTCAGGAAGGAAAGAAGGCTATTTCCATTCTTGGTGGAAAATTAATCAACATTGACAAATTCAAATTACCGGATTCTGATTTAGGCAGAGCATTGGTATGCATTAAGAAAGTAAAGGATACCCCAAAAAAATATCCTCGAAAAGCAGGTACGCCGGCAAAGTTGCCGCTGAAATAGTAGAATCTATAAATTTCTATCTAATGGGAAAGGGACGGCAGAAATGTTTCACGTGAAACATTTCTGCCGTCCCTTTTCGTAATGCGTCCTATTCCCAGCATTTATATCCGGCTGTTAAAATCCGTCAGTACACGCTTTATGTACAGCGGACATTCGCAATCTGTTTTCGCTACTTACTCATGAATGCAATCGCTTTGCACCCCATCAGTGGGAGTTTTTAATTTTCACTGGCATAAGCATTCCCCCGCTTCGAGTACGTAAAGTACTAAGCGGGGGAATGCTTATTCTGCGTTCAATTACGCATGCAGAAAAATATTTACCAGCTTCACAAATTTGTCTGGTGCCTCCAGCTGTGGAAGACATGTAGTATTTGGAATATATGCATCTTCGATTGCCGGATTAAACTCTTTGTAATCATTGATGACATCCTCAATGTAAGGATGTTCTTTTCCACCAATCAGGCAAATGCTGTTATTGATCTTCTTAATAGCAGATACAATATTAATATTTGTATAATAACTCTTAATGCTAGCCAGCAGATATTTGCCACCACCGTCACCAATATGTGCAGACTGATAATACGTATGAATCAACTTCTGTGGAACCAAATGTCCTTTATAATAGTAATTGTTTACAAAAGCATCAATAATCTGATTTCTGCTGACTGCCATATTATAAATAAAGGTTCCAATAATTGGAAGTTCAATCAGGAATTTGAGCATATTTTTTCTACGTCCGGGTGCTTTTGCCAATTCATACAAATCAGTCGGGCAGACACCAACAATATGATCGTAGTATTTTGACTCCATCTGGCATGCCATCACTACAAAAGAAAGAGAATCACCAGTTGCAATAACATCTGTTTTTTCATTAATTACATTCGAAATAAACTCATTCATTAACTGTACATACAGATAATTTGTATATGTCATATTCGGTTTTTCAGAACGTCCGCATCCTAACAGATCAATAGCATATACGGTATGATTTTCTGCCAGTTTTTTCGTTACAGCTTTCCACTCATAAGAAGAAGCTGTAGGATCCAGATCATGAATCAGAAGAACCGGTTTTCCTTTACCACTTTTCGTGTAATAAATGTTTCCATATTTCCAATGATAATATTTACCACCGCTTGGCAGGTAATCTGTCATATGTGAAAAAACACTGATCAGCTTGTTTATAATAATAATCAGACCAGATACGATACATAATAGTAATGCAGAATTTTTAATATGCTTTTTCATCAATAAACCCCTTTCGTACTAATTTTCTTACTCTTTATATTATAATGCATTGACTGCTCAGATACAAATACTTTTCCATGATATCTATTATTATTTTATAAAACTGAAGTGAAAAGTTTATCTCAGCTTTCGCTGACCAGAATCACGCACCAAGTCTCACGTGCGTTCGACTTGAATTTATAAAGAGTACAACTTTTACGGCGCATCACTCGCATATGAACACTTTTGCAAACGACACGCATGGAATAATACAGTTCCATAATATTATTTCCGACAAATAAGAGCTTCTTTCATTAATTTTTTATAAATGTTTCACGTGAAACATTCTTTTCTCTGGATATCTAATTTAAAAAGTGATATACTCGTTTAAGTGATACGTCGAATACATTTTATATTCGGCACAGTAGACATATCAATATAGCATTTGTTTCCACTTCTATATTAATATGATACGAGTATAAATTAACAGGAATGAGGAAAAGTATGGGAAGAATTATCGCAATCGCAAATCAGAAAGGCGGAGTTGGAAAGACAACAACGGCAATCAATCTTTCCGCATGTTTGGCAGAAGCCGAGAAGAGAGTGCTTACCATTGATATGGATCCGCAGGGTAATACCACCAGCGGACTTGGTATAGACAAAAACAATTGTGAAAATACCATTTATCAGCTAATTTTAGGAGAATGCTCTTTTGATGAAGCACTGATTCATACGGAGTTTGAATATCTGGATTTAATTCCGTCAAACGTAAATCTGGCCGGTGCAGAAATCGAATTACTGAATATTGAAAATCGTGAATATGTACTGCACAATGAAATCGAAAAAATCAAAGACAATTATGACTTCATCATTATTGACTGCCCTCCTTCCTTAAATATGTTGACGGTAAATGCCATGACCACCGCCTCAACTGTTTTAGTGCCGATCCAGTGTGAGTATTATGCATTGGAAGGTCTTTCACAGTTGATGTATACGATCAATCTTGTACAGGAACGTCTGAACCCATCTTTACACATGGAAGGTGTCGTATTTACTATGTATGATGCCCGTACAAACCTCTCTCTGCAGGTTGTCGAAAATGTCAAAGAGAATCTGGATACTACAATCTACAAGACCATCATTCCAAGAAATGTACGTCTTGCAGAAGCACCAAGTCATGGAAAACCAATTAACATATACGACAGCAAATCCACAGGTGCAGAAAGCTATCGCTTACTTGCACAAGAAGTAATTGACAGAGAGGACGATTAAACATGGCAGCAAAAAAAGGCGGACTTGGAAAGGGACTGGACTCTCTGCTGGTGAACAAAGTAAATGCAGATCACAGCAGCGATTCAACAATAGTTAAGGAAAAGAGTACAACTACCAAAAAGAAAAGTACAAAAAAAGAAACACCAGACACCATGGTAAAACTTTCCCTGGTGGAACCGAATCGTGAACAGCCACGAAAACATTTTGATGAAGATGGTCTGCTGGAACTGGCAGAATCCATCAAACAATACGGCATCCTGCAGCCTTTGCTTGTGCAGGAAAAAAGCGGATATTATGAGATTATTGCTGGCGAACGTCGCTGGAGAGCCGCAAAACTGGCGGGGTTAAAAGAAATTCCTGTCATCGTCCGCAATCTGACAGAACAGCAGATTGTCGAAATTTCACTCATTGAAAACATTCAGCGTGAAGATTTGAACCCAATTGAAGAAGCACAGGCATTTCGCAGACTAATGGAAGAATTTCACATGAAACAGGATGAGATTGCAGACCGTGTATCCAAAAGTAGAACTGCTGTCACCAACTCCATGCGTTTACTGAAACTCTCCAAACAGGTACAGCAGATGGTCATTGATGAAATGATCAGCACTGGTCACGCACGCTGTCTGATCAGTATTGAGGATCCAGAATTGCAGCATCAGCTGGCACTTCGTATTTTCGATGAAAAACTCAGTGTACGTGAAACAGAAAAACTGGTACGCAAATTATTACAGGAAAACAATGCTCCGCAGAAAAAGATAAACGATCCTGTATTATCTGCCATTTATGCTGACCTGGCAGATCAGATGAAACGAATCTTCGGAACGAAAGTAGAAATTCATCAGCGTAATGACCAAAAAGGTAAAATAGAAATTGAATACTACTCGCAGGATGAATTGAATCGTCTGATTGAACTTATTCAAAGCATCCAGCAGCAGTAACAGCAACAGCACAGCAACAGCACAGCAACAGCAACAGCAACAGCAACAGCAACAGCAACAGCAACAGCAACAGCACATGATATAACTTTTAGTGAGGAAAATGCAAGTGGAATATTTAAAATTACATATCGAAGATCTGACCGGCATCAGCCTTGATGTAATCACAGTCGGTCTCGCCGCTCTTGTTTTGATCCTGATCATCATCATGATCGTCAACGGAGTCAAAATGAAAAAACTGAAAAAAAAGTACGAAGCGTTTATGGCAGGAAAAAATGCCGCATCCCTGGAAGACACTCTGGTAAAACGTCTGAATCAAGTAGAAGATCTGATTGCGTCTGACGAGCACACACAGGAAAAAGTACAGATGGTTCTGGATCACCTGGATAACACCTATCAAAAAGTTGGTCTGGTAAAATACGATGCATTTAATGAAATGGGTGGAAAATTATCATTCTCCCTGGCACTGTTAAACCGGAAAAACAATGGTTTTATTATTAACGCAATGCACAGCAGAGAAGGCTGCTATACATACATCAAAGAAATTATTGATGGCAATTCCGTGATTATGCTTGCGGAAGAGGAGAAAGAAGCTCTAGAAATGGCATTGGCTGACACTTATGAACAAGGGAAATAATCTATGATACATACATTTTTAAGATCCATTGGTTTCGGAGATCTTACAAAAAATGCTGATTTATATCTCATATTAGAATCTATTTTGAATCGTCCTGACGATCAGAACATTGTCAAAGATGAATATGGAAATGAATTTGCTTGTTTCTCCAAAAGTTTTGGTACAGACATCGGCATTACCGTCTGTGGAAATTTTATCAATGATAAAGAATTTCGTATGGAATATTATTATCCATATCTGCACGGTTCTCAGATTACGACCTGTGAAACGATCGAAATTGAACGCCACGCTGCCAGAGAAGCCTTTGCCGGAATCTGTGACGAGTTAAAACTTGGAGTAACATTGATTTTCTATATTGAAAATATTGCTGATATCCTCCATGCGAGAAAAAATGCCGTACACAATACAACTACAAGACCAGATAACGCCGTGCTGGCGGGACTTTCCACCGGCGGCAAAATCCTTCTGCCGATTATGAAAACATCAAAACAGCTGGCAAATAAGGAGAAATCCTCAGAAAAACGGCTAAGTCTCATGAAACAGGCCCGGGATGGAAATAAAAGTGCCATGGAAAATCTCACTATGAACGACATGGATCTTTATTCTTCCCTCTCCCGCCGTATTATGAAAGAAGATGTGTTGTCTATCGTGGAGAGCAGTTTTATTCCATATGGTATTGAAAGTGACCAGTATGTTGTCATCGGAGAAATTCTGAACTTCTATGAATCCGAAAATTCTCTGACTAACGAAAAACTCTGGATACTGAATCTTAACTGTAACAATCTGGTTTTTGATATTTGCATCAATCAGAATGATCTGCTTGGGGAACCACAGGTAGGACGCCGCTTCAAAGGTCGCATCTGGCTGCAGGGTCATGTAAATTTCGGGTATTAGAAAAATAAAAGCTTTAAATAAAAAACTGATGTAAAACGAACATTCACAATCTGCTTTCGTTACTAGCTCACGAACACAGAATTAGCATGCATAAGGAAATTGATGCTGAATAAATAATGCTAAATTTAAACAAAACTGCATGGACTACTTGCGAAAAATACCTTTCTTTGATATGATATAAAAGTTGATTGCAATATACTTTTTATGCGTAAACAACGAGCCACAAATCCAGCATTTATGCAGGATTTTGGCGACTGCCGCGTCACTGAGCGTCAGCGAAGTAAGCCAAAAAATCGACATTAGTCCTGTTAGTTTAATGGATAGAACAAGTGCCTCCTAAGAGAAAGCCGAGGCATTCCCCAAAGGGAAAAATGAAAAACAACTTTCAGTTCGAATCTATTCTGAAAAATGCTAATGTTACCAAATCAAAAAAATCTGTAGATTGACAACTCGAAATAGAGTTGATAATCTTATATATGGCCGAAGGGAAAAATCCCAGAAACCCAGTAAAA
>ENA-OROR01000580-OROR01000580.1-human-gut-metagenome-genome-assembly--contig:-NODE-580-length-31356-cov-6.629405_pt1 | contig 31356 bp, 28 predicted proteins | sample MGYA00242135_ERZ509060 | MGnify/ENA primary metagenome ERZ509060 (study PRJEB26280, sample SAMEA2338742) | human gut metagenome | biome: human gut; feature: human-associated habitat; material: faeces... | reverse complement strand
CCCCAGCCAGTGATGACGTAATCGGCTGCGCCGCTGTTCAGCAGGATGGCGGCCAGAATGCCGCACTGCACATAGGTCAGCTGGGCTTTGTCGTCGGCGGCATACATGCCGTAGTTGACGACCTCGTGGCCCATGGGCTCCACGACCTTCTTCAGAGCGGCCTCGATGATGCCGTTCTTGGCGGCCTGACTGTTTTCGTTGATGAGAGCGATCTTCATGGAAAATTCCTCCTCGGAGTGTTCAAATTTTCCACCGCTTTCCAAAATAAAGTGGAAAACGGCGGAGCGTGTCAGAAACTGCTGGGTTTAGTGTATCCGGTCGGGGCGGAAAAGTCAACGGCGGAAGGTGTCTTTCCCCAATTTCCGCTTTTGTTGCCGGGCCATGATGGGCATCAGCAGCGGGGTGGGCACGAGCTTCTGAACTGTGGTGGCCGCCCGCATCAGAGCCGACGGCACGATGATGGTCTTGTGGCGCAGCATCCCGCGCATGGCCTCGTCCACGCAGAGCTGGGGCGAAATGCCCTTGAGTGCGAAGACGACGTCGGCGCGGTCATTGAACTCGGTGTCCACCGGGCCGGGGCAGAGGGCGCAGACGTAGACCGGGCTGTGCTGCTCCCGCAGCTCCTCGGCCACGCCCCGCGTCAGGCTGACGACGTAGGCCTTGGAGGCGTAGTAGCCCGCCATATAAGGCCCGCCCGGCAGCAGCCCGGCGGAGGACGCCACGTTCAGGATGGCCCCGAAGCCCTGCGCCTCCATCTTTTTCAGCACGAACTTGAACAGCCGGTGCATCGCGAGGACATTGACCCGCAGCATGGAAAGCTCCTTTTCCGGGTCCGTCTCCAAAAAGCTGCCGCAGGCGCCGAAGCCCGCGTTGTTGATGAAGAAATCGATCCGCTCGTCGGCGAGGGCGGCGCAGAGTGCGTCGCACTCCGCATCGCTGGCAAGGTCGGCGGGGAGGACGCGGCAGGGGATGGCGTGCTTGGCCGAGAGTTCGGCGGCAAGGGCATCCAGCCGGTCCTTCCGGCGGGCGGTCAGGATGAGCCGGAAGCCCAGCTTTGCGTACCGGCGGGCAAACTCCTGCCCGATGCCGGAGGATGCGCCGGTGATCCAGACGGTTTTTGTATTCATGGCTTGTCCTTTCTCAATTCTTCATTGCTTTTTCCTACGTTTATTCTAACACACCCAAATCGCAGAATCCATGAAAATTTTCACGCTGCAAACCGACACTTGTTGCCGCCCGGCGTTTGGAGTATAATGGAGCGGAGAAAACACACTTGTGCAGGAGGTAGCAGAAAATGAACAAACCGGTATTGGTGGTCATGGCGGCTGGTATGGGCAGCCGGTACGGCGGCATGAAGCAGATCGACCCGGTGGGCCCGAACGGGCAGGTCATCGTGGATTATTCCCTCTACGATGCCCGCCGCGCCGGGTTCGAGACCGTGATCTTCGTCATCAAGCATGAGATCGAGGAGACCTTCAAGGCCGCCATCGGCGACCGGGTGGCTAAGGTCATGAAGGTGAAGTACGCCTTCCAGCAGCTCGACGAGCTGCCCGCGGGCTTTGCCATCCCGGAGGGCCGGGTCAAGCCGTGGGGCACCTGCCACGCGGTGCTGGCGGCCAAGGACCTCATTGACGGCCCCTTTGCGGTCATCAATGCGGACGACTATTATGGCCCGGAGGCCTTCAAGGTCATCTACGATTACCTCTCCACCCACGCGGACGGCACCGTGTATGATTACTGCATGGTCAGCTATCTGCTGAAGAATACCGTCTCCGAAAACGGCAGCGTGGCCCGCGGCGTCTGCGTGGCAAACGAGGACGGCACCCTCCGCAGCGTCACCGAGCGCACCCGCATCGAGACCTATGAAAACGGCATCCACTACACCGAGGATGGCGGCGAGAGCTGGCACGACCTGCCCGCCGATGCCCCCGTCAGCATGAACCTGTGGGGCTTCGGCAAGAGCTTCCTCGACGAGGCCGAGCGCCGCTTTGCGGGCTGGCTGACCGAGCATCTGGAACAGAACCCCCTCAAGTGTGAGTACTTCCTGCCCCTCGTGGTCAGCGAGCTCATCGACGAGGGCAAGGCGGCGGTCAAGATCCTCCACAGCCGCGATAAGTGGTACGGCGTGACCTATCGCGAGGACAAGCCCACCGTGGTGGCCGCCATCGCGCAGAAAACGCAGGACGGCCTGTACCCGGAAGATCTGTGGGCGTGATAAGCTGAAAACATTACAACGTAGAAGAGGCTGCTGCACTTTCGGCTAAAACGATGTGCAGCAGCCCCATTTTTTGTCTCTTATTTCCGCTTGAGCTGTTCCCGCAGGGAGTCCAGCGAGCGGCTGTGTTCGCCGTGTTTCATCTTGGGGAAGGCGCGGAGCATACGGCGCTTGCCGAAATGCGGGGTGGCCTTCTGAGTGCGGGCGCGGAACTCCTCGCTGCGAATCTGAAGTTCCTCGGCCAACTGTTCCAGACGGAGCAGCTCGGCGGTGCGCTCGGCGGTGCCCTTGGCTGCCAGCTTGACGGCGTTGGCCGCTTCCTCGGCGTTGAGCTTGGCGTCCTGCGAGGCTTTCTTGGCGGCCTCCATGGCTTCGTCGGCCTTGGCGCGCATCACGTTGGCGGCGTCACGGGCGGACAGGCTGGAAGCGCTGTCGCGGGCCTCGGCAGCGGCCAGCTTGAACTGTAAGCGGCTCTCGTCCATCTTTTGATCCACGGCCATGGCGTTGGTGCCCAGCAGTTCGGTCATGGCGTCGCTGACGGCGTGCATACTGTCGGCCACCTTTTCCAGCGCATCGAGGTCACGGGCAAGGTCGGAGGCCGCAAAGGCGGTGGCGATGGTATCCGCCGCGTAGACGGCGTAGAGCAGGATCATCAGGATGAGGCCCACCAGCGGTGGGATCATCTCGATCAGCCCGGCGATGACCGGGTGGACCATCTTCATCACGATGAGGGTGCCCACGCCCCACAGCAGCGAGAACTCAAGGCAGATGTAGCCGCCGATGTTGAAGGGGTAATCGCTGTAGTCCCACCAGCGGGTGTGGTAGAGCTTGTACAGCGCCCAGCCGCCTGCCAGTTCCAGCGTACTGGGCAGGATGACGCCGCCGATGTAGAGCAGCAGCAAGCTGTGCTGCAAGGGCGTCAGCAGGAAGAGGACGATGATCATGCCGAAGCCGTAGATGGGGCAGACCGGACCGTTCAGAAAGCCGCGGTTGACCAACTGGCCGGTGGAAACGGCGGCGTAAACGACCTCAAGGCACCAGCCGATGCAGGAGTAGACGAGGAAGTACGCGAGGATCTGGTAGAGCGAAAACCCGCAGATCATCGTATCGGTAAAAAAGGCAACCATGAAATCACCTCCGTTATTCGGCTTTTCCCTCGGCTGCGGCAGCTTCGGCGGCAGCGGCCATCTTCTTGAGCACCTTGGGCTCGATCCACGTCACGGTCTCGTCGCCGGGCAGCTTTTTCGCAATGAGGGCCTTGATCTTGATGCCCATCTCGGTGAACATCCCCTCGTGTTCGGTGCGGATGTTCCACTCCGGCTCCTTCTCGTGGAGGTCGAAGGTCTTCCACGTGATCTCGTAGCCGGAAGCGGGGAAGTATTCGAGGCTGTCCCGGAACAGATCGTCGTCGTCGGTCTTGAAGTAGATCTCGCCGCCATCTTCGAGGAAAGCGCGGTACTGGATGAGCTGGCGGGGGTAGGTCAGCCGGTGCTTGTTGGAGGAGGCGTTCTTGCTCCATGGGTTGCAGAAGTTGATGTAGATGCGGCGGACGGTATCCTCCGGCGTGATGACGTTGCGGATGCGCTCGATGTCGGCGCTCATGATCTTCACGTTGTCGATGGGGCGGCCTGCTTCCTGATAGGCGGCCTCGATCTTCCGCTTGGCGAGGATCAGCACCTTATCGGTGATGTCGATGCCGAGGTAGTTGTTCTCCGGGTGGGCCGAAGCCAGCTGGGAGAGGAAGCCGCCCTTGCCGCAGCCCAGCTCCAGAACGAAAGGCTGTTCCGGGCGGGCATACTGGGCGTGCCACTTGCCGCCCCAGACAAAGGGGTCGTGGACGTGGAAATCGGCGGCCATCAGTTCCTCGTGGGCGTAGGGTTTGAATCGCATTCTCATACGGTGTGGTTCTCCTTCAAAAATGTTTCAACTTGTTCGGGGGCAGCGGCGCAGCTGCCCTGACAGATGCCGGGCTTGCCGCCGCCGCGGCCGTTCAGTGCGGTGTTCAGGGCCTTGGTCAGGGCGCGGACGTCGCCGCCCGCTTGGGCCAGACAGTAGCCGGTGCCCTTTTCGTTGGCGGTCAGGGCGGCGCACAGGCCGGTGGTGGCCTCGCTCAGCCGGGCGGCCAGCCGGTGCAGCCCGTCGGGGTCCAGCCCCGGCACGATGCGGATGGCGTCCGCGCCGGGGGCGACCTGCGCCGCCAGCGCGTCGAAGAGCTCGCTGCACAGGCCGAAGTGGGCAAATTTCAGGGCGGTGTATTCGTCGTACACCCGGTGGACGGCGTGGGCTGTTTCACTGGGCTTGGCGCTGAGCAGGGCCCCGATGTCGGCCTGACGCTGGCGCATGGCCTGTGCGGCCAACAGGGCCCGCTCGCCGCAGACGATGCTCAGCCGGACGCCGCCCTTGTAGTTTTCCGCAGCGAGGATCTTGATCTGCCCCACGGCCCCGGTGGCGGCGGTGTGGGTGCCGCAGCACGCGCAGACGTCCGCGCCGGGGATGGTCACGATCCGCACTTGTCCTTCGATCTCCTTTTTGCTGCGGTAGGTCATCCGGGCCAGTTCTTCGCGGGTGGGGTAGGTGATGAGCACCGGCACGTTCTGCCAGACCATGCGGTTGGCGGCAAGTTCCGCTTCCCGCAGCCCCTCGGCGGAGATGGGCACGCTGGTATCCATCCGCACGGCGTCGGAGCCGATGTGGAAGCCGACATTTTCGGCCCCGAACATCTGGTGCAGGATGCCGGAAAGGATGTGCTCGCCGGTGTGCTGCTGCATTTTGTCGAACCGCCATGCCCAGTCGATGCGGCCGGTCACGGCGGTGCCGGGGGCAGCGGTATCGGGCAGGGCGTCCACCCTGTGCCAGATGACGCCGCCCTGTTCGTGGACATCGGTGACGGTGAGCCGGGCGCCGTCCGGCAGGGTCAGGGTGCCGTGGTCGGCGGGCTGGCCGCCGCCTTCGGGGTAAAAGACCGTACCATCCAGCGCGAGCTTCCCGCCGCCCCTGCCGTCCGGCTCGGCAGCAAGGATCACGGCGTCAGCTTCGCGGCGGTACGCATCGGCCTCGTAGTATTTTTGTGTGGGCTGCATAGATCCTCCCAAAAAGCATTCACTGTTCCGGCGGCGCAGAGCGGCGACGGAACAGTTTTTTCTAGTATACCACGTTTTTTGCCTGTGGAAAATAGTCTGCGGTTATGTTATGATAGGAAATAACCGAAATCCGAACGAAATGAGGAAGGTACATCATGCGTGAAAGTGGAATCCTGATGCCGGTGTCCAGCCTGCCCGGCCCTTATGGAATTGGCTGCTTCGGAAAGGAAGCTGAAAAGTTCGTTGATTTTCTCGCCGCTGCGGGCCAGAAGATCTGGCAGATCCTGCCGCTGAGCCCCACCGGCTACGGCGACAGCCCCTACCAGAGCTGCTCCGCTTTTGCGGGCAACCCCTATTTCATCGACCTCGATGCCCTCAAGGCCGAAGGGCTGCTGACGGCGGCCCAGCTCAAGGCCGAGCCTTGGGGCAAAGACCCGCTGGCAGTGGATTATGGCACGCTGTACACCAGCCGCTACAAGATCCTGCGGGCCGCTTACGCCGCATGGTGCAAGCAGTGCGAAGGGCTGCACGGCTGTGCCCGCTACTACCCGGATGCTTACTACGCCTTCACCCTCGAAAATGAGGACTGGCTGGAGGATTACGCCCTGTACATGGCGCTCAAGACTGCCAACGGGATGAAGAGCTGGACCGAGTGGCCCCGCGAGTACCGTCTGCGGGACGGCGGTGCGCTGGAGCGCTTCCGCGCCGAAAACGAGGAAGAGATCGGCTTCTGGAAGTTCTTGCAGTACGAGTTCGCGGCCCAGTGGAAAAAGGTCAAAGCCTACGCCAACGAAAAGGGCATCCAGATCCTCGGCGATATCCCCATCTACGTCTCGGCGGACTCCGTGGACGCTTGGGTGGGCGGCCCGCTGTTCGAGCTGGACGCCAACGGCGGCTTTGCCCGCGTGGCCGGCTGCCCGCCGGATTACTTTGCCGCCGACGGCCAGCTCTGGGGCAATCCGCTGTACAACTGGCCCTACCACCGCGAGACCGGCTATGCTTGGTGGATCAAGCGGGTGCGGCACGCGCTGGGCATCTACGATCTGCTTCGCATCGACCACTTCCGCGGCTTCGACACCTACTGGGCCATCCCGGCGGGCAGCACGACGGCCCGCGGCGGCAAGTGGGAGATCGGCCCCCGGATGGAGCTGTTCCACGCCCTCGAAGGGGCGCTGGGCAAGCTGCCCATCATCGCGGAGGACCTCGGCGACATCGTGGACAGCGTCCGTGAGCTGCTGGCTGAGAGCGGCTTCCCCGGCATGAAGGTGCTGCAGTTCGCCTTCGGCGGCGGCGACAACGAGTACCTGCCCCATAACCACATCAAGAACAGCGTGGTCTACCCCGGCACCCACGACAACACCACCCTGAACGACTGGTGGGAAAACAGCGCCACCGAGAAGGAAAAGACCATGGCGGCTGCCTACCTGCACTTGGTGCCCTGCCGCCCCACTGCCAAGGAAGTGGCCGCGGTCAAGGCAGACACCGCCCGCGTGGCCCTGCTGCGGGCGGCGCTGGGTTCGGCTTCGGATCGTGCCATCATCCCCATGGGCGACTGGCTGGGGCTGGGCGAGGAAGCCCACCTGAACACCCCCGGCCGCTTGGGCGGCAACTGGACATGGCGCGCCGCCGCCGGGTTCGACACCGCCGCGCTGGCCAAGGAGATCCGGGGCGAGTGCGAAGTGGTCTGCCGTGCATAAAAACCGGAAAAACCGGGACATCTTTGGCAGATTGACGAAGTTGTGAAAAAATCAGCTAAAATTTGTGCGTTTTGCTGGCAAGTCGCCCGCCGGAGTGGTATAATCGATTGTAAATCGAGGATCGTAAAAAGGCGGTCCCGTGGAAAAGGGTGCCGGGAGGGAGAATCCGGCACCACGATGATGGGGAAAAATGCATGAAAAAAGAATGGACCGAGCAGGACCTGCGCGTATTTGTACGCAGCGCACAGGCAGCTTTCGAGGACGTGACCCTGACCGAGGCGGACGAGGAGTCGGCCCGCAGCTGGCAGGATGACGGCCTGATGGTGGACTATGAGCTGCGCAACGGGCAAGTGGACTGCGTGCTGCGCCGTCAGATCGTGGCAGACGGCAAGGTATGGCAGCTGCAGATGACGGCACCGCTGGCGGGCAACGACCTGCCGGAGGACCGGATGACCCCGCGGGAGCGGGAACTCTGCCGCGACGACATGAACCACGATTTTCTGTCGGGCGTGTTCAACCGCCGCTATTTTGAGATCGAGTTCTGCACCCGGCTGGACGACTGGACCGACGCCCACCGCTGCGCCTCGCTGGCGCTGGTGGAGCTAGACAAGGCCGACGAGCTGCTGGCCCAGCAGGGGGACGCCGTGATGAACCAGTTGGTCTGCTTTGTGGCGAACCAGTGGAAAAAGCACTACGACCGCCCGGACGAGCGGGTGGTCTGCCGCCTGACCGATACGCTGTTTGCCATCGGCTGCGCGGACAAGACCTGCGCGGAACTGGCCGAGGAGCTGCGGGGCATCTACGCGGAAATGCCCCGCGAGTGCGTGGCCTCGGTGGGCCTGATGCGCCGGGTGGCGTTCACCCAATCCATCGGCTGTGCCTGTACCGGCGAAGTCCGGGGCAAAAACTGGGATGCGCTGTACAAGCTCTGTGAAGAGCGGCTGGCCGCAGCCAAAACGGCGGGCGGCGATCAGGTCTGCGCCGGGTAATCCCCATGGATAAACGATCCCCCTTCTGGGTACGCTAAGTGCCAGAAGGGGGATTTTTGTTATGGAAAACCAGAAAAACGACAATCTCAACTTACTGGAAGCCGTGGTGCAGAATACCGAGATGGGCAAAAATACGCTGGAGCAGATCGTACCCATGACGGAGGATGCTCCGTTCAAGGCCGAGCTGCTGCGGGAGCGGAACATCTACCGGCAGCTGAATCAGGAGGCTCACACCGCCATCGAGGCCTGCGGCGGCACCGCCCAAGGCCAGAGCGCCATGGCGAAGCTGAACACCAAGATGGGCATCGGCATGAAGACCCTGACCGACAAATCGACCCGGAATCTGGCCGAAATGCTCTCCGAGGGCAGCAGTCAGGGCGTGATGGACTGCATCAAATCTCAGAAGGACTACCCCGACGCGGCCCCCGGCTCCAAGCGGCTGATGCAGCGGCTGCAGGATTTCGAGGAGGACAACCGTATCAAGCTGGAACAGTTCCTGTAAGCAAAAAAGGAGCCGGGCGGCAAGCCCGGCTCCTTTTACGCATGGGGGTAAAATCAGAGCGATTCGACCATGGCGGCGACAATCTTGGTCGCAGTGGCGACGTACTCGGCGATGCTGAACTTCTTGACGACCAGCACCTCGTGGCCGTCTTCGTCAGCGTTGTCACTCATGGCGCGCAGAATGACGCAGGGAACGCCATTCTTGGCCGCGATCTGGCTGACGGCGGCACCTTCCATCTCCACGCAGTCGGGGGCGCACTTGGCCTCAATGGCGGCCTTGGTCTCGCTGTCACCCACGAAGAGGTCGCCGGTGGCGATCTTGCCGGTCAGCGCCTTGACGCCAGCCGCCTTGCAGGCGGCCTCGGCGGCGGCGATCAGCTCCGGGTCGCCGGTGTATTCCTTCAGGAACGGCGGGTTCTGGCAGATCATGTCCAACTGGGCGTCGTGGTAGAGCACCGTCTTGCCGATGACCACATCGCCGATGCCGATCTTCGAGGTCATGTTGCCCGCGATGCCGGAGAAGATGATCTTCTCGGCCCCGAACTTGGTGATGAGCACCTGCGTGGTGGCGGCGGCGTTGGCCTTGCCCATGCCGGCGCAGCAGACCACGACCTCTTTGCCCGCGAGGGTGCCCTTGTGATATTCCACGCCGCCATAGGGCGCCACGGTGACGTTCTCCAGCTTGGCACAGAGCTGATCGACTTCATCGGGCATTGCGCCCATAATTCCGATAATCATAGTTGAAATCCTTTTCCTTGTAAGCTCGCCCCTTGGGAGAGCCGGCGAGCGAAGTGAGCCTGAAGGGCAATCAAACGTTGAACAGGAACTCAATGACGTCGCCGTCCTTGACGACGTATTCCTTGCCCTCGGTGCGCTGCAGACCCTTGGCCTTGACGGCGGCGTAGTCGAAGTTGTTGGCTTCGAGGTCGCTGTAGCCGATGACGCTGGCGCGGATGAAGCCGCGCTCGAAGTCGCTGTGGATCTTACCGGCGGCCTGAGGAGCCTTGGTGCCCTTGCGGATGGTCCAAGCGCGGCACTCTTTCTTGCCGTCGGTCAGGAAGGAGATCAGGCCCAGCAGGTCGTAGCTGGCGGTGATGAGGTTGTCCAGACCGCTGGCCTCGATGCCCATCTCGGCGAGGAAGGCCTTTTTCTCTTCGGGGGAGTAATCGGCGATGTCCTCCTCGGTCTTGGCGCAGATGGGGATGTAGCGGGCACCCTCTTCCTTGGCGCGGGCAGCCACCAGCGGGACATACTTGTTGTTCTCGATGCCCTCCATCAGGTCGTCCTCGCCCACGTTGCAGGCGTACAGGACCGGCTTTGCGCTCAGCAGACCCATCTCGTGCAGCACGGTCTGCTGTTCGGTGTCGCTCTCGTCGAAGTCGAAGCTGCGGGCGGGCTTGCCGGCACTCAGGTGGTCGGCCAGCTGTTGCAGCCAAGCGGCCTCGGCGGCAGCGCCCTTGTTGTTGCCGCTCTTGGCGGCCTTGGCCATCCGGCCCGCGCGGTTCTGGACCACTTCGAGGTCGGAGAGGATCAGCTCATAGTCGATGGCGTCGATGTCGGCGATGGGGTCCACGGCCTCGGCCTTGGTCACGTCCTCGACGACATGGATGATGTTGTCGTCGTCGAAGCAGCGCACGACATGCACGATGGCGTCGCACTCGCGGATGTGGCCGAGGAACTTGTTGCCAAGGCCCGCACCCTGACTGGCACCCTTGACGAGGCCCGCGATATCGACGAACTCCACGATGGCGGGGGTCTTCTTGTTGGTCTGCCAGATCTCGGCCAGCTTGTCCAGCCGCTTGTCGGGCACGGCCACGATGCCGCTGTTGGGCTCGATGGTGCAGAACGGATAGTTCGCCGCCTCCGCGTTCTTGGTGGAGGTGATGGCGTTGAACAGAGTGGACTTGCCGACGTTCGGCAGACCGACGATACCTAATTTCATATCAAATACGCTCCTTACACGTTCTCGATCTATAAAACCACTCAGACCTCGCCCTTCGGGAGAGGCGGCACGGCAGGGCCGTGACGGAGAGGGTCCAGAACATAACAATACATCTATCATTATACGCAAAGCGGGAAGGGAGCGCAAGAGGTAGAAGACGGAACCAAACCATGTTGGTGCCGCTTTTTTGACACCAGAAATGTGAAAAATCATACAAAACCTTCTTTATTTTGTCATAACTGTTCCGTATAATAGAGGATGAGGATTCATTGGAAACAGCCGTCCCGGTGCGTGGGACGCTTTTTAAGAGACGATCACAAACGACGAACGAGTCGAGATACAGGAGGAACACTCATGGCAAACGAAAAGATCCTTGTCGTGGATGACGACGTGAATATCTGCGAGCTGCTGCGGCTCTATCTGACCAAGGAGGGCTATCAGGTCACCATCGCCAACGACGGCGAAGAGGGGCTGGACAAGTTCAATCAGGTCAAGCCCGACATGGTGCTGCTGGATGTGATGATGCCCAAGATGGACGGTCTGGAAGTCTGCCGCCGTATCCGCAAGCTGGGCAACACCCCTGTCATGATGCTGACGGCCAAGGGCGAGACCTTCGATAAGGTGCTGGGCCTTGAACTGGGCGCCGACGATTATATGGTCAAGCCCTTCGACACAAAAGAGGTCGTGGCCCGCATCAAGGCGGTGCTGCGCCGCTGCACCGCGTCCACCCAGACCGAGACGAAGGAGGGCGTCATCGAGTTCGACAACCTCCGGCTGGATATGAACAGCTACGAGCTGCGGGTCAAGGGCAAGGTGGTGGAGGCTCCCCCCAAGGAGCTGGAGCTGCTCAACTGTCTGGCATCTCACCCCAACCGGGTCTACACCCGCGATCAGCTTCTGGACGAGGTCTGGGGCTTCGAGTATTACGGCGACAGCCGCACCATCGATGTCCACGTCAAGCGTCTGCGCGAAAAACTGTCCGGCGCTTCCGACAAGTGGGAGCTGAAGACCGTCTGGGGCGTGGGCTATAAGTTCGAGGTGCGTCAGTAATGCGCAAAAGTATTTCCGTCACCTTCTTTTCGATGGTGGCGACCCTTCTGGTGCTGGGCACGGCGGTGATGGGATTCTCGGAATGGGTCCTGTTCAACCGCTACTTCGTGCAGGAGCGCTACGAGGCGCTGGACAGCGTGGCTGAGGTTACCCAGCGGGCGGCGGACTACGTGGTGCAGCAGGCGGCGCTGCCCGGCGGCGACGAGCTGGCCGCGCTGAGCGACAAGCTGGAGATCATCGGCGAGAGCGCGGAGGCCTACCTCTTTTTCACCGATGAGGACGGCAGCGTTCTCATCACGTCCAATCCGGAGCTGCTGGCCAAGGAGACTGTGCCCCAAGAGCTGATAGCCAAGGTGGGGGAGGATAAGCCCTACCATGTGCTGAGCACGCTGGACGGCGTGCTGACCGAAAAGAGCTACGTCTCCGTCCGGCAGACGCGGGATGCGCAGGGCGTGTGCAGCGGGTATCTGTTCCTCTGCTCTTCCGGCGCACGGCTGACGGCCTTCAAGGAAGAGTTCGGGTCGAACTTCTTCTTCTCAGCCTGCATCATGCTGCTCTGCGCCAGCGTGGTAACCTCCTTCCTGATGCGGCGGCTCACCGACCCGCTCCAGAAGATCACCGATGCGGCCCAGCGGTTCGGCGGGGGCGATTTCTCCGTCCGGGTCGAGGGCGTGGAGGGCGAAGGCGAGGTGGCCGATCTGGCCAACACCTTCAACCGGATGGCGGAGAACATCCAGTCCAACGACAACTCCCGTGGGCAGTTCATAGGCAACATCGCCCACGAGCTGCGCACCCCGATGACCACCATCAAGGGCTTCATCGACGGCATTCTGGACGGGACCATCCCGCCCGATATGCAGAACCACTATTTGCAGCTCGTCTCGGAGGAGACGGGCCGCCTTGCCCGGCTGATCCAGAACATGCTGGATCTGTCCAAGCTGGAGAGCGGCGAGTATCAGGTCAACGCCCGGATGTTCAACATCTGGGAGACCTTGACCGGCGTGGCTCTTTCGGCCGAGCAGCGGATCAACGACGGCATGATCGAGCTGGAGGGCCTGACCATGGACGAGAAAGTTCTCGTCTACGCCGACCCGGATCTGATCCATCAGGTCGCGTACAACCTGCTGGATAACGCCATCAAGTTCACCCCGGCGGGCGGGACCATCAAGTTCAAGGTCGAGAAGCTGGGCCCGGAGGTGGAAGTTTCCATCTGGAACTCCGGGCAGGGCATCAGCCCGGAGGCGCTGCCCCATGTGTTCCAGCGCTTCTATAAGGAAGACAAGTCCCGCGGGCTCCATGCGCGGGGCGCGGGCCTCGGCCTGAATATCTGCAAGGTGCTGGTCAACCTGTCCGGCGGCCAGATCCGGGTCGAGAGCCAGCAAGGCGAGTGGTGCCAGTTCGTCTTCACCCTGCCCACCTGCCCGCCCAACCCCGGCGAGATCAAGCGTCTGCCGGACGAATCGGGCCGCCCGGTGCCGGTGGAAGACCCCGCCAGCATGAAACCGGTCGATTAAAATCTGCGCAGTCAGGCTGCTCCGCATCCGGGAGCGGCTTGGCTGCTTTTTGTATCGCCGGGGCCGTGAAATGGATTTTTGCGTCTTTTCCGTGAAAAACACGGCTGTGGGTTTGATTTTTTGCGTGTTTTCATGTAAAATAAAAGTAGCTATGTCTACCCTGAATTCTGTCTGCACAGGAGCGACAGAACCGGGCCAAATAGCAAAATTTTTCGTAAAAATAACGGAGAGTACAAACGAACATGACGATTGTAAGTCCTTCGATCCTTTCGGCTGATTTTACCAAGCTGGGTGCCGACTGCCAGATGGTTCTGGACGCCGGAGCGCAGATGCTGCACTACGACGTGATGGACGGCCACTTTGTGCCGAACATCAGCTTCGGCGTGCCGGTGCTGAAAAGCCTCCACAAGGGGATGCCCGCCGCCTTCTACGATGTCCATCTGATGATCAGTCATCCGCTGGCCTATGCGGAACCCTTCGCCAAGGCCGGTGCCACCTTGCAGAACTTCCACCTCGAATGCGAGGACGACGTCCAAGCCACCATCGACGCCATCAAGGCGCAGGGCTGCAAGGTGGGCCTGACCATCAAGCCGGGCACCGCCCCGGAGGCGCTCAGCCCCTACCTCGACCAGCTGGACCTTGTGCTGGTGATGAGCGTGGAGCCGGGCTTTGGCGGGCAGAAGTTCATGCCCTCGGCGCTGGAAAAGCTGCGCTGGCTGCGGGAAGAGCGGGCCAAGCGCAGCGCTCACTTCCTGCTGGAAGTGGACGGCGGTGTGGACGACACCACCGCGCCCCTCTGCGTGGAAGCGGGGGCCGACATCCTCGTGGCGGGCAGCGCCGTCTTCGGCGCAGCCGACCCGGCGGCCGCTGTGCGCCGTCTGGCCGCTCTGTGAGAGGAGCCGCACCATGGATGAAACTTTGATCCGTGCGCAGGAGCGGGAGCTGGCCAAGACCGGCCATTACTACAAGCACCTCTGCTGGATGGTGGTGCCGCTGCTGTGCGTGTCCTGCTTCCTATACGGGCTGCGGCCGCTGCTGCTCTGCGGCGCGGCCCTGTTGACCGGCAACCTCTGCGACCGTCTGGTCTCGCTGCTCCGCCGCCGCGTCTACCAACCCAAGGACTGCTCCAACGAGAGCTTTGCCCTCCTCATCGCGCTGCTGATGCCGGTGACGGTGGACTGGTACGTTCTCATCGCCGCCGTGCTGGCCGGTGTCCTCATCGGCAAGGAGGTCTTCGGCGGCTACGGCAGCTATCCTTTCAATCCGGCTGCTGTCGGCTACACGGTGGCGGCGGTGTCGTGGCCGGAACAGGTGTTCCGCTACCCGCAGCCCTACACGAACATCCCGCTGTGGGACGCTTCCGGCGTGCCGGTGTCCGACACCGTCTCCCAGACTCTGCGCAGCGGCGGCATCCTGAACATCGGCTCCCTGTCGCTGGGGCTGGGCGAGTACGCCGCCCCCATGGGCACCGGTGCTGCGCTGGTGATCTTGGCGTGCGGGTTCTTCCTCTGGCTGCAGAAGGATACCCGCCTGAGCGCGACCGTCAGTTTCTTGGTGACGAGTGCCCTCATTGCCTTCTTCTTCCCCCGTCAGGTGGGTTTGATGGACGCCTCTTTCGCGGCAGGTCTGTTCTCCCGTTTGCAGTGTGTGCGGGACGAGCTGCTGACCGGCGCGATGCTCTTCAGCGCGGTGTTCCTGCTCAACGAACCCTACACCTGCGCCCACCACCGCATCGGCCGCATCCTGTACGGCGTGCTGGTGGGTGCTGCGACCATGGGGTTCCGCTATTTCGGCGTCTATGATACGGGCGTCTGCTTTGCGCTGCTTACGGTCAACAGCATTTCCGGCTGGCTGGACCGCACCGAGACCCGCCTCTATCGGCTGCTGAACCGGAAGGAGGATGCGGAATGAGACGTCATATTGCCGAAGCGATCGCGCGCGACCCTGAAAAGTTCGCGCACCATGACCGCATTTTCAAAAACAACCCTGTCGTGATGCAGGGCATGGGTCTGGCTCCGCTGGTGGTCCTTGCCACTTCGGGCAAAAACGCCGCGATGCTGGCGGTGGCCGTGGCCCTGCTGCTGACGCCTTCCCGGATGCTGGCGTGCCTTCTGAGCCGCCTGTGCCCGCTGCGGGACGAGCGCCCGGAGCCGGAGGAGCTGGAAAAGAAGCTGCTGCCCCGTGCCTTTGTGTACAGCGGCAGTGCGGCGGTGGTCTACCTCGCCGCCTACCCCATCCTGAACATGCTGTTCGGCACCGACTTGCTGACGATGGGCGTCTACCTGCCCATGCTGGTGGTGGAGCCGCTGCTGACCTACCGGTTTGGCCGGGTGCAGGAGTCCGTGCACAAGGCTGTTTCGAAAGGTCTGCGCATCACGCTGGGCTACGCGCTGCTCCTGCTGATCCTTGGCTGCGTCCGCGAGTGGCTGGCCTTCGGCACCGTGTTTGGCGTGGAGCTGAGCCGCTCCATCCTGCCCATGGCCAGTATGCCGGCGGGCGGCTTCATCGTGCTGGGCGTGGTGTGCGCCGTCTGGCGTGCGCTGGCCCGCAAACAGCGCGAATACCTGAAAAATGAGGCGCGCGGCTATCTGGCCGTGCATCCCCAGAGCCAAGAGAGCGGGAAGGAGGAGAAAGAATGAGCGAAGTGCTGCATCTTGTGGGCGTGTTCTTCAGCTACGCGGTGCTGGCCATCTTTGCCCAGAATGCCATCTTCACCCGCGGCCTCGGCGTTTCCCGCCTTGTCCAACTGGTCGGCGACAAGCGGACCAGCAGCTGGTGGTTCGCGCTGATGCTCTGCATCACGCAGGTACTGGTGGCTCCGCTGGCCTTTTATGCGGGCCGCCTCCTCGCCCCGCTGCCCAACCGCGCCCAGCTTCGCCCGGTGGTATATCTTGCGTGCATCGCGGTGGTCTGCCTGTTTGAGCTGGTGGTCCTGAAGCTGGCCAAGGGCCTGCGCAGCGGCCAGCTCATCCGCATCCTGCCCATCGCTGCCGTGAACAGCGGCGTGCTGGGCACCGTTCTGGTCGAGCGCACCCAGAGCTTTACGCTGGAACAGTCCATCGGCTTCGGCCTTGGCAGCGGCCTCGGCTATCTGCTGGCCGTCATGCTGGTGACGGAAGCCCAGAATCGTCTGCGCAGCCGGGCCATCCCGGAAGCGTTTCGCGGCTTGCCCATCACGCTGATCTACATCGGTGTGCTGGCGCTGGCCATCTATGGCTTTACCGGCCATTCCGTGATCTTGTAAAGACCCCAAGGGAGGGTGGTTCATTATGGCAAAATATCCAAAACGCCAGAAGGTCAAGCGCTACCGGCGCAGCTTTTACAGCCGCGAGATGCGGGTGAAAAAGGGCATTGGCATCGCGGTGCTGGTCCTCGTGGTGCTGGCCGCTGCATGGGTGGCCGCGCCGCATGTGCTGGACTGGGCGACCCATACGTGGTACACCGTCGTGCGCAACCGGGATCTTTCCGCCTCCTCCCCGGCGGGTGGGAGCGCTTCGTCCGCAGCCGAGAGCACGGCGTCGTTCGTGGCGGAGGAACCGGCAGCTTCTTCGGAGGCCCAGCCGGAGGTGGTGACCCCCGCTGTGGACGGCACCGCCATCGTGGAGGGCGCTTGGGCAGAGGCCGACCTCACGACCCTGACCGATGATGCCGCCATCCGCGCCGCAGCCCAGCAGCTCGCTGCGCAGGGCGCGAAGTACGCGGTCGTCACCCTGAAGGATGCCGCCGGTGCCGTCTATTACGCTTCGCAGGTGCCCGCCGCAGCGGCCAGCCCTGCCGGCGTGACGGTGGACCCGGCCAAGGTGGCCTCCATCTTCAAGGACGAGGGCCTGATCCCGGTGGCGAAGCTTGCCGCCTTCCGGGACCCCGCCGGTGCCCGCGTGGATCACGCCATGGCCATCCGGTATAAGAATCAGGAGTACCTGTGGCTGGACAATAAGGCGTCCGCTGGCGGCAATCCGTGGCTGAACCCCTATGCCGCCGAGGCGGTGCAGTACATCGGCGACCTCATCGACGAGCTGCACACGGCGGGCTTTGACCAGATCGTGCTGGAAAATGTCCAGTTCCCCTCCTCTACCAGCAGCAAGCAGGACTACGGCTCCACCAACGGTGTGGGCCGCGCCGACCAGCTGACGGCAGACATCACCGCGTGGGAACAGCGTTTCGGCGGCAGCGTGACCCTCTGGTACAGCTATACACTGGCCGAGGTGACCGGTACCTCCCCGACGCTGGGCGTCCCGGCGGTGGAGCTGGGCCTGAAGAACCTGCTGGTGCGGGTGCCCTCGGCTTCCACCATGACCGACGAGGAGCACACCGCCCTTGTCCAGAGCCAGACCGAGGCGGGTGCGGAACATGTCGTCGTGTGGGACCCGACGGCTGGAATTTTTGAATGAACCTGCGAAACCCTTTCATGAGAGGGAGGAATGTGATATGAAAAAAACATCCTGCTTTTCCCCGGCACATATCCTGCTGCCGTCGGAGCAGATCAAACTGGAGCAGTGGGGCTGCGTGGCCTGTGACCAGTTCACCAGCGACCGCTCCTATTGGGAAAAGGCGGAATGGGCAGCGGCAGGTTCACCCAGTGCGCTGAACCTGATCCTGCCGGAAGTGTATCTGGAAGACGAGGATGTCCCCCGGAAGATCGAAACGATCCATGCGACCATGGACGAATACACCCAGTCGGTGCTGACCCGCGCCGTGGACGGCTTCATCTACGTGGAGCGCACCGAGCAAAGCGGCCGGGTGCGGCAGGGCCTCGTGGGCAAGATCGACCTCGAAGCCTACAGCTACGCCGAGGGCGCCAAGGCGGACATCCGCCCCAGCGAGCACACGGTGGAGAGCCGCATCCCGCCCCGGATGGCCGTCCGGCGGGGGGCCAGCCTCGAAACGCCCCACATCATGATGCTGGCCGACGACCCGGACTGCACCCTCATCGAGCCCATCGGTGAGAAAAAGGCGCAGCTGCGCAAAGTCTACGAGGGCGAACTGATGCTGGGCGGCGGCCACATTGCGGGCTGGGCCGTGGAGGACCCGGCGCTGCTGGCCCAGATCGACGCCGCCTTGCAGCAACTGGGCAGTCAGGAAGCCTTTGACGCCAAATACCCGGAGGCCAAGGGGGCCGCGCCGCTGACGCTGGCCGTCGGCGACGGCAATCACTCGCTGGCTTCCGCCAAGGCCTGCTGGGAGGAGCTGAAGCCCACCCTGACCCCGGAGCAGCGGGAACACCACCCGGCCCGGTGGTGCCTTGCCGAGGTGTGCAACGTCCACTCCCCGGCCATTGAGATCGAGCCCATCCACCGCGTGCTGTTCAATGTGGACTGCGGCGCGGTGCTGCTGGCCCTCATCGCGTGGAGCGACTCCAACAACGCGGGCATCTGCTTCGGCGATGCCAAGCAGCAGTCCTTTACGCTGGCGGGCCCCCACATTGCCAACGTGCTCAGCTTCGAACGCCCCATCGCGCCCCTGACCGTCGGCACCATCGACACCTTCATCGAATACTTTATGGCCCGTCACATCGAGGCCCGCGTGGATTACGTCCACGACGAGCCCGCCGTCCGTGCCCTGTGCAAACAGCAGGGCGGCGTGGCTTTCCTGCTGCCGCCCTTTGAAAAGAGCGACCTGTTCAAAGGCATCGTGATGGGCGGCGTGCTGCCCCGCAAGACCTTCAGCATGGGCCATGCGGAGGAAAAGCGGTACTACATCGAGTGCCGTAAGATCAAAGAATAAACGTTACGAAATGCCAGCTCCCCCAGCAGGGGGGAGCCTCTGGCAAAGAGGGAAACATTTTATTGATACAGGAGAACCATGACTTTTAACGAACTGAATCTGTCCGCCCCGCTGCTGCGTGCCGTTGCGGAGGCGGGTTACGAATCCCCCTCGCCCATTCAGGCATCGGCCATCCCGCCGGTGCTGGCCGGGAGGGACTTGATGGGCTGCGCCCAAACGGGCACCGGCAAGACCGCAGCCTTTGCGCTGCCCATGCTCGACCGCCTGACCGCGAACCCTGCGAAGAAGAAAGGGGCCGTCCGCGCCCTGATCCTCACCCCAACCCGTGAGCTGGCTCTGCAGATCGGCGAGAGCTTTGAAATGTACGGCAAATACCTCTCCCTGCGCAGCACCGTCATTTTCGGCGGTGTGGGTCAGGCCCCGCAGGTGGCAGCCATCAAAAAGGGCGTCGATATCCTCATCGCCTGCCCCGGCCGCCTGAACGACCTTGTGGGGCAGGGGCTCATCGACCTCGGCAGCATCGAGATCTTCGTGCTGGACGAGGCCGACCGGATGCTGGACATGGGCTTTGTGCATGACGTGAAGAAGGTCATCGCAAAGCTGCCCAAAGTGCGCCAGAACCTGATGTTCAGCGCCACCATGCCCAAGGAGATCGAGCAGCTGGCGGCGGGCATCCTGCACGACCCCGCCTTCGTCAAGGTGGACCCCGTGTCCAGCACGGTGGACCGCATCGACCAGAGCCTGTACTTCGTCGAGAAGGGCAACAAGAAATTCCTGCTGCCGTGGCTCATCCAGAACCTGAATCCGCCGGTGCAGAACGCGCTGGTCTTCAGCCGCACCAAGCACGGCGCGGATAAGATCGCAAAAGACCTGAACAAGCAGGGCATCCCTGCCGCCGCCATCCACGGCAACAAGAGCCAGTCCGCCCGTGTGGCCGCGCTGGAAGGCTTCAAGGCCGGGCAGACCAAGGTGCTGGTCGCCACCGACATCGCCGCCCGCGGCATCGACATCAGCGAGCTGTCCCATGTCTTCAACTACGACCTGCCCGAAGTGCCGGAAACTTACGTCCACCGCATCGGCCGCACGGCCCGCGCGGGCGCAGACGGCACCGCCGTCAGCTTCTGCGCCCCGGAGGAGCAGGAGTATCTGGCCGGCATCGAAAAGCTGAACCGCCAGAAGATCCCGGTGGTGTCCGGCCACCCGTGGGACGGCGTGCCCGCCCCCGCCAAGAAGGAGCCGCCGGTGCGGGGCAAAAAGCCCAAGGCGGAAGCCGAAGCCCCGGCTGCCAAGCCGGAACAGCCCGCCAAGGCTGTGAAACCGGCCAGACCCAAAAAAGAAAAACCGGCCGCAGAAAAGCAGCCGTTGAAATCTCAACCGAAAGAGGAACCATCCATGGACGAAAATCAGAAGCGAACTTCCGGCGGGCGCAATGAAAACCGCCGTTCCAATAATAACCGCCCCCGCCGCGAGGACAGTGCCGCCGCCCCCAACCGGGGCAGCAATGCGCAGCCCAAGTTTGACCCCCACTTCGTGAGCGCCCCGGAGGCAACGCCGCTCCGCCCTGTGAAGAAGGCCGCCCCGGCTCAGCCCGCCGCCAAGGCCGCTCCGGCAGCGAACAACGCCAAGAACGAACAGGGCAGCGGCCAGAACCGCCGCAATGCCCAGCCGAACGGCCAGAACGGCCAGAGCCGCCCGGCCCGCGGCAGCCGCAATGAGCGCACGGAGCGTAACGGCGACCGCGCTGCCCGCCCGGCCCAGAACAGTGCCCAGAGCGGCAAACCCCGCAGTGAGCGCAGCAGCCAGCCCGCCCGTGCGCCCCGCGCCCCCAAGCAGGAGACCTCCCGCGGGCGCGGCCGTGCCGCTGCCCCCAGCCGGGACGAAGATCCGGGCCTTGTGCTCATCAGCCGCCGCCCGCCGCAGCAGAAGTTCACCAACTTCGAGGAGTATATGAACGCCCACGGCGGTGCAACGGCCCCCATCGAGGATCACAGCGATGAAATGTGAGCCGTGGCAGTGCCCGCTGTGCGGCGGGCCGCTGACCGGTGAGCGGGACCTGAAGTGCCCCTCCGGCCACTGCTTTGACCGCGCCAAGGAGGGCTACTGGCATCTGCTGCCGGTGCAGAGTATGCGCACCAAGGCCCCCGGCGACAGCAAGGAGATGGTCGCCGCCCGCCGCGCCTTCCTCAACGGGGGGTACTACGGCATCTTTGGTCAGGCGCTGGGCAAGCTTTGCCTCGAATACGGCCAGCCCGCCGCGCCGGATGCGCCGCTGCACCTGCTGGATGCGGGCTGCGGCGAGGGCTGGTATGACCGGTGCATCGCCGGGCAGTTCGAAGCGGCGGAACAGCCGCTGGCGCTGGCCGGGTTCGACATCGCAAAACCGGCGGTCCGCTGGGCCGCCAAAGCTCTGCCCGCGGCCCGGTACGCCGTGGCGTCCAGCTTTGCCCAGCCCGTCCGCACCGGCTGGGCCGACCTGCTGCTGAACTGCTTCTCGCCCTTTGCGCGGGAGGAGTTCCTCCGCGTCCTGCGCCCCGGCGGGCGGATGATCTATGTGGTGCCCGGCGCGGAGCATCTGTACCAGATGAAGGCGATCCTCTACGATACGCCCTACAAAAATCCGGTGCAGCAGGTGGCCTATGAGGGCTTCCGCCCCATTGGAGAGCGGGAAGTCTCCGGCACCATCACGGTGCCCGCTGCCCAGCTCGAAGCGCTTTTCGCCATGACCCCCTACTACTGGAAGACGCCCCGCGACGGCGCGGCCCGCCTCGCCGCCCTCCCGGAATTGACGACGGACATCGCCTTCCGGTTCTTGGTGTTTGAGAAAGAATAAAACGCAACCGCCCCCGGTGCTGCATGAGCGTGCAGCACCGGGGGCGGTTTTGTCAGAGACCTGTGGAGAGGTTCGAGAAATGCTCAGTGCTTCTTCTCACCCTTGGGCAGGAGATTGGCGCGTTCCAGCGCCGGGCGCAGGGCGAGGTAGAGGATGACGGCGCAGACCGTGGAGGCCACGCTGTTGACGAAGGTGACGCCGCCGGCGATCTTGGAAAGAGCCTGTGCGACGGTGTACTCCTGACCGAAGATGTAAACGTTGCGGAAGTAGCCGAGGAACGGGTCAGTGACCACGTTCAGCAGCAGACCGGAACCGGCAGCCACGATGACCTTGACGAGGTAACCGGCGCTGTGGCGGTCGAGGTCGCGGAGCTTGAAGGCCTTGTGTGCCACAGCACCGCAGGTGATGCCGATGATGAACTTCAGCACAAAGGTGGTGACGGCGTAACCCGGATCACCGGCCAGAATGTCGGCCAGCGCCAGACCGATGGCACCGGCCAGACCGCCGGACACGCCGTCCAGCAGCAGGGCAGTCAGGGCCGTGAAGGTGTTGCCCAGATGGAACGAGGAGCCGCCGTAGAACGGCACCCGGAAGAACAGGTAGGCCACAAGGCTCAGCGCGGCCATGACGCCGGTGAGCGCCAGCTCGTGCACGGTAAAGGTGCGCTTATACAGCACACTGGCAAAGAGGATAACGATGACGACGACTGCCAGCAGCAGCCACATTGCGGTTGTTGACATGATGTATTCCCTCCATTTTCACAAAACCCATAAAACCGATTGACTTTTTCGGTCTCGGCGGGTATGCTCTTATTATACGCAGAACTGAACCCGTGAAAATACCCAGAATAGAGTTTTTTTATGGGGTCAGTTTGGGAGACTGCCCAAAAAGAGGAGGGGTTTTGTGTTCCACTTGACAACAGCGCTGGATGCGGCCTCGGCGGTGCCGCTGTACGAACAGCTCTACGATAGCCTTGCGGAGGAAATGCGCACCGGGGCCATCCCGGCGGGCACTCGGATGCCCGGCAAGCGGCGGCTGGCGGCGGAATTGTCGGTGTCGGTCAACACGGTGGACGCCGCGTATCAGCTTCTGGCGGCGGAAGGGTATCTAGAATCGCGGGAGCGCAGCGGTTTTTATGTACAGGAGTATCTGGCCCTGCCCGTCCGGCCGGAGACCCTGCCCGCCGCCCCGGCCCCGCTGCCCCCGGCGGCCCAGCCGGAGCGGCCCGTCCGCTATGATCTCTCCACGCGAGGGGTGGACCCAGCGCTCTTCCCGTTCCGGACATGGGCGCGGCTCCAAAAGGAGCTGCTCTATTCCTCGCCGGAGCTGCTGACCCACGGCGACGCGCAGGGCGATCTCGAACTGCGGCGGGCGCTGGCCGGCTACCTCGAAGAGTACCGGGGCGTGCGGTGCAGCGCGGAACAGATCGTGGTGGGAGCCGGATTGGAATACCTGCTGGGGCTGCTGGCCCCGCTGCTGCCCGGTGCGGCGGCAGTGGAAAACCCCGGCTACCCCCGCGCCAAGCGGGTGCTGGAAAACAACGGCGTGCCCTGCTGCTGCCTGCCTGTGGACGAGGACGGCCTGTCCATCGAGGCACTGACCCGGTCGGGCGCGGCGGTCTGCTACGTCACCCCAAGCCACCAGTTCCCCACGGGGGTCACCATGCCCGCCGGGCGGCGGGCGGAGCTGCTCCATTGGGCGTCCCGCAAGCCGGGGGAGCGGTACATCATTGAGGACGACTACGACTCTGAGTTCCGGTTCGACACCCGCCCACTGCCCAGCTTGCAGGGGATGGCCGGGGCCGACGGCCCGGTGATCTATCTCTCCACCTGCTCCCGGAGCCTTGCCCCCAGCATCCGCATCGCCTATATGGTGCTGCCGGTGCAGCTCCTCCCGGCGTGGCGGGCGGCTTACCAGCTTTATTCCAGCACGGTCAGCCGGTTCGAGCAGCAGACGCTGGCCCGGTTCATCACCGAGGGGTACTTTACCCGGCATCTGGCGCGGGAGCGGGTGGCCTACAAGGCCCGGCGGGACGCGCTGACCAAGGCGCTGAACGGGGCTTTTGCCCCCGGTGAGCTGACCTTAGCCGGGCTGCATACGGGGCTGCACCTGCTGGCTGAGGTGAAACAGGCCCCGCCGGACCCGGCCCTTCGGGCGGCGGCGGCACAGCAGGGGGTGCGGCTGAGTCTGTTGAGTGATTTTGACCTGACCGGCGAAACGCCCGGCCTTGCGGGAACGTTCGTGCTGGGCTACGGCTCGCTGGCGGACGATGCCTGTTCGTCGGTGGGCGAAACGTTGAGGAAAGTCTGCACCGCCGCACGGGAGGCTTCCGTGACCGAATAAGTGCCGCTGGCCCGGTCCCATGCGCCGGGCAAAGCGTCGGCCCGGATGGGGGCTGCGCGGTTGGCGAGGAACTCCAGAATCTCGCCGAGGCGGGCGTAGTCCTGCGCGGTGAAGTCCGTCAGCAGGGCGGAACTCTGGGCCCGGAGGGCGTCCGGCAGGGAGGCGGGGAGCAGTTCGAGATTCTGCCGGAAAAAGGCGTCCCACACGGCGGCCCGTGCCGCGGCCCGGTGGGCAGGCGGGATGCGCCCGGCTTCGTCGAGGCCGGTCAGAAAGGCGGAGGCTTCCCGTACGCTGAGGGTCTGGACATTGCCGGTCTGGCCGAGGGCGGCCAGCTCTTCAGCGGTGAATGCCCCGGAGAACCCCACCCGCACGGCCCCATAGCGGGACGCCAGCTTTTCCAGCACGGCGGGGGAAAGAGCCAGATAAAAGGTATCCTCCGGCAGGGCCAGCGTTTCCAGCAGGGCTTGGCGGCACCGCGCCGGGCCCGCCGCCGCGTAGCAGCGGGTGAGGGACGCTTCCCCATCCCCGAAGGGCACGGTCAGCTCCCCCGGCACGGCCAAGAGGCCGCAGACGTTCTGCGGGGCGTTCAGGTAGAGGAGCAGAAAGCCCGGCTGCTCCCCGGCAGTGCAGAGCAGCACCGTCATCCGGTCGTCCTCCTTGGGCAGCGTGATGGGCACGCCCTGCTGAGGTTCGGCGGTCTGGGCAAGGAGCTGGGTGTGCAGCATCCGGCGGGTGAGCAGCACCGTGCCGCCCACAAGGGGCAGCAGCACCAGCAACGCCGCCCCCAGCGCAGCCCAGAACGGCCTCCAACCTCCCTTGTGCATCCTGCGCCCTCCTTTTTGCAAATGATACCGAAAGGATGGCCCGGCAAAGGGCGGATTATACAAAAAACGATCCCGGCGCATACAACGATCCCCTCTGCCATACAGTGTGGCAGGGGGGATCTTGCGATGTTGGAGACCATTACTGCCGTCAACGGCGCGGTCAATGGGGTCGTGTGGGGGCCGCTGGGGCTGGCACTGCTCTTCGGGGCGGGGGTGATGCTCTCGGTGCGGACGGGCTTTTTCCAGCTCGTGCACTTCCGGTACTGGATGCGGCAGACCATCGGGGCCATCTTCACCGACCGGAGCGTGACCGCCCACACGGGCACCGACGATCAAGCGATCAGCCAGTTCCAGAGCCTGTGCACCGCGCTGGCGGCCACCATCGGCACCGGCAACATCGTGGGGGTGGCAACGGCCATCCTCAGCGGCGGGCCGGGGGCGGTGTTCTGGATGTGGGTCATGGCCCTTCTCGGCATGATGACCAGCTTTTCCGAAAACGTGCTGGGCATCTTTTACCGGCACAAGAATGAGGAGGGCGCGTGGCAGGGTGGCGCGATGTACTACCTCGCCGACGGGCTGGGGCGCAAAAAAGGCTGCAAGCAGCTGGGCCGGGTGCTGGCCGTGCTGTTTGCAGCCTCCTGTGTGCTGGCGTCGTTCGGCATGGGGAACATGAGCCAGATCAATTCCATCGCGGGGAACCTGCGCGCCGCCTTCGGGGTGCCGGAACTGGCCACCGGGGTGGTGCTGGCCGGATGTTCGGCGGCGGTGATCTTCGGCGGGCTCAAGCGGGTGGCGGCGGTGGCGGAGCGGGTCGTGCCGCTGATGGCCCTGTTCTACCTCGGCGGGGCGCTGGTGGTGGTGCTGGTCCACGCTTCTGCCGTCCCGGCGGCCTTCGCGGCCATCTTCCGGGGGGCCTTCGGGCTGGCCCCGGCGGGCGGCGGGGTGCTGGGCTGCGGCGTGGCCCGCGCCGTGACGTGGGGGTTCAAGCGGGGGGCCTTTTCCAACGAAGCGGGTCTCGGCGCGTCGGTCATGGTGCATTCGTCCTCCAACGTCACCGAGCCGGTGCAGCAGGGGATGTGGGGGCTGTTCGAGGTCTTTGCGGACACCCTTGTGGTCTGCACCCTGACAGCCCTTGTCATCCTGACGTCGGGTCTGGTGGATCTGGAAACAGGCCGCGCCGCCGCCGGGATCGTGGGTTCCGCGCTGGTGGGCGAAGCCTTTTCCACCGTCTTCGGCAGCTTCGGGCCCAAGTTCATCGCGGTGTCGATCTTACTGTTTGCCTACTCCACAGTGTTGGGATGGAGCCAGTACGGCACCAAGGCGGTCAGCTACCTGTTGGGGCCGCGGGCCGGCGGGGCGTATCAGGCTTTGTTCGTGGGGATCATGGTGGTGGGCGCGGTGATGAAGCTCGACCTTGCGTGGGACCTGTCCGACACGTTCAATGGGCTGATGATGCTGCCCAACCTCGTGGGAGTGGCGGGGCTTTCCGGCACGGTGGCACGGATCACCCGGAATTACGCTGCCCGCGTTTTTTATGGGCGGGATGTCGCGCCGCTGACAGCGAGCGCACCGCGTCCCGCCCGGCGGTGATGCCGCTGCCGAAGGCCCAGTGGAGGTTGAAGCCGCCGCACATTCCGGCGCAGTCCAGCGTTTCGCCCACAAAGTAGAGGCCGGGGCAGCCCTTGAATTGAAAACTGGGTTCCAGCTCTGTCAGGCTCAGACCGCCGCCGGTGGTCTGGGCCTGTTTCCATCCGCAGGGGGTCAGCCCCTCGAAGAGCCAGTGCTTTGCGGTGTTGGCCAGCACCTGCCACGTGGCATCGGGCAGGGTGTTCAGGGGCTTGTCCGGCAGATGGGCTGCGGCCCAGAGCGCCTTGCCCAGCTTCGGGTTCAGCAGCCCCGTCCAGAAATCGGCGGGGGTCTTGCCGGGCAGCAGGGACACCCGCCCCGCGAACAGGGCCGTCAGGGCCGCTTCGTCCAGCGCGGGGAAGAGGTCCAGCTCCACGGCCGGGCGCTTGGGCCCGCGCTTGGGGGCCAGCAGACCGGAAAGCTGCATGATGCAGATGCCGGACAGGCCGTATTCGGTGAACTGTACCTCGCCCGTCTCGGTGGCGAGGGTGGTGTGCCGGTCGAGGTCCAGCAGGGAGGCTGCGGCCTTGGCCCGGATGCCCGCAAGGGATCTGTTCGGTTTTGCCACCTGCAAGGCGGTCAGGCAGGGGTAGAGCGGCTCCAGCTTCCCGCCGCACTGGGCGGCGAACTTGGTGCCGAAGCCGTCGGTGCCGAACTGAGGGCCTGCGTTGCCGCCCAGCGCACAGATGACGGCATCGGCGTGGAGGGTCTCGTTGCTGTGCTCGGCGCTGTCGAAGAGGACGGTGTAACCGTTCCGGTTCTGGCTGATGGTATTTACGGTGCAGCCGGTCCGCACCTCTACGCCGAGGCGGGCCATCTGCCCTTCCAGCAGGGCCAGCACATCGGCGGCTTGGTTCGAGTAAGGGTAGACCCGCCCGGCCTCGTCGGTGCGGGTGTAAAGGCCCAGCGCCCGGAACCACTCCAGCGGGGCGCTCCGCTCCACCGCCGCCAGCAGCGGGGCCAGCGCCTTGGGGTCGGCGGTGAAATAGCACTCCGGCGCGATGCCGGTGTTGTCGAGGTTGCAGCGGCCGTTGCCGGTTGCCAGCAGCTTTTTGCCGCAGCGGGGGTTGCGGTCCAGCAGGGTGATGCGGGCCGCGCTGCCCGCCGCCTGTGCCGCCGCCAGCGCGGCTGCCATACCCGCAGCACCGCCGCCTAAAATTACGATCTGTTGCATGAAACGCTCCTTGGTTCGGGGATGTCCCGGATTCGATCCCAGTATAGCATAAACCGAAAAGAACGACCAGTCCCTTCGGGAAAACAGGAAAAATGCCATTGACAAAAATCACTGGTTTTGGTAAATTTTTATTGAAAAAACGGTAAAGAAATCTTAGCCGCCCTTCGAGAAAAAGTTGAGGCAGTAAAAAATAAACGAAGCATCGCAAAAGAAGGCGTAGAATATGAAGAGGAGCAAGGAGAAGATCACGCTGTCGATCCTGCTGGCTGCCGTGCTTGTGGTGGGCATCGTGGGGTATATGATCTATGTCCAGCACCAGTTTTACACCGAGAGCACCAAAAACCTGCTGGAGACCTATGAGCAGGTGGACAAGACCTTCACCATGTTCGCCCAGCGGAACTGGAACGTGCTGAGCGAGTGGGGCAGCAACCTGCAGGATGACGCCGACGGGGAGGCGGTCCGGGCCAGTCTGTGCCTGTTCAACCAACAGAAGCCTACATGGAAATACAGCGGCCTGTACTTGTTCAACGAAGACTGCACCTATCTGGATGCCGAGAGCGGCCATGGTTCGGCTAAGCACATCTGGGGCGCATTTTCCGAAATGTACACCACCGGACATCCCTGTGTGGGCAGCTATACCATGAAAAGCGGGGAGCGCCGGGTCGTGTTCACGGTACCCATTGAGCCGGTGGAAGTGGACGGCGAGACCTACACCTGCATCGCTGTCAGCTACGACAACGAGACGCTGGAAGAGATGATCGGCGGGCACGCCTACAACGGCCAAAGCGATTGCTACATCATCTATCCGTCGGGTGATATCATGCTCTCCGAAGAGCCGAAGAGTGAGATCGAGCCCCGGATGGAAAACCTGTTTGATTTTCTGGAGCAGAACGCACAGGTCAGCACCAATGCCTTGGCTAAGATGCGCGAAGACGTGCAGAACAGCGGCCGGGGCAGTGTGGCGTACCGTTATGGGGGCAAGAGCTATTATCTGGTCTATCAGCCGGTGGGTTTTCAGAGCCTGAGCATCGTCGGCATCGTGGACCGGAGCGTGGTGGACGCCGGGATGCGGAAGATCCAGACGGCGACCATCCTGCTGCTGATTGCATTGATGGCGGGCATTGTGTTCACGCTGGTGCGGTTTGTCCGGATCAACGCCCGGCAGGAAGTGGAGGAAAAGGAACACGCCCTGCGTGCGGAGGCCAGCGAGCGCAAAAAGATGGAGGGCCTTGCCAACAGCGACGGCCTGACCGGCCTGTTCAACGAGCGGTGCTTCAACAAGACCCTGAAAGAAAAGGAACAGCAGGGCGAGCCTTTTGTGCTGTTCTACCTCGACCTTGACCGGTTCAAGCCGGTGAATGATACTTACGGCCATGACGTCGGCGACCAACTGCTCAAAGCAGTGGCGGGTCGGCTGCGGAGCTGTGTGCGGAACACGGACTACGCCTTCCGCATCGGCGGCGACGAGTTCGCCCTTATCGTCAACGGCGAAGTGGACGCAGAATGGTGTGCGCAGCGGATGGAAACCATCAAATCGATCATCCGCCAGACCTATGTGCTGGAGGGGCAGACCATCGACATCAGCACCAGCTGCGGCGTGGTCTGTTACCCGGCGGACAGCGCCGACGTGCGGGAGCTGCGCATCCTTGCCGATCAGCGGATGTATGAAGACAAACAAAAAACTGGAAGCAGCCGGAGCGCGGTGCTCTCGGTCTAAGGAGGACGCAGGAAGTGGCCGGCAGGTTCCGGCCGGCCGAACCATGAAGAAAAAGAAACGCGGACTTTTCTCCCAATGAATTGATTTTTCTCCCAAAACGGTGGTATAATTGGGAGAAAAAGAACCCGTTCGGAGAAAGGAGCCAAAAGAAATGCGGACATTTGATTATTGGGACTTAAAAAATAGGATGTGGGACAACGAGATCGTATCCTATTTGTCAAAGATCCACGAATGCAAGGGCCGACAGGAGCTATATCTGCGTCAAAAGCCAGCCGAGCTGGAGCGGCTCGTAGAGATCGCAAAGGTGCAGAGCACGGAGGCCTCTAACCGGATCGAGGGGATCATTACGACGAATGCCCGGCTGAAACAGTTGGTGGAGGACAAAACCACCCCGCGAAATCGCGACGAAATGGAGATCTTGGGGTACCGGAACGTTCTGAATCTGGTGCATGAAAATTATTTGTATATCCCGGTCGAGCCGAGTTATATTTTGCAATTGCACCGCGATCTGCTGCGGTTTACGAATCTGTCTTACGGCGGGCGGTTCAAAACGACCCCGAACGAGATCGACATGACCCTGCCGACGGGGGAGCGGACAGTTCTGTTCCGCCCATTGGAACCCTACGAAACGCCGGGGGCGGTGGAAGCGCTGTGCAGGACCTACCGTGAGGCGCTGGAAAAGGAGTGGGCCGATCCGCTGATCTTGATCCCTTGTTTTATTCTGGATTTCCTCTGCATCCATCCGTTCCATGACGGAAACGGACGGATGAGCCGACTGCTGACGCTGCTGATGCTGTACCAGAACGGCTATCTGGTGGGGCAGTATATCAGCATTGAAAAAGCGATCGCGGATACGAAAGACTCCTATTATGATGCGCTGGCGCGCGCAGACCAAAATTGGCATGAAGCGCAGAACGACCCGACACCGTTTATCAAATATATGCTGGGGGTGCTGCTGTCCTGCTACCGGGAATTTGAAGACCGGGTCGATCTGGCAGAAAAAACGGGCGCAAAGAGCACCGCCTATGACGTAGTGCGGCATTACGCGATGGAAAAGCTGGGGAAATTCACAAAACAGGAGGTGCTGATGGCCTGTCCGAGGGTCGGTGCATCGTCGGCAGAAAATGCACTGAAGCGGCTGGCGGAAGAGGGCGTGATCGAAAAACTTGGAGCCGGGCGGAAGACGTGCTACGTGCGAAGCGCGGTGCAGAAAATCTGAGATTGAATAATTCTCCTTCTCTTACCACAAAATAACCACAGAAAACGAAATCTGGGAGCAAAGGAAACGCCGAACAGAGAAAGGGAGAATGTGCTATGAAAGCGACAGGCATCGTGCGCCGCATCGACGAGCTGGGGCGGGTGGTCATCCCGAAGGAGATCCGCCGCACCCAGCGCATCCGCCGGGGCGACCCGCTGGAAATTTTCACCACCGGCGAGGGAGAGGTCATCTTCAAAAAGTATTCGCCGGTGGGGGAGCTGAGCGGCGTGACGACCCAGTACGTCGATGCGCTGAGCAAGAGTTTCGCACTGACGGCCTTCGTCTGCGACCGGGACCGCATCCTCACGGCGTCCGGTGCCGGGCGGCGGGACCTCATCGACCGCAGCGTCAGTCAGCCGCTGGAAAGGCTGATGGACGGCCGCAAGCCCTACGCCAGCGAGGGCGAGGCGGAGAAGACCCTGCTGCCCTGCGAGGGGGCCCAGCGGGTGCTGCTCTGCGTCAGCCCCATCATCGCGGCGGGGGATGTGACCGGCGCGGTGGGGCTTTTGACCGAGGACAAGAGCGCCCAGCCAGACGCTGCCCAGCAAAAGGCGATAGCCGTTGCGGCGGCGTTTCTGGCCAAACAAATGGAAGAATAACATTATAAAGGAAGAAGGCCAAGCCGGAAAATCGGGCGGTGCGCCAGTCGGCGCAAACGCTGATCCGATTTTCCGGCTTGGCCGATTTTGATTGGAGAGAGATGTATAATTTGTGAATCTTTCAAAACTTTTCTGCGAACCTATTGACAGCGCCGGAAAATTGAATATAATGGTCTTAGCACTCAGGAAGATGGAGTGCTAAAGAACGAAAAGCAAACAAAGGAGGCAGGCGCTATGACGATGGATGCACGCAAGCAGCGAGTCTTGCAGGCG
>ENA-OROR01000568-OROR01000568.1-human-gut-metagenome-genome-assembly--contig:-NODE-568-length-31663-cov-3.951879_pt1 | contig 31663 bp, 20 predicted proteins | sample MGYA00242135_ERZ509060 | MGnify/ENA primary metagenome ERZ509060 (study PRJEB26280, sample SAMEA2338742) | human gut metagenome | biome: human gut; feature: human-associated habitat; material: faeces... | reverse complement strand
GGCCGCCAGCGCGGCCACACCGAGGTCTACCGTGGCGCTGAATACACTGTGGACCTGATTCCGAAGATTCGCGTTGAAGTGCTGTCCGATGACGCGGATGCCGAAACGCTGGTTGGTGTGATCATCAAGTCCGCCGGCACCGGCACCATCGGTGACGGCAAGGTGTGGGTCGCTCCGCTGGACTCCGTGGCCCGCGTGCGTACCGGTGAGACCGGTTCCGCCGCGATCTGATAACACAGACGTCCATGCTTAGAAGGGGATGGACTGCATAGGAAAGGTCCCCGCACGCCGCGAATTGACGCCGTGCGGGGACCTTTTTGGCAATGAAAGATGAAGCAATGACTTCAGCAGTAGATGGCTTGAAACAACGATTCATGGATATGAGCCAGCCGGATGACGACGGCGTCTACCGGAATGGTGCGACCAAGCGCAAAGCCCGCACGGAACTGGCCATGCAATGCCTCACTGAGCTGTGGAATGCGGCCTGCAAGGATGTCTCTTTCCCCGTGCCTGACTCCGGCATCGGCTTCGCCGCGGTAGGCTCGCTGGCACGTGGCCAACTGGGCCCCAGCTCCGACCTCGACCTGGTCATCATCTACGAGCCTCGCACGTTGAACGACCAGCAGCTCAACGAGTTGGCCAACAAACTCTGGTACCCGCTATGGGACAGCGGTCTGGACCTCGACCACTCCATCCGCACGCGCGCCCAATGCGAGGAAGTCACCGACCATGACCTTCCCGCCGCCATGGGCTGGCTGGACGTGAAGCCCATCGCCGGCGACACCGCTCTGATCACCACCACCGCCACGTCCATCCTCGAACGCTGGCGCAAGGCCGCCCGCAAGCGCCTGCCCGAACTGCTCGACTCCGCCAAAGCCCGACTCGACGAATTCGGCCGGCTCCAATACGTCAATCAGCCCGACATCAAGGAGGCCCGTGGGGGTTTGCGCGATTCGGTGCTCGTCTCCGCGCTCGCCGCCTCATGGCTGGCCGACCGCCCGCACGGCATTTACGACGAAGCTGTGGAACGTCTGCTCGACGTACGCGACTGCATCCATCTGGTGTCCGGCAAGGATACCAGCCTGATGCTGACGCCCTATCAGGCCAAAGTGGCTGCCATGCTTGGCCTTGCCGATCCGACTTGGCCCGAAAACGAGCGTGCCGCCTACTCGATCGACGATTTGCAGACACTGCTTGCCCGTATCGGTCGGCGCATCTCCTTCTCGCTTGATTCCACCGCTTCCCGCGCCGAACATTCGCTGACCCACGAAAAGCCGCGATTCGCGTTCTTCCAGATGTTCTCTCAGCGCTCTGGTGGCAAGCGCGAAGCCCCGCAATTCGACGTGGTGGCTCCCGGCGTGGCCAAGCACGAAGGCGAATTGGTGTTGGCGCCCGGTGCCGAGCCTGCCAAGGATGCCAAGCTGGCGTTGCGTATGGCCGTGGCGGCCGGCGAATTCGGTCTTCCCATCAACCCGTCTACCTTGGTTAATCTGAAGCGCTGCCCGATTCACGACAACCAGTGGGATGACGAATCGCGCGAGCTGTTTATTCGTCTGCTTGCGTGCGGATCGAATCTTATGGAAGTGTGGGAGAGCATCGATTTCGTGGACATTCCGGGTCGATGGATGCCGGAATGGCTCCGTCCGCCTCGGCCGCCCACCGGTACACCATCGATCGGCATATGGTGGAGGTCACGTCGCGTCTGGGTCGTGAGACACCGTCCGGTGGACGGTACGATGACGATCATTTCAAGGCATTGCTGTTGGCCGGTATCACCCACGACATCGGCAAGCGCGCGTTCGTGGCCGATCACGCCGCCGAGGGGGCCCGCCATGTGCCGGTGATTCTCAAGCGTATGGGCTACGCGCCGGACATCGTCGACTGGGCTACCGTGCTGGTGCGTGAGCATTTGACGCTATCCGAATTTGCCACGGGTAAGGACCCCTATGATCCGGCCGTGGCGGAGGAGTTGGCCGACCGCTTGCACCACGACAAGATGCTGCTGGATATGCTGTTCGACCTGACCCGGGCCGACGGCTCCTCGCTCGGTGCCACCGCCGGTGAGACCATCACCAAGCAATACGGCTGGTCCAAGTGGCGCGAACAAATCGTCCGCGGCATGTATTCCGCCGCCCGCGCCGCTATGTAAACGGAATCGCCCAGCGCTTCGCGCGGCCGATACCTACCTCATCCATGCGTCCGAGCGCACGCGTAGTCCGTTGGACAGACCGCGCCCACCCATGAGCACCACGTTGAACGCGGCCCAGAGTACGGCGGTACGCATCAGGTCGCTCGTCAGCGCCGGCGTCACCATATTGGCCAGTATGAGTATGAGCGTCACATACACCACGGCGGTCAGCGTGCATGTGACGGCCAGATAGCGGTAGTCGCGCGCGCCGATAAGAATGCCGTCGATTGCCATCATCCAGCCTTGCAGTGGGAAGAAGATGCCCATCGCCACCATGCCCACGGCGATCAGCGTCTGAATATGTGGCGTAGGGGAGAAGAAGTGCCCGGCGAACAGGCCGACTACCGCAAAAGCCGTGCCGATTACCGCGCCGGTGACCAGTCCCGCACGCCCGGTCGCCCGCGTCAGCCGCCGCGCCTGCTGCACGCTGCCAGCGCCCAGCGCTGTGGCCACCAGCGTCTGGCCGGCGATGCCCACGGAATCCAGCATGTTCATCGCAAAATTCCAAGAGGAGTTCACGGCCTGAAACCCGGCCAACACGGCAGTACCCATGCGCGCGGCACAGGCGACCGTAGTCACCATGGCCGCACGAATCGCCAATGTGCGAATGAACAATGGCAGTCCGTCGCCCCCGGCTGCCGCAATACCGGCCAAACGAGGCCGCAGACTCGCACCATCCGCCCGGGACCACAGAATGGCGGGGATTACCAGGAACAGCCCCATGAACCACTGAGCTACCAGCGTCGCCACTCCGGAGCCGGCAATGCCCCAATTCAGCACAATAACGAACAACACATCAAGCACCGTGTTCACCACCGCGCCGCCCACCGCAGCGATCAGCGTGATACGAACCTTCTGCAATCCTCGGAAAATGCCGTTCGCCGCATATACCATCAGCATGCCTGGCGCACCCAGCACGATTGCGCGCGTATAGGTCACGGCTTGTTCCAATACTTCGCCCTGACCGCCCAGTGCCCGGCATAATGGCTCGGCCGCGAACAATCCCAATCCCAGTACGGTGCCGATGCTCAAGGCCAGCCACAGGCCATCAATGCCTGCCTGCAGTCCCTCGCGACGACGACCCGCTCCCAGCAGATGTGCCACCTGCGCAGTGGTCGAGTAGGCCAGGAATATGCATAGTCCGACTGCCGTGAGGATGATGGTGGAGCCGATTGACAGGCCGGCCAACGCCGCATCCCCGATATGGCCGACGATGGCTGTGTCGATAAGGATGAAGGTCGGTTCGGCGATGAGCTGGCCGAAGGTCGGCAGGGCCAGCGCCATGATCCGGCGGTTGGTGGAGCGGGCGTCGGTCGGGCCGTTGCTGACGTTTGTGTTTGCGCCGGCATGCGGGGTGCCGAAGCCATCGCGGCGTGTAGTATCGCCGGAACTGGTGGCTTTGGCGTCGGAAGAGTCTATGGGCACGCTCACACGCATATCACGCCTGACTGCGTTGCGCAAGCACCTGTTGTGGGCGCGGAATGTTATCCCCAGACTATCCACCAAGTTATCCCCAGTATGTGGATAACTTAGTGGATTATCCCCAGAATTATCCCCAAAATGTGGATAACTTATTTTTCTATCCACATTTTGCTTTCTGCGTGTCGTGGCGCTGACTCATAGGTGAATAAGGAATGAACCGATGCGGGCAACCGTTTCGTTTCCATACGATATCGTTCACCTGCCACGCCACATCCTATACTTGGAGGCTATGCCAGAAGGAAGTGAACACTCGTATCAGAATGGGTTCGGCGGTGGCCTGGATCGTGGCGACCGCGCGGGCCGGGGCGGCACGCAGACGTCGGCGGCGGCCGGCGACCCGATTTTCGACCGCGTGCCCCCGCATGATGACGACGCGGAAATGGCCGTGCTCGGCGGCATGCTGATGAGTAAGGATGCCATCGGCGAGGTCTCGCAGACCATTGACGTCACCGATTTCTACCAGCCCAAGCATCAGACGATCTATAACGCGATCATCGATCTGTTTTCCGCCAGTCAGCCGGTGGACGTGGTGCTCGTGGCCAACCAGCTGTTGGCGGATGGCAACCTCGACAAGGTCGGCGGCGCGGACTATCTGCACAGCCTTGTCGCATCCGTACCGACCGCCGCTAATGCCATGTACTACGCGGAGATCGTCCATCAGCGGGCCATTTTGCGCAATGTGATCGCCGCCGGCACCAAAATCGCCCAGCTCGGTTATTCCGCCGAGGGATCGCAGGCTGAGGATGTGGTTAACCTCGCCCAGTCCGAGATCTACGAGATGTCGATGGGCAAGGTGCGTCAGGACTATGCCGCCATCGGCCCGGTGGTCCACGACGCGCTCGACCAGCTGGACAAACTGCAGCAAGGCCTCGTCAACAAGGGCGTGCCGACCGGCTTCCGCGACATCGACGACGTGACCCAGGGCCTGCAGCCCGGACAGATGGTCGTCGTCGCAGGACGTCCGGCCATGGGTAAGTCCACGCTCGGCATCGACTTCGCCCGCGCCGCCGCGTTGCACCACAACATGACTTCCGTGGTCTTCAGCTTGGAGATGAGCAAGGTGGAGCTCGCTCAGCGTATTATCTCCGCCGAAACCAATATTCCGATGGCCGCCCTGCGCCGCGCCGACGACATCACCCCCGAACGCTGGAACACCCTGAACCAGTTCTGGACCAAGATGCAGAACGCGCCACTGTTCATTGACGACAGCCCGAACATGAGCCTCATGGAGATCCGTGCGAAATGCCGTCGTCTGAAGCAGACCAACGATCTGAAACTCGTAGTCATCGACTACCTGCAGCTGATGACCTCGGGCAAGGCCGTGGAATCCCGCCAGCAAGAGGTGTCCGAATTCTCCCGTGCCCTGAAGCTCTTGGCCAAGGAACTCGAAGTGCCGGTCGTGGCCCTTTCCCAGCTGAACCGTGGCCCGGAAATGCGTAACGACAAGAAGCCGCAGCTCTCCGACCTGCGTGAATCCGGCTCAATCGAACAGGACGCCGACGTGGTGTTCCTGGTCCACCGCCCTGACTTCTACGACAAGGAAGACCGCCCTGGCGAGGCCGATATCATCATGGCCAAGCACCGTAACGGCCCGACCGAAACCTTCCACCTCGCCTTCCTCGGTGCCACGTCCAAATTCAAAGACATGCCGCAGGACTACAACGCCAATCAGGGGGTGTGATGATGGCAAGCAACGTTTCACGCGATGTTTCGCAAGACCAATCGTCCGTGGTGCAGACCTGCAAACCGTGGTATGCGTTCGCCACCGTGGCCGCAGGCCGCTTCGTGCGGTTTGCATCCCGCGTCACCAAACATGGCGGTTCGGCTTTGCCCGGCAAAGTCGTAGAAAAGATTGACCCCGGCTTCCTGACCCGTACGCTCGGGCAGTTGCCGCTTGGCGTGGTATTGGTGTCCGGCACGAACGGCAAGACCACCACCACCCGCATGGTCGCCTCGATGCTCTCCGATCTGGGGCTGAAGGTGTTCACCAATCCGACCGGCTCGAACTTCGTGCGCGGCGTGGTCTCCGCACTGCTTACCGAAGTCACGCTCGGCGGCAAATTGGACGCGGACATCGCCGTGCTCGAGCTCGATGAGGCGTACGCCGTCCACTTCGTCAAGCAGGTCAAGCCCCGTTATGCATTGCTGCTGAACGTGATGCGCGATCAGCTTGACCGATTCGGTGAAATCGACACCACGGCCAAACTGCTCAGCCATGTGGCTGCGGCGACTACCGGCACTGTGGTACTGAACCGCGAGGACCCGCGTATCGCCGCGCTCGCCGCGAAGGCCCCGGCTGGCACCACCGTGCGATACTTCGGCCTCGCCGACGATTTGCGCCGCTATTTCCCGTCCGATGACGACATGGCCACGACCGTGTCGGTGGAAGGTGTGGCCGGGCCGCTCCCCTCAGCCAGAACTCCTCTCAGTCCGCGAAGCGAACTGAGAGGAGCTTCCGCAGGCACGGCAGAACTTCCCGCCGACGTGACACTTACCGCAGTGGGCGACCACAAGGCCACCTTCCAGATGGACGGTCAGGGCTACGCCACCGACGTCAAGCTTGAAGGCGTCTACAACCTGTACAACGCGGCCGCCGCGCTCGCCGTGGTACGTGCGGTGATGCAAGACAATGCCGCCGCATCCAAGGCCACCGCCGCAGCCAACGCCTGCGCCGTGTCCGCCGACGAGCTTATCGCTGCCGTTTCCCGCGTCACGCCGGCTTTCGGCCGTGGCGAGGTCATCGACGTCAACGGTTCCCCGGTCGAACTGCTGCTGGTCAAGAACCCGATGGGCTTCCGCCTCTCGCTCGCCAGCTTCGACCCGGCCAACGCGGACACCATGATCGCCATCAACGACGAATATGCCGACGGCCGCGACATGAGCTGGCTGTGGGACGTGGACTTCACTTCCCTGCGCGCGTCCGGTGTCGCCATGGTCTCCGGCGTGCGTGCCTGGGACATGGCATTGCGCCTGGGGTATGACCAAGTGCCAGTCGCCGATACGAACACCGACCTCGAACAGGCCGTCACCGCATTCGTCAACGCCAATCCCGGCACACGCAAGCACATCTACTGCACCTACACCGCCATGCTCAAAACCCGCGCCGTACTGGGCCGCATCACCGAAGTACGGGACGCGGGCGTGGGCAAGTAACTATCCTCTAGCGCCCGCGCGCCACCTCCCGCCTGCGGGAGGACATGGTGAGGAATAAGACGCTTCCCGTCAGCGGGAAGACATCGACAAGGAGAACGTGACATGGCCAGAACAATTGATGTGGTGTCCCTGTATCCCAAAGACATGAACATCTACGGCGATTCCGGCAACGTGCTGACTATCCGCCGCCGTCTGGAACTGTACGGTTATGAACCGGTCGTCCACCAGTACAATCAAGGCGACGACTGGCCCGACCAGGTGGACCTTATTCTGGGAGGCGGCGGCCAAGACACCGGCCAGAAGAAAATCATCGACGACTTCTACCATCGCGCCGACCTGTTGCGTTCGCTTGCCGCAGACGGTACGCCGATGCTGATGATCTGCGGCCTGTACCAGCTGTTCGGCGAGTACTTTGAAACCGTGGACGGCACCCGTCTGGACGGCATCGGCGTTATCGGTGCTTATACCGTGGGCCAGAACGTGCGTATGATCGGCAATCTTGTTGAGCATTCCGACCAGTTCGGCGATGTGATTGGCTACGAGAACCACTCCGGCCAGACCTTCCTGCGCGAAGGCGTTCAGCCACTCGGCACCGTCAATCAGGACGGCCGAGGCAACAATGGCGAAGACCATACCGAGGGCGCGCGCGTGCACAACGTGATCGGCACCTACATGCACGGCTCGTTGCTGCCTAAAAACCCCGCCATCAGCGATTTCCTTATCGAAACTGCCGTGACTCGTCGTTACGGTACGTTCGATACGTCCGATCAGACCCCCGAACAAGCCAAGGAGCTCGCCCGGCTCGATCAAGTAGCCACCAACGCGCGCAAGGCTGCCGCCGAACGTCCTCGGTGAATTCTCGGTGAGTCCTCGGTAAGTACCAATCAGCGAAAAATCAGTCGAAATCAGTCTGAGGGTCTAGTACATTGCCCTGTTGTTTGCGCTAGGCTTGGTGGTACGAGACATGGCACCAGGCCATGTCGGACCTCGAAGGAGGGGTATCATGGCTGATTTTGATCTTCTGGGTGATGGCCTGCGCAAGGTCCTGCTGGCGGGCATTGGAGCCCTTGCCACCGGATACGAGAAGAGCAGCGAGCTCGTCGACGAACTCGTCAAGAAGGGTGAGATTACGGTCGAGCAGGGCAAGGCGCTGAACACCGAGCTCAAGCGCAAGGTGAGCGAGACGGTGGATGACGCCAAGAAGGCCGCCGCCGAAGCCGGCGACAAAGCTGCTGCCGCAGCCGACACCAGTGCCGCCGACAAGCCCGCTGACGAGGGCAAGGCCGAGTGACCAAGCCCACACGCGCTACGCCGGAATCAGGGTCGACCCCGCTTTCCAGCAGGGTCGACCCTATTCTGACGCCTGCGAAAGCCGAACGTGAGGCGGCGGCGAACCGGTCCGTCGACACGTCGGACACGCTCAAGCAGACCGTTACCAAGGCGACTCCGAGCGTATCCGACGAAACGCTGGCACTGTTCGGACGCAGGAACGATTTCGCCACGCGCTACCATCTGACGCGCCGTGGCAAGATCAAACGACTGGGGCAGATCACCAGAATCGTCGAGCAATTCGACGTGCTGCACGGCCTGACTCCGGTCAAAATGCGCCTCATGTTCGAGGCGCTCGGCCCCACGTTCGTCAAAGTGGGCCAGATTCTGTCGATGCGCTCCGAGATTCTGCCGCAAAGCTTCTGCGACGAACTCGCCAAACTGCGCGCCGACGCCGACCCGATGCCGTATTCCACGGTGTTGGATGTGCTTGCCGCCGAATACGGGCGTCCCGCCGACGAGGTGTTCGCGCATATCGATCCCAAGCCGTTGGGCTCTGCTTCACTGGCGCAAGTGCATCGCGCCACGCTGAAAACCGGCGAAGATGTGGCCATTAAAGTGCAGCGCCCGGGTGTGCGCGAAACCATGGCTCAGGACGTCTCCATCATGCGCTCCATAGCCAAGGCCGCCACTAAGGTGATTCGCACCTCACAGATCGTGGACCTGAAGGGCGTGGTCGAGGAGCTGTGGGACACCTTCGAATCGGAGACTGACTTTCTGATTGAGGCCCGCAACCTCGCCGAATTCAAGCGTTTCGCCGCCCGATTCAAATACATGGACTGCCCGACGGCGTACACCGAACTGTGCACCGAGCATGTGGTGGTCATGGAGTACATCGACGGCATCTCCGTCTCCCACCCGGGCCGGCTCGTCGATGCTGGTTATGACTTGAAGGAGATCGGCACCAAGCTCGTCGACAATTACGCCACGCAGATTCTCGACGACGGCTTCTTCCACGCTGACCCACATCCCGGCAATATCATCATCCGGGGCGGCCAGATCGTACTTATCGACCTCGGTATGACCGGTCGGCTCGACCAGCGCACCCGTGCAGTCCTCAAAGAAATGATTTTCGCCGTCGCCAAACAGGATTCGCCCGCTCTGGCCGAGGGGCTGCTGCGATTTGCCGGCACCGAGGCCGATCCGGAGGACTACCCAGCACTGCTGGCTGATCTGGACGTGATCGTCAAGGAATTCGGCACTGTGGATCTGGCCGAACTGGACATTGCCGCCTTCCTGACCGCACTGACGCAGATGGCCGGCCGCCACAACATCGAGGTGCCCAGTACGGTGACCACCGTCGGCCGCGCGTTGGTTACGCTCGAAGGCTTGCTGGACGAGTTCATTCCTGATGTGAATATGATCGAAATCATTTCCGACCATATCGCCACGTCGAAATCGCTGAAGAACGCCACCAAAGACGAGATCAAGTCGCTGGGCGTTGAGGGACATCAGGCTTTGCATGCCACGCTCGGCACCATGACCGAACTCAAGACCGTGGCCCGTATGCTGACCCGTGGTCAGTTGCGCGTCAACATGGAACTGGTCGGCTCCGAAGAGCCGTTCCAGCTGCTTTCGGATATGGTGAATCGTCTGACGATGGCCCTGATTGTGGTCGGTTTGTTCGTTGGCTCGTCGATTGTCTACTACGCCGGCATGAAGCCGATTATCTTCGGCATTCCGGTCATCGGCTTCATGGGCTACGTCGTGGCCTTCGCCCTCGGCGTATGGATCGTCATCGACATCTACTTAAAGGGGCGCAAAACCAAGAAGCGGTAGGGCATCGATTGATATCAGTCCAGCGGGAGGGTGGATTCGCGCTGGATAAGGTGGCAGGGTACGTAGTCGACACCGTGATGCGGGTTGCCGTCGATGGCATCGACCAAGTATCGTGCCGCACGCCGTCCGATGGTTTCGGTTTCGTTGTCGATCGACGTCAGTGCGGGCCTCGAGCTGGAGGTCAGTACCGACCAGTTATCGTGGCCGATGACGGCGACGTCATCCGGGATGCGCAGTCCCTGCTGCTTGAGCACGTCAATGCAGCCGCGGGCCAACTGATCGTTCTGGCAGACCACTGCATCGAACTTGACCCCTTGGTCGAGCAGCAGGCGGGTGGCGGCGCGGCCCCAGCCTTCGTCCCATTTGCCGTAACGAATTGGGCCGGCGGGTTCAATACCTAATTCGGAGAGTGCCTCGAGCGCGCCCTTGGTGCGGTCGGTGGCAGCGGTATAGGTTTCGTCGCCGCCGATAATGGCGATGTGCCGGCGGCCACACGAGATGAGATGGTTGATGGCCATGCGGCCGGCGTCCACGTTGTCGCAAGTGACCGAGCAGTCTTTGGGGTCGGTGGAGGGGCCGTAGACGTAGACCAGTGGCACGCCCCAGTCATGGCCAAGCGTGGGCCTGGGGTTGGTCTCGCACTGCACGATGAGCAGTCCGTCGACCTTGAGGGACAGCAGTTTCTCGACATGCTGACGTTCCAAGGCGGCGTCGCCACGAGCGTTGGCCAACAATACTGAGGTCGATTGGGCTCGCAACTCGTTCTCCGCGCCGATAAGAATCGGTGTGGAGAAACGACCCTGCAGATCGGAGGTGACCAGGCCGATAGTGCCGGTGGTGCCGCGGGCTAGGGATTGGGCGAGTTTGTTGGGAGAGTAGTTGAGTTGCTTGGCGGCATCCAGTACACGCTGCTTGGTTTCTTCGCTGATACGGGGTTTGTTGTGCAGTGCCTTGGATGCAGTGGCCGTCGAGACTCCGGCCAATGCCGCCACATCCTCAAGTCGCGCTGCCCGTCCGGTTGCTGGCTGGGTCATCATGCCTCGATTCCTTGGTTCTTCAGCAGTATATAGCGCATTGTTTTGCGATGAAATACCTCATACGGTGTGGTGCGCCATTGCATCTGGGAATAATTGTAGCTTCAATGCGAAAACTTTCGCAAACATCTTTTTTTCGGCGTGGCGTAGTCAGGGAAATTGTTCAAGTGCAAGGTAAGTGAAAGAAAGCGTTACTTCCATGTTCGCTTTTGTTTGATTTGCTCGACACGCCGGAATAATCATTGATATTAAGCCAATTCAAGCACGTTATTCATAGTCGAATCACAGTCTCGAACCCGTTTGATGTGAGAAAAAACGCGAAAATGCGAAAGCGCTTTTGCAAAAACTTCCATGTTCGTTTATATTGAGAAAAGGCTTTCGCAGTGTTACCTGCTCCGGGCAAAGGAGCGAGCAGGGCGAAACCAAGGAGGCGGACCGTCCGCCACCGCCTCTCATAGTTGAGCGGATATATAGAGAAAGAAGCGAACATGGTGTCTTTCAATAAACTGACCCGTACTCTTGCTGGCATCGCTGCCGCCGCGTTGATCGTTCCGCTGGCCGCCTGTGGTGGCTCCGGCAATGGTGGCACTGCCACCGCCGAAGGTATCCCGGCCAAGGGCACCGACGATGGTACCGAGATCACCCTGTGGACCCGTTCCCCTCTGGAGCGTCAGGCCAAGAACGTGGTCGAGGCTTACAACAAGAGCCACAAGAACCAGGTCAAGCTCGAGATCATCCCGAACGACGATATGGAAGGCAAGGTCGGCGGCGCTTCGCAGACCGACTCCCTGCCTGACATCCTCGCCGGCGACGTGGTCCGTATTCCGTACTGGGCTTCCGAGGGCATCTTCACCGACATCACCAAGCAAATCGATGGCCTGGACAACAAGGCCGACCTGCAGCAGGGCCACATCGAAGCCGGTACTGTTGACGGCGCCGAGTACACCCTGCCGTTCATCACTGACGTTTCCGTGATGGTCTGGAACAAGAACCTGTACAAGGAAGCCGGTCTGGACCCGGAGCAGGGTCCGAAGAGCATCGACCAGTTCGTCGAGCAGGCCAAGAAGGTCGCCGCCCTCAACAAGGATGGCGTCGCAGGCTCCTACCTCGCCGGTCAGTCCGGTGGTGCTCTGGTCTTCGACCTCTTCCCGTCCGTGTGGGCTGACGGCGAATCCGTCATGAACAAGGATGGCTCCGAGGCCACCCTGGACAACGACTCCATGAAGGGCGTCTTGGACGCTTACAAGGAGCTGGCCAACACCACCAACGGCCTGGGTGCAGGCTCCAAGGAAGAGACCGGCGCCACCTGGACCGCTCCGTTCGCGAACGGCAAGATTGGCGTTATGCCTTACCCGAACACCTCCACCACTGCTCTGTTCGATGCTGAGAAGGACGGCGGCTTCGAGGTCGGCGTTGCTCCGATCCCGGGCACCAAGGAAGGCAAGACCTCCACGTTCCTCGGCGGCGATGCCATGGGTATCTCCAAGGACTCCAAGCACGTTGCTCAGGCCTGGAACTTCCTCTACTGGCTGATGCAGTCTGACGCTCAGAAGGAAGTCTTCGCTGACCAAGGCGACACCGCCTCCAACATCCAGACCCTGAAGACCGCTTACAAAGACGCTGACCCACGCATCCAGACCATCAACTCCGTGATTATCGACGGCAACGGCCAGACCCCGAAGTCCCCGGCCTTCAACGAAGCCTTCAACGCCGCTGGCTCCCCGTGGCAGCTGCTCGTGCAGAACGCCGTGTGGGGTTCCGGTGACCTCAAGGCCGACAACAAGGCCGTCACCGACGTCCTGTCTGCCCAGTGATTCGGTGGTGATGCTCCTCACCATCACTCATCAAATCACAGCAATAACTGAATAACAACTGAACAGATTGAGCCGGTCCCTCCCTTGTGAGGGCAGGAGCCGGCTCAACCACATAATCGAACTTCTATCTTCTTCTTCATTCCTTCTCTTCCTTCATCACTACATACCTTATGAATGCGGTGTGTTGGCGGGGCTTCGGAGTCCTCCTTCCTCGAAGCCCTGACATCGGATTGCATTCGGATTCCGTGATTACCATTTCACAGTAATTTCCCAAAGGAGAGAGAAACATGTCGAGTGTTTCCAAGAGCGCCGGGGCTGTGCCCGTGCATAAGTCCAAGGCGAAGGCGGCGCAGACCAGGCGAGGTCTGCTGTACGCACTTCCGGACTGGCTGATGATTATCGTCCTGTTCTTCGTGCCGATTGTTCTACTGGTCGTCATGGCCTGCTCTCGTTGGAGCCTGCTGGGTGGCAACCGCGGCGTGAACTTCCCGGACAACTTCGTCAAGGTGTTCGAGAACAAATTGTTCTGGCCCTCGATTTGGTTCACGCTCGAGTACACCGTGATCGTCACGGTCTTCCTGTTGGTCCTTGGTCTGGGCATGGCCATGATTGTGCAGGAGAGCTCGAAGTGGAACAACGTGCTGCGTACCTGCTTCCTGCTGCCGTCCGCGACGGGCCTGGCGTCCGCGTCCCTGCTGTTCTACGCCCTGTATTCCCCGCAGGTGGGCCCTGTCACCAAGATTCTGAGCTCGTTGGGCCTGATGCAGGAGGGTGGTTCGGTGCTGGCCACCGGCCAGTCGGCCCTGTGGGCCACGATTATCGTGATTATTTGGCGTTTCTCGGGCTACTACATGCTGCTGATGATGATCGGTCTGCAGGCTATCCCCGGTGATCTGTACGAGGCGGCCCGCATGGACGGCGCCGGTTCCTGGCGTATCTTCCGCTCGATCACCCTGCCGTTGATGAAGCCGACCATCGTGATGTGCCTGGTCTACTGCGTGACCGGCTCGATCCTCGCGTTCGATCAGTTCTTCATTCTGACCAAGGGTGGTCCGAACAACTCCACCATGACCGTGGTGCAGCTCATCTACAACTTCGCCTTCGATTCCAAGAAGGATCTGGGTATGGCTGCGGCGCTCTCGCTGATCGTGCTGGTGGCCCTGGTCATCATCAACTCCATCCAGATGCGCGGCATGCGCGACAACACTAAGTGAGAAAGGGGAGGTAACACATTATGACTACCCCATTGTGGAAGCGTATCATCGCCCGGATCCTCGAGGCCCTGCTGGTCATCATCTTCATCAGCCCGCTGGTCTGGGTCATCATCTGCTCGTTCAGCCCGCAGGCCGGTTCGGCCCAGTCCAAGGGCTGGGGCGTGGCCAACTACCTGACCCTGTTCGGTTATCAGGAAGGTCTGCCCAAGTACCTGTTCAACTCGGTAATCGTGACTCTGGTCGCGGTCGTGTTCTCCGTGGTCGTCTGTACGCTGGCCGGCTACTCGTTCTCCCGCTTCGACTACCCGGGCCGCAACCTCGGCTTCATGGTCACCCTGTCGATCCTGATGGTACCGTACGCCTCGCTGCTGATCCCGCTGATGGTCTGGTACAAGCAGATCGGCCTGAACGACAGCCTGCTGGGCGTGGGCCTGGTCATCACCCTGTTCCAGCTGCCTATGAGCACGTTCATCATGCGTAACGCATTTGACGCGATCCCCAAGGACATGGAGGAGGCCGCCATGGTCGACGGCTGCAACAGCCTCCAGGCCTTGTTCAAGATCCTGGTGCCGGTGGTCAAGCCTTCGATGGTTACGGTTGGCCTGCTCGCCTTCCTCGAGGCATGGAACAACTTCATGATTCCGCTGTACTTGAGCTCTTCGTCCAAGTCCACGCTGCCGCTGGCGATGGTGAACATGCGTCAGCAGACCATGGGCGTCATCGATTACGGTGCCACCGAGGCCGGCGTCGTGATCCTGCTGATTCCCTGCGCCATCCTGTTCCTCGCACTCCAGAAGTACTACGTCAAGGGCTTTATGGCCGGAGCTGTCAAGGGCTGACGGCTCGTGCCGCCGGCCCTTGGCTGGGAGCCCGGTGGGCTCCCAGCAAGCTCCGTGCTGAGACGCGACAGCGTCGAAGCCAATACTGAGCCCGGCTGAAACCGGTCCTTAATTGCAGGGCCGGAGGCGGTGTGGTCAAGGGCCTTAAAAAAAGGACAATCATGAACGTTACAATCACTTCCCCGTTCTGGAAGCGGCGTCGCGACCAGATCGTCGAATCCGTCATCCCCTACCAGTGGGGCGTGATGAACGACGAGATCGACACCACGGTGCCCGACGACCCAGCCGGCAACCAGCTGGCTGACAACAAGAGCCATGCGGTTGCCAACCTGAAGGTTGCCGCCGGCGAATTGGACGACGAGTTCCATGGCATGGTCTTCCAAGACTCCGACGTCTACAAGTGGCTTGAGGAAGCCGCCTACGCATTGGCATACCACCCGGATCCCGAGCTCAAGGCGCTGTGCGACCGCACGGTCGATCTCATCGCCCGCGCCCAGCAGTCGGACGGCTATTTGGACACCCCGTACCAGATCAAGTCCGGCGTATGGGCCGACCGCCCGCGCTTCAGCCTGATTCAGCAGAGCCACGAGATGTACGTGATGGGTCACTACATCGAGGCCGCCGTCGCCTACCATCAGGTGACCGGCAACGAGCAGGCCCTTGAAGTCGCCAAAAAGATGGCCGACTGCCTGGATGCCAACTTCGGCCCCGAAGAAGGCAAGATCCACGGCGCCGATGGTCATCCTGAGATCGAGCTCGCCCTCGCCAAGCTGTATGAAGAGGCCGGTGAGAAGCGTTATCTGACGCTTTCCCAGTATCTCATCGACGTGCGCGGTCAGGATCCGCAGTTCTACGCCAAGCAGCTCAAGGCGATGAACGGCGACAACATCTTCCATGATCTCGGCTTCTACAAGCCCACCTACTTCCAGGCTGCCGAGCCCGTACGCGACCAGCAGACCGCGGACGGCCACGCCGTGCGCGTCGGCTACCTGTGCACTGGTGTGGCCCATGTGGGCCGACTGCTCGGCGATCGGGGACTGATCGACACCGCCAAGCGTTTCTGGAAGAACATCGTCACCCGTCGTATGTATGTCACCGGCGCGATTGGTTCCACCCACGTGGGCGAGTCGTTCACCTACGACTATGATCTGCCGAACGACACGATGTACGGTGAGACCTGTGCTTCCGTGGCCATGAGCATGTTCGCCCAGCAGATGCTCGACCTCGAGCCCAAGGGCGAATACGCCGACGTGCTGGAGAAGGAACTGTTCAACGGTTCCATTGCCGGCATCTCGCTCGACGGCAAGCAGTACTACTACGTCAATGCACTGGAGACCACGCCTGACGGACTGGATAACCCGGACCGCCACCACGTGCTCTCCCACCGCGTCGACTGGTTCGGCTGCGCCTGCTGCCCGGCCAACATCGCCCGACTCATCGCCTCCGTGGACCGCTACATCTACACCGAGCGCGACGGCGGCAAGACCGTGCTGAGCCACCAGTTCATCGCCAACACAGCCGAATTCGCTTCCGGCCTGACGGTCGAACAGCGTTCGAACTTCCCGTGGGATGGCCATGTGGAATACACGGTGAGCCTGCCCGCCAGCGCCACTGACAGCTCGGTCCGTTTCGGACTGCGCATCCCCGGCTGGTCGCGGGGCTCCTACACGCTGACCGTGAACGGCAAGCCCGCAGTGGGTTCGCTGGAAGACGGCTTCGTATACCTTGTGGTCAACGCCGGCGATACGTTGGAGATTGCGCTCGAGCTCGACATGTCCGTCAAGTTCGTGCGCGCCAACTCCCGCGTGCGCTCCGATGCCGGTCAGGTGGCCGTGATGCGCGGACCGCTGGTCTACTGCGCCGAACAGGTCGATAATCCCGGTGATTTGTGGAACTATCGTCTGGCCGATGGCGTCACCGGTGCGGATGCCGCTGTGGCTTTCCAGGCCGACTTGCTGGGTGGAGTCGATACCGTTGATTTGCCGGCAGTGCGCGAGCACGCCGACGAGGATGACGCGCCGCTGTACGTGGATGCCGACGAACCGCGTGCGGGCGAACCCGCGACGCTGCGCTTGGTGCCGTACTACTCGTGGGCCAACCGCGAGATAGGCGAGATGCGTGTCTTCCAGCGTCGATAAATATCGGCGATATGCCGGCCTGCGCGCAACTGGCCGGCAAAAAAATACTTATGCCGCCATCGTCTGTAATAAGTCGATGACGGCATAGGCCGGATGTCAGTATCGATTGGAGCCGAAAACACATCCGGGGAATGAGGTCTCCTGTGCGGGGTAATACCCGTGCAGGAGATTATTTTTTAATTATATGCTCCTGCTGTGAGAGCTGTCGGCGGAGTCGACTGAGGGCGGTCATAAGCGGTACCGTGTAAGCCACCCTCAGTCTCGCTTTGCGAGCCAGCTCCCGCCAGCGGGAGCCTGTTGGTTCCTGATTCAGCGAGGCTGAATCGTTGCGCCGTAGGTACTGCGACACGGCGAAACGCAGCAATGCTCTAATGCGAAAATAAATGCGAAAGCTGAGAAATTACCGGGTTTTTGTTGTATAAGATGGTTGATATCGCTGAGGGAAAGTTGCGAAACCGTATTCGCTCGGTTATGATGTGGAATCAGCTTCGGTGAATTGCTCCAACCGTGATATCCATGGCGGATATCACACCAGATTCACTGAAGATACTCATTCCGGTGAACCCAATAGCCAATAAAGGAAACTGACGGAGAACGGGCTCTGCGGCCCAGCATCCACAGAAGAAGTCCTGGTCGCATAGATGCGACGTAGCCTGAGCGAAGACGCGAAAGACCGGGGCGGAGAGGTCCAAGCAGGAATGCATCAATCAACACGAAAGCGGTGGCTTGCGTCAATCGGCGCGGTTGCAGCGGTCGCCACACTGGCCACCGGCGGTGCAGTCACCGCGCAGGCAGCCGATACGCCCGTCATCAAGAATGCGGATGTGGCATATCCGTCGTTCAAGGGATCTGATGATCCGATGAAGACGGCGGCGAACAACACCACATATAACCCTGCCGTCAGCTATCTGCAGGAGACATTCGATAACGACGTGAAGAACCTGGCCGGCACCGACACCGACCATGACTTCTGGATCGATAAGATTCTCACCCGTACTGGTGCACAGCCAACTGGTAAAGGCACGAACGACAAGGGTTCTTACTCATATGAAGGCTCCGACGGCAACAACTACCTGTTCACCCGTGGTCGCGCCGCCTACATGTACACGCACACGCCTAATCAGCTCGGTTTTGTGGGTGATACCGCCTACTGGGACCAGACCAGCAGGAGCGGCTTCACCGTTACCGTAAACGCTGATGGATCAAACCAGACCCTTAACGAAGACGCCTCCCAGCGCAAGCAGACGCCGAGCTACTTCACCTCCCTGTTCCAGACCGGTGGCAAGAGCCTCAAGATCAAGGAAGTTAAGTACATCACCTACAACAACGTGATGGTTGCGAACCTCACCGTGGAAAGCACGCAGGACCGCGATGTCACACTGACCACGGCCTCGCCGTTCGCCGCCGAGGGTGCTGATGGTGCCACCGAACTTACTGGCCGCGTGAACGTCAAGAACAACCTGACGACCATCTATCCGCGCTTCTCCGCCAACAACCAGGACGGTTCCAACTGGATCGTCAGCGGTGGCAAACTCACCAGCACGTTGAGCCTCAAGGCCAACGAACCGCAGACCGTCAAGATTCAGCTCGGCCTGATCGCCAACGAACTGCCTGACTCCACCAAGGAATATGAGGCCCGTTACACCGGCGACCTTAAGGATGCTGCCGCCTCCTACAAGGATTCCGTGACCACCTACAACAAGTGGTGGGTCGATAACGCTCCCTACGTGGACACTCCGGAAGACAATATCGATAAGACCGTGGTCTACCGCTGGTGGCTGAGCCGTTTCAACATGCTCGACGCCAACATGCCTGGCAACACCTTCCAGTACCCGACCTCCATCGAGGGTGTGCTCGGCTACAACAACCAGATCGTGCTCACCTCCGGCATGTTCATGATGGACACCAAGTGGTTCCGCAACCCCGAGTACTCCTACGGCACCTGGCTTTCCGCCGGCGATACCGCCAAGAAGAGCAAGGCGGGCTATTACTACTACCACGACAATCCGGGCGACCCGGCCAACTGGAACCATAGCTACACGCAGTACATCACGCGCGCCGGCTGGGACTCCTACAAGGTGCACGGCGGTCCGTCCACCGTGGCCGAGGAGCTGGCCGACCAGGGTGCCGAGGACGTGCAAGGTCTACTCGCTTCCAAGAGCGAGCCGGACAACAACGACAACCAGAACAACAATGACAACAGCTTGATTGACTGGTCCTGGTGGTCGATGACCGGTAACGATGCCGACGCCGTTTCCTTCTCTGAGCCGGGTCGCTCCGGCCAGCGCATGGATCGCGCCGATGGTTCCGCCAATATGTGGGCCAACGCCAATGCGGCTGCTCAGGCCTACAAGGCCGCTGGCGATACCGCCAACGCCGAGAAGATGCAGGCCATCGCCGACAAGATCCAGAAAGAAGTCACCACTGAACTGTGGGACAAGTCCGACAACCTGCTCAAGCACAAGTGGCTGAACGACGGTGCTTTCGCCAAGTACAAGGAGATCAATAACTACTACCCGTACTCCGAAGGCCTGATGCCTACCGGCAACGAAGATTACAACAAGGCTCTGCGCCTGTTCGAGGATTCCAACGAGTTCCCGATCTTCCCGTTCTTCACCGCCAACCAAGCGGACAAGGCCGCGTTGAACTTCCCCGGTTCCAACAACTTCTCCATTATCAACGCACAGCCGCTGCTGCAGGTCTACTCGGCCGGTATTCGCAACTACGATGCAGCCAAGAACGGTTACATCACCAATGAGCAGTTCAAGAAACTGCTGTACTGGGTGGCGTTCGCGCACTATCAGGGCGGCGATAACAACTACCCTGATCAAAACGAGTTCTGGAACGAGGACAACAACAACGTCGGCGATGTAAACGGTGACGGCGTGATCAACAACCTCGACAAGAACCTTGACGCCGCACAGAACGGCGGCAAGATCACCTACCGCTCCTGGATCCACCACACCCAGCTCGGCACCACGAACTGGACGATGGTCGAGGACGTAGCCGGTATGGTGCCGCGCGAGGACAACAAGATTGAGCTAAACCCGATCGAAATCCCCGGTTGGAACTACTTCACGGTAAACAACCTGCGCTACCACGATCAGGATGTCTCCATCGTATGGGACAAGGACGGCAGCCACTACGGTGGTCCTGCTGGCTACAGCCTGTACGTGGGCGGCAAGCTCGCCTTCACCTCCGACAAGCTGGCGCACCTCATCTATGACCCGGCTGCGGGAACGGTCGAGGTCAAGGACGATTCCAGTGCCCAGGTTACCGTCGGCGCCGAAGCCGTCAAGAACGTGAAGGCCGCCAATCAGGTTACCTTCAATGCCGATCAGCGCGTGACCGACCTGTTCGCCAAGTCCGGCACCAACGTCGACTCCGCCTCCAAGTCCACCACGAACGTGGCCAAGGACGCGGACGTGACCGGTACCACCTACGCCGAGAAGGACACCAACTACCCGGCCAAGAACGCGGTGGACGGCAAGACCGTGATGGAATCGTTCTGGGGTACCAAGGGCTCTGAGAACAAGACCGACACGCTCAATATCAAGTTCAAGGACGGCAAGCAGAAGATCGACGACATCCGCTTGTACTTCTACCAGAGCTCGTCCAGCCAGACCATCTCCGGCTATGCCGAGCCCGCCAACTACAAGTTGGAGTACCAGAAGGATGACGGCACATGGGCCCCGATTGCGGATCAGGTGCGCACCCCGAACTACGCGGGCGCGAACTACAACCGTATCCAGTTCACTCCGGTGGAGACCACGACCATCCGCGTCACCTTCACGCCGCAGGCCGGCATGGCCGTCGGTGTCAAGGAGATCGAAGCCTACAACACCGGTATCAAGGCTGACGGCACTTCCGAGAACCAGACTCCGCAGGTGGATGCTTACGTGTCTTCCAGCACCTCATCTGGTGCCAAGCTCGTCGGTACGGTGAAGGATGACGGTCTGCCCGCAGAAGGCGACGTCACCACCACATGGTCCCAGGTCTCCGGTCCGGAAGGCGGTACTGCGAAGTTCGTGGACGCCTCCGCTGCCAGCACCACCGTCACCTTCAACAAGGAGGGTGACTACGTCCTGAAGCTCACCGCTTCCGATGGCGAGAAGGAAGGCTCCAAGGAAATCACCGTTCACGGCATCCCCTCTGACGGTACCGTGAACGTAGCCCCGCAGTCGAGCGCCTCTGCCAGCTACACCAACGGCTACCAGCCGAAGGACAACGCCAAGAAGGTCATCGACGGTCAGGTGGTATACGCCAACACGCCGAACGAGACCTGGAACAACTGGGGCGACTCCACTGGTGTGGAGCCGTGGCTGCAACTGAAGTGGGCCGGCAAGGTGCCGCTGAAGAAGGCCAAGGTCTTCTTCTGGACCGATGGCGGTGGCGTGCCGATGGTCTCATCTTGGAAGCTCCAGTACGCTGACGCTGACGGTAACTGGCAGGATGTGAAACTGGCTGACGGCCAGTCCTACACGGTCAACCGGAACGAAGGCAACGAAGTGAAGTTCGCCGACGCCGTCGAAACCGACAAGCTGCGCGTGGTCTTCCCGAAGGGCGCCATCGTGGGTGCTTCCGAGTTCGAGGCGTACGCCATCGAGCCGGTGAGCGTGGACGAAGTCAACCGACTGGTGCAGACCGGTTCCAAGGCTGATGATCTGAAGCTGCCATCCACCGTGAGCGCCGTATACACCGACGGTTCTCGCCGTGACCTCGCCGTCACGTGGGGTAAGGTGACCGACGCTCAGCTGGCCGCCGATGCCGTATTCGATGTCAAGGGCACCGTCGCCGGTGCGCTGAACGGTACGGTTGCACACATCGCGGCTCGTTCCGATACCGCATCGCAGACCGTGGGTAATGCGCAGCCGGTTGAGCAGACCGTCTACCAGAACGCCAAGTCCATCGACCTGCCCGCCACGGTTCCGGTGAAGTTCCCGAACGGATACAACGACGACCGCAAGGTCACGTGGAAGGATGCCGACATCAAGGCCATCGACCTGACCAAGGTTGGTGACTACGAGGTGGCTGGTACCGTCGACGACGGTTCATCTTCCGCAGCTGCCAAGCTCACTGTCCACGTGGTTGCCGACCCGAACGGTTCCTCCACTCCGGAGCCTGAGCCTGAGCCGTTGGTCGGTTGGATTGAAGGCAAGGCGACCAGGACCACCATTTCGCCTGATTCCGAGGCGACCTGGTCACCGGCCGAAGGCAAGCTCAACGACGGCGTAGTCGTCGATGATACTTGGCCGACCACGGATGATCAGAACGTCAACGACAAGGTCTGGGGTTCTTGGGGCAAGGCAAAGGACGGCATGTACGCCCAGTACGACTTCGGTCAGTCCGTGACCATTGACCAGAGCCGCGCCCAGTTCTGGGCCAACTTCGCTGAGACTGACGATTCGAAGGGTGGTCTGGAAGTCCCGGACGCTTGGAAGATTCAGTACCTCGCCGAGGATGGTTCTTGGAAGGACGTCGAGCCCACCGAGGATTACACCGTCGTGCGTAATTCGCCGGCTTCTCGTGCGGATACCGATGCCAAGGGTTGGAGCGCTGTGACCTTCAAGCCGGTCACCACCAAGTCGCTGCGACTCGTGCTCACTCCGTACACCGGCAGCAGCACCTTCGGGGCCGCCGTGGCCGAGTGGGGCGTGCATGGTATTGACGGCACCGAGCCTGAACCTACCCCGGTCGACAAGACCGCGCTCAAGTCGGCTCTTGACACAGCCAACGGCCTCGATGCACGCCGCTACACCGCCGCTTCATGGGCTGAGTTCCAGCAAATCATTGACGCTGCCCAGGCTGTGTACGACGATGTCAATGCCACCGAAGAACAGGTCGCCGAGCAGGTGACCAAGCTCGAGGACGGCCAGAAGGTGCTCGTTGCGCTCGCCACCGACGTGGAGAAGTCCACGTTGCAGGCGGCCATCGACACGGCCAAGGCCGAGGCCGCTTCCGGCAAGTACACGGATAAGAGTGTCGAGGCCTTGAACAAGGCCATCGAGGCTGCGGAAGGTGTGCTCAAGGTCGGTGAGGTCGGTGAGGTCACTCAGGCCGCCGTCCAGGAAGCGTCCGCTTCGCTGAACAAGGCCGTCAAGGCCTTGGAAGAGAAGCCCGCCGCCGAAACGGTGAAGAAGGAGTCTCTCAAGGCTTCCATCGAGCAGGCCAAGAAGGCTGACAAGTCGAAGTACACCGAGAAGGCATGGCAGGCTCTGCAGAGCCAGATTGCCGCCGCTCAGAAGGTGTACGACGACAAGGACGCCAAGCAGGCCGACGTCGATGCCGCACAGGATGCTCTTGACAAGGCATTTTGGGCCACCAAGGTTGAGCAGAAGCCCGGCTTCCAGCAGCCTGGTGTGACCGACACTGATAAGGATGATAAGGACAACAAGGGTGATCGTGTGCCTCCGACTGGTGCCGCGGTTTCCGTAGTTGCTGCGGCTGCCGTGCTGCTCCCCGCCGCAGGCGTGACCATCCTGAAGCGTCGCCAGTCCGGCGACCACGGTTCGGCTCGCCACTCGGCCTGACCCGCAACGGAGTCATTCTGCCGAGTGAGCCCCCTCACAGAGGGGGCTCTAGCCTTTTCCTTCTACCCATCATTACTCTTTTCACTCACTCAATGAGGAGCACTATGAGTTTCCATGTATCCGCGCAATCGGTTCGCGCGGTGGCCGGTGGACTCGTCGCCGCAGCGACATTGCTGTCAGGCCTTGCCCTTGCGCCGACCGCAATGGCCGCCGATTCAGCCACCGCTGACAACGCGCCCAGCGTTGCCGGTCACGCGTATAACGAACTGCCGTATAACAATCCTGATGTCACCGTCACCCAAATCGACAATAGCGCACTGCCCAGCTACATGCGCAACCCCATCGGGCAGAACGAGGGTATTGACACCCCGAACGATCTTTCGCAGAACTACTACTCTGCAGATGCATCCGCGCTGAGCTATGACGGCAAACTCTTCGTCTTCACCGGTCACGATGAGGCTTCGCCCGACTACGGCTCCTTCAACATGAAGGACTGGGGCGTATACGTCACCGATGAAGACGGCCTGAATCAAGGCAAATGGACACATTACAAGACCATCGCCAAGGCAGACCTGTTCAGCTGGGCCACCGGCGATGGCGCGTACGCCGGCCAAGTCGTAGCCGACGATAACGGCACCCCGAGCGACACTTCCGATGATTGGTTCTACTACTACGTGCCGGTGAAGGACAAGGCTTCTGAGGCGGCTGGACAGGACCCGTTCGCCATCGGCGTGGACAAGTCGAAGAGTCCGCTCGGCCCGTGGAAGGATGCCATCGGCAAGCCGCTGCTCACCACATCGCAAACCCAGATTGAAACCATCGATCCGGCATTCTTTGTGGACGAGGATGGCACCGGATATTTGCACTTTGGTACGTTCGGCACTCAGCTCGCCATCAAGATGAAGAAGGACGCCACAACCGGCCGCACCTCATACACCGAGGTGGAAACCAAGGCTGATGGCACCACGCCGAACCTCCACACCATGAAGGACGCGGACAGCAACGCGAACGGCCCGAAGGGATTCTTCGAGGCGGCGTGGGTGTTCCGTAAGGGCGATACCTATTACAACGTGTACGACGGCGGTAAGCCCGGTTCGGGCACGGCCACCTGCGTGGAATCGAACTATCAAGCTTGCATCCAGTACTCCACTTCCGACAGCCCGCTCGGCCCATGGAAGTACCAAGGCGTAATCGTGCCTTCTGGCTCGGCCACCACGATGCACCCCTCGGTGCTCCAGTTCGGCGACAAATGGTATGTGACCTATCACACCGGCGACAAGGAAGGCGGCACCGATTTCCGCCGTGCCGTGTGCATTGATGAAGTCGATTGGACCGCCGACGGCCAGATGGTTTCCACCGCCCATCCAACCAAGGCCGAGAAAACGCAGCCCTCCACCAACGTGGCTCCGTACGCAAAGGTGAGCGCCACGTTCACTGAAACGCCTGCTTGGAAGGGTTCGGTGAACGACGGCCGTGTGTTGCAAACCGCTGTGGTCCCGCCGAATCACTGGACCAACTACCGTTCTATCCCGCAATCGCAGTCCGGCGATTCTCTGGTCTACCAATGGGATGGCACTGTGCGCGTCAACTCGTCTAAGGTTTGGTTCGACGTGGATTCCAACGCTCTGCGCGCGCCCGCCTCGTGGAAGATTCAGTACTTGGACGCGGACGGCACATGGAAGGATGTCACCAACCCGAGTGCCTATACAACGACCACAGGCAAGGCCAACCCCAACGCCGTCACCTTCGATGCGGTGACCACTACTGCCTTAAAGCTCGACATGACCGGTCAAGCTGTGGATGGCGGCTATGCCTCCGTGGCCGTTGCTGAATGGGAAGTCGGCTCCGACTCCAGCGAATCGCCGGCAATCACTGCGCCGAAGAGCGTGACCACCGCCACCGGTACTGCGCCTACTCTGCCGGCCACAGTGGATGTGAAGTACGGGAACCCAACCGTTGCTTCCCCGGTAATTTGGCGTCCGGTCGCTGCTTCTTCCTATGCCAAGGCCGGTTCGTTCAAGGCCTACGGTGTGGTTGCTGGCGTGCCCGGTGAGGCAAGCGAGCAAGGCAATGTGTCGGTGAACGTCACTGTTCAGGATGGCTACAAGCCCGCCGCCGATACCACGAAGCCGACCGTGACCGTTGCCGTCACCGCCAACGCGGGCAATAGCGAATGGCTCACTGCCGCTCCGTTCGCCACCGTGCAGGCCACGGACGATACCACGCCGATTGCCAAGCTGGAGATCTCCGCCGACCAAGGTAAAACCTGGATCACCATCGCGGCGAATGCCAACGCAACTATTGCCGCGCTTTCCCAGCAGGGTGATGTTGACGTGTGGGCTCGTGCCACCGATCAGACCGGTAACGTTTCCGACATCGCCAAGGCCAGTGGCAAGGTGGATTCCGCCGCGCCGACCGTGAAGGCCACTGTCGACAGGGAGGAGCGCACGCTGACCTTGACCGCTGATGACGGCACCGGTTCCGGTGTCGCATCAATTGAATACCGCATTGGCACAGACGGTCAATGGGCCACGTACAGCAAGCCGATTGCTGCACCGAGCGCGTCGCGCGCCACCGTGTACTACCGCGCCACCGATAAGGCCGGCAACGTGTCCGCTTCGGCGAAAACCGACATTCCATCCGACACTTCCGTGCCGCTGACCGGCTACATTGAGGGCGATGCCACCGCCACCGATGTGGACGGCAAGGCATCCGGCTGGGTCAAGGGTGCCGCCGCGTTGAACGACGGCACGATCATTCCCGATATCACCATTGCCAACGAGGATGTCTGGGGCACTTGGCCCAACACCGGTGAGATGCGCCTCGACTACGAGTGGGACCGTGAAGTGACTATCGACTCTAGCCGCGTGCAATTCACCTCGGATGATGGCGGATTGGGTATTCCGGCATCGTGGGAATTGCAGTACTGGGACGCCTTGGCGAACAACGGTGCCGGCAACTTCGTGGATATTCCCGACGCCACCTACACTGTGACCGCCAATTCACCGTCTGCGGGCTGGGCCACCGGCGATGCCAAGGGGTGGTCTGATGGCACGTGGAACACTCCGGTCAAGACTACCAAGTTGCGTATGGTTATCACGTCCGGCTCGGCTTCTCCGGCTGTTGCCGAATGGCAGGTTCATGCCATTGACGACAGTACGCCTGAGCCCACACCGATCGACAAGACCGAGCTCAAGCAGGCGCTCGCTGACTCGCCTAAGGCTGACGATGCCTCCAAGTACACCGAGACTTCATGGGCGGAGTACGCGGCGGTATTGGATTCGGCGCAGCAGGTGTACAAGGCTGAGGACGCCACCGAAGCTGCGGTGGCGGATGCCGCAACCCAGCTGAAGCGGGCAGCGAAGAAGCTGGTGCTTGTAGCTACGGTGCAAGATCGTGCCGCGCTGAGCGCTCAGCTCGGTGCCGCTGCTGCCGTGGGTCGGACGAAGTGGACCGATGAATCACTGGCCGTGCTGGATTCCGCAATCGCTACGGCGAATGCGCTGATTGGTGACGATCGGGCCACGCAGTCTGATGTGAAGGCCGCGACTGAGGCAATCAGCGATGCCATTGCGGGTCTGGTTGAGAAGAGCACCACGAAGCCTGGCCAGGGTGGCGATAAGCCCGGTTCCGGCATGGACAAGCCCAACCAAGGCAACGATTCCAACCAGAACAAGGGTGATGCCGACTCCGGCAAGCACAAGAAGATACCTGACACCGGTGCAGCCGTGCTTGGTGTTGGCATCCTCGCCGTGGTACTTGCTGTTGCGGGTGTAATCATCCTCAAGCGCCGCAAGTCCGGTACCTGCTAGTCCCACTCGCTCGGCCTAGCATCACCAAGCCCCCGCGCATGAACAGCGGGGGCTTCACTTTTGTTCAATAACAAGCATTATGTGCGCGTATGAGACTACGATGGTGGGGAATCTACGAACAGGGGCAGCAATGACGGCATACATGGACCATAAGGATCTCGCCAACGAAGTTATCGATCAGGCGCGCGCACAAGAGATTACTGATGGTGTGCATCGCGTGCTTGACCGGATTGCCTCAGCGGAGTCCGCAGCCGGGCGTGCTGCCGGTTCGGTCCAATTGCTGGCTGCCACCAAGACGCGCGATGTCGGCGAGATTCTGGCGGCTATCGATGCTGGTATTCGCGTGATTGGTGAGAATCGTCCACAGGAGATTACTGTCAAGGCTGACGGTCTGGCAAAACGACTGGGGGAGCGTGGTTATTCGCTAGGCGTGATTGATGCCGCTGAGGCTGACACGGCCAATGCCGCAGCTGCAACGCATATTCCTTTCCATCTCATCGGCCAATTGCAAGCCAATAAAATTGGCAAGGTGCTGCCGGTAGTGGACACCATCGAATCCGTGGATTCCATCGAACTGGCGGAAAAGATCGCCCGCCGTGCCACCATGCGCGGCATCACGGTCGGCGTGTTGCTGGAGGTGAACGAATCCGGCGAGGAATCGAAGTCCGGCTGTGCACCCAGCCACGCCATCGACTTGGCCCAGCGCATCGGTGCGATGGGCGGACTGCGCTTGCAGGGATTGATGACTATTGGTGCCCATGTGGATGATGAGCGCACGATTCGTGCGGGCTTCGCGCATCTGCGCCGCACTCGTGACCAGATTCTTGCCTCCGGTGCCGAAGGCACGGCCGACTGCACCGAACTGTCCATGGGCATGACCCACGACATGACCTACGCCATTGAAGAGGGCTCCACCATCGTGCGCGTCGGCACCGCCATCTTCGGCGAACGCGCCTTCATCTGATTGGAGCTATACGAAAAAAACGCCACTTGATAGCCAAGCGGCGTTTTTTTTCGTAAGGATTTTCGGCGTATCAATCACGCATAGATATTGCGCGGACGCATGTCCTCGGGCAGGCCGTCGAGCAGAATCGCCACGGAACCTTCCTCGAACACGGAGCGAATACCCGCGGCCAGCAGCGGTGCGCAAGACAGTACGGTCATATTCGGCAGGCGCTTCTCTTCAGGAATCGGCACGGTGTCCATAAACACGATTTCATGCGCGCCACAGTTGGCCAGTCGCTCCACGGCCGGGCCGGAAAGCAAGCCATGAGTGGCGACCAAGGTCACCGACTTGGCGCCGGATTCGTTCAGGGTGCGCACGGCTTCGCAGATAGTACCGGCGGTATCGACCATGTCGTCGATGACCACGCAGTCGCGGCCGTCGACATCGCCGATAATGCCATGTGCCTCGGCATGGTTCGGACGAGTAATATCACGCTGCTTGTGGATGAATGCCAGCGGCAGATTGCCTAGCTTGGCGGCCCACTGTTCGGACACCTTGATACGGCCGGCATCCGGGGACACGATGGTGGTGTTGCCCAGATCAAGGGCGGAACGCACGTAATCGAGCAGCACCGGCATGGCGGTTAGATGATCGACCGGACCATCGAAGAAACCCTGCTCCTGAGCGGCGTGCAGATCGACCGTCATAATGCGGTCGGCACCGGCGGCGTGGAACAGATCGAAAATCAGACGGGCGGTGATGGGCTCACGACCGCGGTGCTTCTTATCCTGGCGCGAGTAGCCGAGGAAGGGCGCCACCACGGTAATCGACTTGGCGGAGGCACGCTTCAAAGCATCGATCATGATGAGCTGTTCCATGATCCACTTGTTGATATCGCCCGAATGACACTGCAGCACGAACACGTCCGCACCGCGCACCGGTTCGGTGAAACGCACGTACATCTCGCCATTGGCAAAGTCATAGGACGTGGTTTCGAGGATTTCGGTTCCCAAGCATTCGGCCACCTTCTCAGCTAGCTCGGGGTAGGCGCGGCCCGTGACCAATACGAGTCGTTTATCCGGAGTGCCTTCAAGAATCGCCGACATGCGTTCGCATCCTTTGTTTGAGTCGCTGTGTGATTTACGCCTTAACCAGTGTACAAGCACCCCGCCGCAGCGAACGCCACGGCGGGGTGCTTATTTCGTAAGAGTGTTGAGATTGCCGAAATCACTCGGAGAACTCGACACTGACCTTATTGTCTTTGATGGTGAAGTTGCCGTTGACCTCCTTGCCTTCAAGCGTGTACGTCAGCTGGGCGCTCACGGTGCCATCGGCATTATTGGAGGTCTGCGAGATGCGCGCGTTGGTGATGCGCGTGTTCTCGCCCGAGGATGCCTTGCTGGTCAGCAGTGCGCGCTGGTTCGTATTCACGTGAGGATCGGCGATGGTGTTGGCCTTGTCGTAGTTGCCGGAGGAGATGGCGGCCACATAGCTGTTCGCAACGCTCTTCGCGCTGAACACGGCGGAAGACAGCACGCCATACACGATACCGAACAGCACGAGGAAGCCGGCCACGGCACCAACGATGATGAAGATTTTCTTCTGTTGCTCATTCATGGTGGTGGAGGTCGCGCCAGGTGCGGCTACCGGTGCCGCTCCGGGAGTGATGGGAGCCGCGGGCTGCGTGGGCTTGGCCAAAACGGTGGACATCGCGAAACCGGCAAGAATATGGGCATACCCTGTCCCGCCTCATATATAGACTGTCCAAGTTGCCCGAAGAGGCGGTGCCGGTTTGGTGCTGCGTCATGGGCTAACACGCATACACACTCCTGCCACGGAACGTCCGTGGCCGAATAGTCCGAAGGAGGTGGGTGATGTCTGCGCACAAGTACGAACTGATGTTCATCGCCGATCCTGAGCTGGATGAGCGCGGTCTGAAGAAGCTGACCGAGCAGTATCTGGAACTCGTCACCAAGGAAGGCGGCTCTTTCGATGAGCCCGATTACTGGGGCCGTCGCAAGCTCGCCTATGAGATTGCCGGTAAGACCGAAGGCAACTACGTCGTGGTGAAGTACACCGCCGAGCCCGCTACCAGCGATGAGCTTGACCGTGTTCTGAACCTCAACGAATCCGTGATCCGCACGAAGATTCTTCGTAAGGGCTGAATCAAGCGTTTAGTCAGCTGAACAGCTGGTATTCAAGGTAAGTAAGAAGGACCGTTATGGCAGGTGAAACCGTCATCACCATCGTGGGCAACCTCACTGCGGACCCCGAGCTGCGCACTATTGGCAGCGGTGCGACCGTGGCGAGCTTCACGATTGCTTCCACCCCGCGAACCTGGAATCGTCAGACCAACCAGTTCGAGGATGGTCAGGCGCTGTTCATGAGGTGCTCCGCTTGGCGTGATCTGGCCGACCACTGCGCCCAGTCCCTGAAGAAGGGCATGCGCGTGATTGCCACCGGTCGCCTCCAGCAGCGTTCCTATCAGGCACAGGATGGTTCCCAGCGAACCGTCGTGGAGATGCAGCTCGATGAGATCGGGCCCTCCCTGCGCTACGCCACCGCACAGGTGACTCGCCAGTCGTCCGGTCAGGGCGGCTTCCAGGGTCGTTCCGGTGGTTTCCAGGGTGGTCAGCAGTCCAATCAGGGCTATGGCAACCAGGGTGGCCAAGGTGGTTATGCCGGTGGCCAGGGCGGTTACAACGGTGGCTATCAGGGTGGTGGCGCTGGATACTCCCAGCAGTCTGCCGCTCCCGCCAACCCGTCCGCTCCTGCGGTCGACCCGTGGAGTAATGCCGGTGCATCTGATGCCGGTAGCTTCTCCACGTTCGGCGCTTCCTCCGATTTCGGCGGCGACGATTCCGACCCGGAGTTCTGATCAGTACTTGCCTCCCCGCTGCCAGCAGCAATCAATATCAAGATTTATAAGGAGAACATCATGTCACGTAAGAGGCCGCAACCGCCGGTCAAGCCGTTCAAGAAGAAGCCGAACCCGCTGAAGGCCGCCAAGGTCACCGAGATCGATTACAAGGACGTTGCGCTGCTGCGTAAGTTCATTTCCGATCGCGGCAAGATCCGTTCCCGTCGTATCACCGGCGTGACCGTGCAGGAGCAGCGTGAGCTGTCCAAGGCGATCAAGAACGCCCGCGAGATGGCCCTGCTGCCGTACGCCACCTCGGGTCGCTGAGTTAGGGAGGCTTTGAACAATGGCTGAAACCAAGGTTATTCTCACCAAGACCGTGTCCAACCTGGGCCATTCCGGTGACGTTGTCGACGTGAAGTCCGGCTACGCCCGCAACTACCTGTTCCCGCAGGGCCTCGCTTTCGCGTGGACCAAGGGCGCTGAGGCTCAGATCGTCGCTATGAAGCGCGCTCGTCTGGCCAAGGCCGTCGCCACCCGCGAGG
>ENA-OROR01000564-OROR01000564.1-human-gut-metagenome-genome-assembly--contig:-NODE-564-length-31848-cov-4.098009_pt1 | contig 31848 bp, 35 predicted proteins | sample MGYA00242135_ERZ509060 | MGnify/ENA primary metagenome ERZ509060 (study PRJEB26280, sample SAMEA2338742) | human gut metagenome | biome: human gut; feature: human-associated habitat; material: faeces... | reverse complement strand
AGGGAGCAGCCGAACAATCTGGCGCTGATGATATGTGCTGCAGTTTTGTTTATTGGAGTGGGGGTTGTATATGCAGGTGCTGCGATCAGCAGCGTATGGAAGATGAGCAGGGGAGGAGAAAAATCTCAGGAGGATGATCTTCAGATTGTGGAGAAAGAGGATTCGATGGAAACTTCACAGGAAACACGAAGAGAGATTCCGGATATTCAGTTCAAGCAGGAAATGCCGGAAAAGGAAGAAGCAAAAGAAGAAAAAGAAGCTCCGATTGATACAGAAGAACAATCGGACAGCCAATAGAAAAGAAAAGCAGTCAGAAATAGAAAGGAGCAGATAAATATGAGAATTGGAATGGGATATGATGTGCATAAATTAGTAGAAGGAAGAAAACTGATCCTTGGCGGTGTAGAGATTCCCTATGAAAAAGGACTGCTCGGACATTCGGATGCGGATGTGCTGCTCCATGCGATCATGGATGCGCTTCTGGGGGCGGCTGCACTGGGGGATATCGGGAAGCATTTTCCGGATACAGATCCTGCGTATAAAGGGATTTCCAGCATCAGACTGTTGGAGCATGTTGCCGATCTCTTAGAAGAACATCAGTTTCTGATTGAAAATATTGATGCAACGATCATTGCACAGAGACCAAAGATGCGTCCTTATATTGATACAATGCGCGAAAATATTGCCAAAGCATTAAAAATTGAGGCGGATCAGATTAATGTCAAGGCAACGACAGAAGAGGGACTTGGATTTACCGGAAGCGGAGAGGGGATTTCCTCTCAGGCAATCTGTATGCTGGAAAAAGTGATGAATTACAGCAGTGTGGATGTGACAGCGCAGACAGGTGGATGTGCCGGCTGTCAGGGGTGCAAAAAAGCATAGATGGGAGAACGAGGATGGAACTTCGAAGACTGGAAGAACAGGAGCACCAAAAGACCCGGAAGCTGTGGGAGGAAGTGTTTTCAGACGATACCAGGGCATTTCTGGATTATTACTATTTTATCAAGACAAAAGAGAATGAAATCTGGGTGATTGAAGAAGACGGAGAGATCCAGTCCATGCTCCAGCTGAATCCTTATCAGCTTCAGGTGGCAGAGCATCCGTTTTTATGCCGTTATATTATTGCAGTGGCCACAAGAGCACAATACAGAAGCCGGGGTTATATGAGCAGTCTTCTGCGAAAAGCGATGCAGGAGATGTATGGGAAAAAAGAGCCGTTTACATTTTTGATGCCGGCAGCAGAGGCAATCTATACTCCATATGATTTTAGGTTTGTATACAGCCAGAGGCAGGCGGTGTTTGAAAAAAAGGCAGAGACAGAATTGATCGAAGAGGAAGATGCAACAATGTTTCAGGCAGAAGAACTGGCTGCGTTTGCAAAGGAGCGGCTCTTTGGAACGGCTCGGGTATATGCAGTGAGAGACGCGCATTACTATCAGACACGCGTATTGGAGCAGCAGAGTGAAAACGGCGGAATCCGAATGCTGAAAAAAGACGGAAAGCTGGTGGGGATCTACTGCTATGCAAAAGAGGAAACCTGCGAAGTTTTAGAACCGCTGATCCTTCCGGGATATGAGACTGTATTTTGGGATTCCATATCCGGTTTGAGTGAGAAGCCGGTCAAAGTACTGGCGTGTCCGGAAGTGTTGGAGCCTTGTGCAAGGTCTGTGGAGAGGAAACCGATGATCATGGTACGGATTCTGCATCTTGAGACCTTGTTATCAGTGCTTACGGTCAAAGAGGGAGAAAGTCTTTCTTGTTCCTTTGCGGTCATTGATCCGATCTTGACTGGAAACAGCAGGATCTGGAAGCTGTGCAGTCAGGAAGATGGCAGGATACAGGTCACAGAGACAGAGGATTCTCAGGGAGTGCTGACAATCGGTGCGCTTACGGAACTTGTATTTGGCTATCGAAGTGCGGCGGATCTAAGAAAGGATCCGGACGTATGTCTTGGCAGAGAGCTGGAGTGTGAGCTGGAGAAAATTTCACCGCTCTCTCCGGTATTCTTGAATGAGATTGTGTGAAAGAAGTTGACAAAACAGAAAATTTTGCATAAGATATAATCTGGACTAAGAAATAAAAGCAAAGGCTTAGAACGAAAAGAGTATCTGGTCATACGCTCACAGAGAGGAATTGTCACCGGCTGAAAGCAATTCCGGGAAAGCGGCCAAAGAAGTGCATTCGGGAGCTGATTCTGCGAACACACAAAGAATGTCAGTAGCAGGGTACGTGTCGCATACGTTACGTGCAATGAGTGAAAGAACCAGATTCTTTTAATAGAGTGGAACCGCGGAAGAACTTCGTCTCTAAGTTGTAGAGATGAAGTTTTTTTGTTTTAAAATGGCAGAAAAGTCAGGAGGATGTCATATGGGAATGCTGTCTTATATCCGGGAAGAAATCCGGGTGGTGAAAGAACGTGACCCGGCGATCAAATCGAGTATGGAAGTGCTGTTATATCCCAGTTTTAAGGTGATCTTGCGATATCGGGTAGCGCATAAATTATATCTGAAAAAGCATTATTTTCTGGCCAGATGGATTTCCCAGCGTGCAGCCAGAAAAACGGGAATCGAGATCCATCCGGGCGCACAGATCGGGAAAGGGCTGTTTATTGATCACGGAAGCGGAGTGATTATCGGTGAGACCACAGTGATCGGAGATAACGTGACTTTGTATCAGGGGGTGACTCTTGGCGGTACCGGGAAAGAGCAGGGAAAGCGGCATCCTACATTGGAGGATAATGTCATGGTCAGTGCAGGCGCAAAGATATTGGGTTCTTTTACAATCGGAGAGAATTCAAAAATCGGAGCCGGTTCGGTTGTGCTGGAAGAGGTGCCACCGAATTGTACCGTAGTGGGAGTTCCGGGAAGAATCGTAAAGAGAGATGACAAAAAGGTGCTTCGAAGTGAAATGGATCAAATCAACCTTCCGGATCCGGTGCTCAGTGATATCAGAGAACTTCAGAAAGAGAGCAGAGAGCTTCACGATCAGCTGACGGAGATGGTACAGAAAATGAGATGTATGAAACAATGTAAAACAGAACAGACGGGAGAGGAGAAAAAAGATGAAACTGTATAATACAATGTCAAAAACAAAGGAAGAGTTCGTTCCATTGGAAGAAGGAAAAGTAAAGATGTATGTCTGCGGACCTACTGTTTACAACTTCATCCATATCGGAAATGCAAGACCGATGATCGTGTTTGATACGGTCAGAAGATATTTTGAATATAAAGGATACGATGTGAATTTTGTATCCAACTTTACAGACGTAGATGATAAGATCATCAAAAAAGCCAACGAGGAAGGTGTGACAGCAGAAGAGATTTCCAAACGCTATATTGAAGAATGTAAAAAAGATATGGAAGGGATGAATGTCAAGCCTGCCACCAAAAATCCGCTGGCAACAGAAGAAATCGGCGGCATGATCGATATGATCCAGACGCTGATCGACAAGGGCTATGCTTATGAAAAGAATGGAACAGTTTATTACCGTACCAGAAAATTTGAAGGGTATGGAAAGCTGTCACATAAAAATCTGGACGATCTGCAGTCCGGCGGACGTTCCCTTCTCGTGACGGGAGAAGATGAAAAAGAGGATTCTCTGGACTTTGTACTCTGGAAACCGAAAAAAGAGGGAGAACCTGCATGGGAGTCACCATGGAGTGAAGGGCGTCCTGGATGGCACATCGAGTGCTCGGAAATGTCCAAAAAGTATTTGGGAGAGCAGATTGACATTCATGCCGGTGGAGAGGATTTGATCTTCCCGCATCACGAAAATGAGATTGCACAGAGTGAGGCTGCCAACGGAAAAGATTTTTCCAAATACTGGCTGCACAACGGCTTTTTGAATATTGATAACCGCAAAATGTCCAAATCTCTTGGGAATTTCTTTACTGTACGTGAGATCGGAGAAAAGTATGATCTTCAGGTACTGCGTTTCTTTATGCTGAGTGCGCACTACAGAAGTCCGCTGAACTTCAGTGCAGAATTGATGGAGGCAGCAAAGAACGGTCTGGAGCGTATCGTGACAGCAGCAGAACATTTGAAATTCCTGCTCGAAGGCGCAAAAACAGAGAATATGACAGAAAAAGAGCAGGCAAAGATTGTAAAAAGTCAGGAATTTACCCGGAAATTCGAAAAAGCCATGGATGATGATTTCAATACAGCAGATGCAATCGCGGCAGTGTTTGACCTGGTGAAATTTATCAACACAAATACAGACGGGGAAAGCTCTAAAGAATATCTGCAAAACCTGTTGAGCCAGCTTGTCGCATTGACAGATGTACTTGGAATTATCGTAGAAAAAGAGCAGGAGATGCTGGCAGACGATATCGAGGCGCTGATTGCAGAGCGTCAGGCTGCAAGAAAAGAAAGAAATTTTGCCAGGGCAGATGAAATCCGTGACGAGCTGCTTGCAAAAGGAATCATTCTGGAAGATACAAGAGAAGGGGTAAAATGGAAAAGAGCGTAAATTTTGAATTCAGAGATCTGATGGAAGAGATGCTGCAGTTTGATCCGATGGATGTATCTGCATATTCTCCGCTTGTGCTGGCTTATATTGGAGATTGTGTATATGATCTGATCATCAAGAGCATGGTGATTAATCAGGGAAACCGTCAGGTTCAGAAGCTTCACAGAGAGACCAGCGGGTATGTGCAGGCATCTGCGCAGTCATTTATGATGCGTGCCATGCAGGAACATCTGACAGAAGAAGAACATGCTGTCTATAAAAGAGGGCGGAATGCAAAATCCATATCCCCTGCTAAAAACCAGTCTATTACAGATTATCGAAGAGCAACGGGATTTGAGGCACTGGTCGGATATTTGTATTTGAAAAAGCAATATGAGAGGTTACTGACGCTTATAAAAATCGGACTGGAAAGTCTGAAAGAAAATCAGGGAGAAGAAGATGCAGGAAAATAGGAAAGAATTTGATAATACAGAGCATACCCTTGTGATTGAGGGGAGAAATGCAGTGCTCGAAGCGTTTCGTTCGGGAAAGCCGATCGATAAAGTATTTGTGCTGGACGGATGTCAGGACGGACCGGTGCGCACCATTGTAAGAGAAGCGAAAAAGCATGATACGATCATCAATTTTGTGGGAAAAGAGCGGCTTTCACAGATTTCCGTGACCGGAAAACATCAGGGTGTAATCGCATATGCGGCTGCCTATGAATATTCGGAAGTGGAGGATATGTTAAAACTGGCAGAAGAACGAGGGGAAGATCCGTTTTTGATTCTGCTTGATAATATCGAAGATCCTCACAATCTGGGTGCAATCATTCGAACTGCAAATCTGGCAGGGGCACACGGTGTGATCATTCCCAAGAGAAGAGCAGTGGGACTGACTGCGACCGTGGCAAAAACTTCTGCAGGAGCCTTAAACTATACTCCGGTCGCAAAAGTCACAAATCTGGCAAAGACAATGGAAGAATTGAAAGAAAAAGGGCTCTGGTTCGTGTGTGCGGATATGGGCGGAGAATCCATGTATCGTTTGAACCTGAAAGGACCGATTGGTCTGGTGATCGGAAATGAAGGGGAAGGCGTGGGACGTCTGGTGAAAGAAAAATGTGACTTTGTTGCCAGCATTCCGATGAAAGGTGAGATTGATTCTCTGAATGCATCGGTTGCGGCAGGAGTACTTGCTTACGAGATTGTACGTCAGAGAACGATGTAAGGATAAAATGGAGGAAATGATGCAGAGAAACCGGTATGAAATGCTGACAGATGAAAATTTGATCGAAGAGCTGCGCGGCGGGGACTCTGCGATCACAGATTTTATCATGAATAAATACAAGCCCATGGTTCGAAAGAAAGCAAGAGCCATGTTTCTTCTCGGCGGAGAGAATGAAGATCTCATCCAGGAAGGGATGATCGGGCTTTTTAAAGCAATCCGTGATTATGAGACCAGGCAGGGAACATCCTTTGCAAGCTTTGCCGAACTGTGTGTCTCAAGGCAGATGTACAGTGCGATCGAGGCATCTCAGAGAAAGAAGCACCTTCCGCTGAATTCGTATGTTTCATTGTACGAAGAATCCGTGGAGGAGGGAAAGAAGGTTCCTCTGATCGATACCATTGAACCACAGGAGGAAAATAATCCGGAAGCATTGTATTTTGGAAAAGAGTTTACCGAGATTTTTTCAGAACGGCTGAAGGAGAATTTAAGTACGCTGGAGAATCATGTGCTGGAATTGCACCTGATGGGAACGGATTACAGGAAAATCGCAGAGCTTCTCGGAAAAAGCCCTAAGGCGGTGGATAATGCTCTGCAGAGGATTAAGAGTAAGGCACAGAAATTGCTGAAAAATGAATTGAGATAAAAAGAAGATGAATTTTATGAAGCAATGCTTGATTCTATTAGGCATGGTGGATTCATGAAGATGGAATAAAAGGTGAAAGTTTATCAAAATTATATAAAAAATATTGACAGAGCTTACCTAATTGATGTATAATATTAGTGTTGTGTTTATCACATAAGCTGCTATGGCGCAGTCGGTAGCGCGTCGCCTTGGTAAGGCGGAGGTCGGGGGTTCAAGTCCCCTTGGCAGCTTGATGAAAATAGCGTGCCGTCAAAGAGTTCCAGACATTCTTTGGCGGCACGCTGTTTTTGTGAAAACAGAAATTTTTGCCTGTTTATACAAAAAGAAAAAGCCGGGATACCATCGCCGGCTGAAAAAAGGGGGAAAAGTATATATGAAAAAGCTTTTTGCTTTGTATGCATATAATATAGGCGAAAAGTGTGAGTAAACTGTGATAGTTCTATAAAAAAGAAATGAAAAATTAAAAAGAAAATAAAAACTGCGGCAATATCTCTGATCAGACAGATACTGCCGCAATTTTTATGAATTTTCTTCCTCTTCTTCTACCAGCTTTAAAATATCAGTTAAATCGCATTTCAAATATTCGCACAGTCTGGCGAGAATTTTCAGATCAATTCTGGATATCTTATTCTTACAGTAGTTGTTTAATTGGGTTCGTTGTAAATTGCAGTTTTTGCAGACGGAATTTTTGCTGATTCCTTTTTCTTTCATTACTACGTCCAAATCAATGATTATCTTATTCATATCTACACCTGCCTTTCCTAAAGTATATGTGCAGTTGTATAAAAATATAAGATGCAATATAATATAGATGTAGAAATATACACCTGTATAAAAATTATAATGGAGAATGAACGTGAAAAAGAAAAGAGATTTCAAGTATATCATAATCATAGGAGTTCTGGCAGCGACGGGGTGGTTCCTTTTCCAGCAGAAACCGGACGTGCGGTCTACTACAGGCACTCATACAGATGGAGAGTACAGGCTTTGGGTAGAGGTGAATGCGAACAGATGGACGATAGAAAACAGAGAGCAGTTTGCAGAAAAGTTGTTGAAAATGATGGATGAAAATACATTTCAAAAGGTGCATTTCAGTGAAGATCTGGAAGAGCCGCACTGTATTATTTTCCGGGTATATCTCATGCCGTATCATTCGAACTGGGCATTTGAGGTGTGCTGCGGCAAGCAGAAAAAAGACACGCATCGTTGGGAGATACGTGTCCGCGAGAATCATTTATAATGTTTCAGAATCTAAAATAATCGTAAATGGTCCGTCATTAACAAGTGCAACCTTCATATCTGCACCAAATTCGCCGGTTTCCACGCAGGAAACAGACAGGCGGCATTTTGTGATGATATATTCATAGAGGGCATTGGCTTTGTCAGGAGCACCTGCTTCGATAAAGCTTGGACGGTTGCCCTTTTTGCAGTTGGCATACAGTGTGAACTGAGAAACCAGAAGAAGGCTCCCGTTTACATCTGCAAGAGAAAGGTTGGTTTTTCCGTTTTCATCCTCGAAAATGCGCAGACCGATCATTTTTTTGATCAGTTTGTCAGCAGTTTCCTGTGTGTCTGAATCAGAAACTCCGATCAATACCAGAAATCCTTTCTGGATTTTTCCGATGGTCTGATCTTCCACAGTTACGGAAGCTTCTGATACTCTTTGGATAATAAATCTCATCTCTAGAATCTCCTGTCTGTTTTATTTGATAATCCGGATCTCTCCGATTTTGTGGATTTCTTTTTTGGGCGCGTCTGCCGGATATCCCAGAGCAGCCATTCCGTACACGACATGATCGGAAGGAATTTCAAACTCATCAAGGAGAGCACGGACTTCAGGGTCATCACAGAGTGTGCGGAGCTGATTGATCCAGACAGAACCGATTCCGAAGGAATGTGCAGCCAGAAAGATGTTTTCCAGGGCACATGCATTGTCTTCCATACCGTGTGGATTTTCTTTTTGGTTGGAAGGGATGATAAGAACCTGTGGACGGTACATATCATAGCCCTTTCGTCCAAGTTTTCGTCCGATGAGTTCTGCCAGCTGCTGGATTTTTTCCTGATTGCAGAGAACCGTAAACTTCCAGGTCTGCTTGCCCATACCGCTTGGGGCATAGATGGCAGCCTGCAGGATCTCGTTTAATTCATTATCCGGAATTTCTCTTTGTAAAAATGCGCGGGTACTTCTGCGGGTAAGCAGATTTTCTATGATTGCATTCATATTCAATACCTCCTGAAATAAAATACTTTGATTCTTATTGTATACTTGTGTTCCGGGAAAGTCCAGAGAAACAGGTTACAGAAAGGAATCTTTTGATCGGAAACAGATAGTAACAAAACGTGTCGAAAAAGATCGGGAAAATGGAAAACGCAGAAAAGATTCCATACGGAAGTATGGTATACTTAATGATAGTGAAAGTGGCGTTTTCATACAGACCAGGAGGGGACGAAGGATGAAGAAAAATCTGGAGCCACTGAAAGATGCACTGGAAGAGTTGGCAGATTTTGCACGCAAAATGGAGCCAACAGAATATGCCTACTTCTACAGGCTGATGGAGCGCATGGAGAACAATGTGGAAATCTGTATTTTAGTGAGAGATGACAGATTGGAAAAACTGGAAGCAATTCTGAGACGGGACTGGAATCTGGTGAAGCGGATGTATGGTGATATGTGGAAAATGGATTTACAGAATGAGAAAGAGAGGTATCGATTTTTACAGCTGCTGACAGAGATTGAATGGTATCTGGAGGGAAAAGGCCTGATGCGTATGGAAGAAAAAAGGTATGGTTATGCGAATTGAGAGAGCGGCAGATGCGACCGAAAAGGTGGTGATCTGCCGCACTTTCTGTGTGTTGCGTCTTAAAAACGAATTTGGTATGATAAATAGCAGGAATACGGGAGCAAAGGAGATATTATGGACAGAACGATTTATGATAATTATGTAAAAATCTTAAGAAAAGAACTGGTTCCGGCACTGGGGTGCACAGAGCCGATCGCTTTGGCCTATGCATCGGCAAAAGCAAGGGAAGTATTAGGAGAGTTTCCGGAGCATATGACAGTCTGGTGCAGTGGGAATATCATCAAGAATGTAAAAGGTGTGAAGGTTCCTAATTCCGGTGGGATGAAGGGTGTGGAAGCTGCAGCAGTACTGGGGCTTGCAGGCGGTGATCCTTCTCAGGCGCTGGAAGTGTTAGAAGCCGTGACCCAGACAGATATCAAAAGAACGAAGGAGTTGCTTCGGGAATCATTTTGCGACTGCTGTTTAAAAGAAGGTGTGGCAAATCTGTATATCGAAGTTCAGGTTGTAAACGGAGAAAATGAAGCGACAGTCATCATTGAGCAGGAGCATACCAATATTACAAGGATCGAGAAAAACGGAAAAATTGTGTATGCGCACAAGAAAGAAGTGTCAGGGGAAGAAATTGAGGTGGATAAAAGTCTGTTGAATCTGGCAGATATCCTTGTGTTTGCGCAGGAAGTGGATTTAAATGAGGTACGAGATGTGCTTGCCCGGCAGATCAGGTACAATTCCAGAATTGCAAAGGAAGGTCTGGAGCATGAATGGGGTGCCCAGGTTGGGCGGGTGATCGCAGAGGAATTCGGGACGACTGTACAGTGGAAGGCCGTTGCTTCGGCAGCGGCAGGATCAGATGCCAGAATGAGCGGATGCTCCCTGCCGGTCATTATTAATTCTGGTTCCGGTAATCAGGGGATGACCTGTTCTCTGCCGGTGATCGAATACGGAAAAGAGCTGAAGAAGAGTGAAGAAGAGATTTATCGTGCACTGTGTGTATCGAATCTGGTAGCACTGAATCAGAAGCGTTATATCGGCTCCCTTTCGGCTTATTGCGGCGCAGTTTGTGCGGCAGCAGGTGCAGGAGCAGGGATTACGTATCTGTGCGGCGGGAATCTGGAACAAATCCAGAATACGGTCGTCAATACGATCGCGGATGCAGGAGGAATTGTATGTGACGGTGCGAAGCCAAGCTGTGCCGCGAAAATTGCAACATCCCTGCAGGCTGCAATCTTAAGTCACAAGATGGCAATGCGCGGACTGGTGTTTGGCAGCGGAGAGGGTCTTGTCATGGACTGTCCGGAAGATACGATCAAGGCAGTCGGATATGTTGGAAGAGCGGGAATGAAGCAGACAGATGTAGAAATCCTGAATCTTATGATCGGAAAGATAAAAATAGAAGATATTGAAAAATAAGAGAAAAATCAGCCTCATGTAAAAAGGGGCTGATTTTTGCAAGTAAAAGAAAAACAGATGAAACTTTTCAAAAGGAAATCCGGTCTAATGAGTGTAAAGCGGTTCAAAACAGCAGGAAAGCGGGGTGAGAGGTGATGAAATATCTGGTAAAAAAGGCACAGAAGAAAGACGATCAGGCATTTGTGGAGCTGATGGAGCGCTGTAAGAGCGGGATGTATAAAGTGGCAAGAAGTTATTTAAAGGATGATGCAGATATTGCGGATGCGATCCAGGAGACGGTGATCAATTGCTATGAACACATCGGGCGCCTGAAAAATGCAGATTATTTTAAGACATGGCTGACCAGGATCTTGATCAATAACTGCAAGGATATACTGGCAGCAGGAAAGCGGGTGTATCCTCTGGAGCAGATTGAAGAACAGGAGAATACGTGTATGGAGATGCAGAATTATGAATTTCAGGAATTGATGAACTCTCTGGATGAAAAATACCGGATCGTGCTTCTTTTGTATTACGGAGAGGGATTTAAGATCAAAGAGATCGCACAAATACTGGAGATGGATGAGAATACGGTGAAAACAAGGCTGTCCAGAGGACGAAAGAAATTTGAGCATGCGTATTCCATGTGTTAAAGAAGGAGGCAGTGAAATGAAGAAAGACTATTCTGTAGATGAGATGAAAAAAATTATGGGGAAGGATATGGATATCCCTGAATGCGTAGATGACGGAATGAAACGCGCATATGAACAGCTTGGAATCCGGACCACAAGAAGACATACCAGAACATACAAACTTTGGACAGGCCTGGCCGCAGCGGCAGTTCTGACAGCGGGGCTTTCCATCACGGCGTTTGCAGTGACAAAATATCTCAATGTCACGCGAAGTGAGGACGGGTATACCCTGCAGTATCAGATTGAAGTGGATACAAAGCAGAAAGAGGCGCATCAGATCAAGGTGGAGCCGACCTATATGCCGGAGGGGTATGAATATCAGGAAGAAGGACCGTATGGTGGAAAATGGCGCAACGAAGAAGCAGACAGTGGGATTTCGATCCTGCCGTATAATGCGGCAGAGCTATACAGGATGTCCAGAGTGGATGATTCGTTCCAGAAATTCCGCAAGGACAGCCGGGTGAAGACCGCAGATACAGAACATACAAAACTGGATCTGTTTCTGATGGACTCTGAGTATGTGGACAGTGAGAAGACCAATAAATCATTGTATCTGTTCAATGAAGAAGAGGGATATGGAATCCATATTCAAAGTACCAGTGATCTTTCGAAAGAAGAGATTGAGAAAGTAGCGGAAGGATTGAAAGTCACTGTTTTAGATGAGACAGTACCATACCCTTCAGAAGAAGAAATTCAGGCAGAAATTGAAAAGAAGGAATGGCTGAAAGAAATGGAAGCGCAGGCGGGAAATACAATTTCGGCAGAGAGCGTGCGCGTAGTTGGAGAAGAAATCAGAAATCCATTTCATGAGGAAGGTTCCACAGAATTTGAGGATATCCGCTTTACGGTAAAAGATATCAAGATCCAGGATACCCTGCCTTTGGATCAGTTCCCAAAAGAAAATTTTGTGGAATATGAAAAGATTGCGCCGTGGATCAATGAAGATACCTCTTTGAAACCGCATGAAAGATATCTGTTTGATGCGGGAGAGACGATTACAGCAGATACAAAAGCAGCAAAAGAAGCAGAGACCGTGAATTCTAAATATGTAGTTGTAACGATGCAGGCAGAGAATTGTTCTGATTTCCAGACAGAGTGGAATGCGGCTGACGGAGTCAGCATTGCGCCGGATCTGACTGCAATGAAAACCAATGAAGACGGAAGTCTGTCAAAGACAGATTATACGCTGACTAGTGCAAATGAAAATTATGAACTGCAGTGGCTGTCAAATGATATGGCATCTTTCCCGATTTATTTTGACAAGATCTACTATACAGAAGGTGTCCAGAGAATCAAGCATGCGCTGTTCCGGCCGCTGGCAGCAGGAGAAACATTGGAATATACACTGGTTTATGTGGCGGATGAGGATCAGTTGGATTCCTTATATCTGGATATCTATCCGGGATATGGAAACGCAGAGGAGGGTGCGGCCGCTCCATATGTAAAAGTAAAATAAGTAGTTTAGATTTCTTTACAGAAACTGGAAAAACGCCTATACTGTTAGGAAAAGAACGATTCGGACAGGAGGCAGACACAGATGGCGGCGTTTTTAAAAGAAATTGACAAGTTTTACGGGACAAAAGAGAAAAACAGGCAGGGAGAAGACCTGGAGACCTTTCTGGAGCACTACGATCCTCATAAGTATGAGACACCAAGCTGTACCACAGATGCGGTGATCTTTTCCAAAACAGGCAAGCTTTTGGATGTAAACCAGTTAAAGGTGCTTTTGGTACGAAGAAGCAATCATCCAAACATCGGGTTCTGGGCGCTGCCCGGCGGGTTTGCTGAAATGAGAGAGAATCTGGAAGATACGGCAAGACGGGAACTGGAGGAAGAGACGGGAGTCAAGGGACTTCCGATGGAACAGTTTGCGGTCTATGGAGATTATGACAGAGATCCCAGAACACGGGTGATCACCACCGCATATCTGTCCCTTGTGGAGGAGAACGATGTCACCGTACAGGCAGGGGACGATGCGGCGGATGCCGCCTGGTGCAGTGTTGATTTACAGAGAAAAGAAAGTCATCCGGGAGTTCTCGAAAGAAATATCTGGGAGCTTCGGATCACCAATGAGGAGAAAAAACTCGATACCTGTGCAGAGGTGGAAGAGATTCGCAGAGAGGGTCTGATCCGGGAACGAAAATACAGAGTGCTTTCAGGAGGAAAGATCGCGGTGGATCATGCGGCGATCCTCGTGCAGGCGCTGTGTCTTTTAAGAGAACGACTGGCAGAATAAGAAAAAAAGAACCGATACCGGCAAAGCAGAGAAAAACCTGCCGGTATCGGTCCTTTTTATTTTTTGCGGCTTCTTGAAATGTAAAAAATAAATCCAAGGCAGCCGAATGCGATCAGCATCCAGATCACAAAGGTGAGAGTACCCTGTGGATGGAACATGTCGTAGTATCCTTTCAGATAGATGACCACAACGATCCATGGCAGGATATGGGTCATGTAGAAGCGGACTTTTGTCGGAAACTTCAGCCCGTTGCCGCTGTTGGCCTCCTGTATGAAATGTTTCCATCCCCATCCGTTTTTATGGGTACAGAACAGAAGGTATACAACAGAACCCAGAGGAAGAATATTGTTGGAGACAATAAAGTCTTCCAGATCCATGATATTTGTTCCGGGACCCAGAGGCTGGAATCCGGACCACACGCTGAATCCGAGAATGCAGGGGATGCTTAAGACGGTGATCAGAACAATATTGATCCCTACCGCTTTCGTCCGTTTCCATCCGAACAGATCCATCCAGAAAGAAACAATATTTTCGAAGACTCCCACGATAGTGGACAGCGCCGCACAGAATAAGAACAGGAAAAATAAGGATCCCCAGATCCGTCCTCCGGTCATCTGTGTAAAAATATTCGGCAGTGTAATAAATACCAGTCCGGGACCTGCATCCGGTTCCACCCCAAATGCGAAGCAGGAAGGGATCACGATCAGTCCTGCCATCAGCGCCACACAGGTGTCCAGAAGTACGATGCTGACAGATTCTCCGGCAAGGGAGCGTTTTTTGTCCAGATAGCTTCCGAAGATCGCCATGCCTCCCATTCCGATGCTCAAGGTGAAAAATGCCTGGCTCATGGCTCCGAAGATCACGTTTCCGATTCCGTTTTCCACCATGCGGTTAAAATCCGGAACCAGGAAGAAGCGAAGTCCTTCCGAAGAGCCGGAAAGCGTCACAGAACGGATCGTCAGGATGACCATGATCGCCAGAAGACAGAGCATGGTCACTTTCATGATCTTTTCCACACCCTTTTGCAGACCGATGCTGCAGATGCCAAAGGACAGTAGGATGACCAGTACCGTCCAGAAGGACAGTGTAGGAACGGAAGAAAGCATGCCTGCATATTTTTCGGAAACTTCAGAAGCGGTTACCCCTGTAAATTCTCCTTTTGCCATGCGGAAGCAGTAGTAGAGCATCCATCCTCCGACCATGGAATAAAACATGACCAGAAGATAGTTTCCGGCGATGGCTGCCCAGCGTGCATAATGCCATTTGGTACGGGGCGGCTCCAGTGCGTTGTAAGAAGTAGCGATACTCTTCTGGCTGGCTCTTCCTACACTGAATTCACATACGATGATCGGAAGTCCCAAAATGACCAGAAACAGCAGGTAGACTAAAATAAAGGCTGCTCCGCCGTATTTTCCAGCCATGTAGGGAAACTTCCAGACGTTCCCAAGTCCGATGGCACATCCCGCAGATACCAGAATAAAGCCCAGACGGGAACCAAATTGTTCTCGTTTCATAATAACCTCCATAAACATACGATATTTTCTCCCCTGAAAGGAGTTTTCTTTAGAAGCTTCATCAGTATATCACGTTGGCGCGGCAAAGTAAAGAAAATGTTCAGCATGTACCTTGTCCAAATGGTGGATTTATGATAAGATAATCGGAAGAATGTTTGTACACGAGGAGGAATTTATGGAAAACGAAGCAGTTTCAAAAAATTTCATTGAACAGGAAATAGACAAAGACCTTGCAGAAGGCGTTTACGATCATGTGTGCACCCGTTTCCCGCCGGAGCCGAACGGATATCTGCACATCGGACATGCCAAGTCCATCCTTTTGAACTACGGACTGGCAAAAAAATACAACGGAACTTTCCATATGCGTTTTGACGATACCAACCCGACCAAAGAAAAAGTGGAGTTTGTGGATTCGATCAAAGAAGATATCCAGTGGCTGGGGGCTGACTGGGAGGATCATCTTTACTTTGCATCCGATTATTTTGAGCAGATGTACGAATGCGCAGTAAAACTGATCAAAAAAGGAAAGGCATATGTGTGTGACCTGACTCCGGAAGAGATCAGAGAGTACAGAGGGACACTGACAGAGCCTGGAAAGAACAGTCCGTACAGAGAACGCTCCGTTGAGGAAAACCTGGAGTTGTTCGAGGCAATGAAAGACGGAAAATTCAAGGATGGAGAGAAGGTGCTGCGCGCAAAGATTGATATGGCATCTCCGAATATCAATATGAGAGACCCGATCATTTACCGTGTGGCACATATGACGCATCACAATACAGGAGACAAGTGGTGTATTTATCCGATGTACGATTTTGCACATCCGATCGAGGATGCAATTGAGCATATCACACATTCAATCTGTACACTGGAGTTTGAAGATCACCGTCCGCTGTATGACTGGGTAGTCAGAGAGTGTGAGTTTGAGATGCCGCCAAGACAGATTGAGTTTTCTAAATTATACCTGACCAATGTTGTGACCGGAAAGCGTTACATCAAAAAACTGGTAGAAGACGGTGTGGTAGACGGATGGGATGATCCGCGCCTGGTTTCCATCGCAGCACTTCGCCGCAGAGGATTTACACCGGAGTCCATCAAGATGTTTATCGATATGTGCGGAGTATCAAAAAGCCAGAGCTCTGTAGACTATGCGATGCTGGAGTACTGTATCCGTGAGGACTTAAAGCTGAAAAAACCGCGTATGATGGCAGTACTGGATCCGATCAAGCTGGTCATTGACAATTATCCGGAAGATCAGGTGGAATATCTGGATGTGATCAACAATCTGGAGAATGAGGAGCTTGGTATGAGAAAGATTCCGTTCTGCAGAGAGCTGTATATCAACAGAGATGATTTTATGGAAGAACCGCCGAAGAAATATTTCCGTCTCTTCCCGGGCAATGAGGTACGTCTGATGCAGGCATATTTTGTAACCTGTACCGGATTTGAAAAGGATGAAGACGGCAACATCACAGTGGTACACTGTACGTATGATCCACAGACGAAGAGCGGAAGCGGATTTACCGGAAGAAAAGTCAAAGGAACGATCCACTGGGTACCGGCACCGTATGCAGTAAAAGCGGAAGTGCGCCTGTACGAGAATCTGATCGATGAAGAAAAAGGCGTTTATAATGAGGATGGTTCCATGAACTTGAATCCGAACTCCCTGACAGTCTTAAAAGACTGCTATGTAGAACCGAATTTTGAGGATGCAAAAGCATATGACAGCTTCCAGTTTGTAAGACAGGGATATTTCTGTATCGATGCAAAAGATTCCAGAGAGGATGCACTGGTATTTAACCGGATCGTGTCACTGAAGAGTTCGTTTAAACTGCCGAAATAAGCAGCGTGAAATTATGAATGAATTGACTATAAATCTTCACACAGCATCTGAGACACCGCTGTATGAGCAGATTTATCAGCATATTAAAAGAGAGATTCAGGAGGGAAGGATTACCAGCGGGGAAAAACTTCCCTCCAGTCGTTCTCTGTGCTGGTGATTGTCGGAATTGCAGCCGGCTATCTGTATCTGATCTTTCAGAAGGCCAGCAGTTGGTTTTTCGGAAAACTGAGAGAAAAAAATCTGGCAGTATTCAATGCCGTGCTTGGTGGACTGGTGTTGGGACTGATCGGTTCTGCATTACCGATGACCATGTTTTCCGGTGGAAATAATATTCAGGCTATGCAGTATGAATATTTGAAATATACACCTTATCTGTTGATCCTGATCGGTGTGGTAAAATTATTTCTGACCAATGTCTGCATTGAATCCGGATGGCGTGGCGGACATTTCTTCCCGATGATTTTCAGTGGATTGAGCATCGGATATGGATTTGCGGCAATTCTGCATATCAATGAGATTGTCAGCGTGGTGCTGGTGACAGGAGCATTGCTTGGCACGGTTTTACAGCAGCCGTTAGGGGCGCTTGCATTGTCTCTTGTCTTTTTTCCGGTCAAAGATATCGGCTGGATGCTGCTGGCATCCACGGTAGGTGGCTGTGTGCCGGTTCCGGTGGCACTTCGGTCAGATCCGGAGAAAAAAAGCTTTGTGTCTAATATGATACAGATGAAAAAACAGAAAAAATTTCTTCCAAATAAAGGATAGGCAGGGATGCATTGCTTTACAAGGAAGAAATGCTATGCTATTATTGTAAGAGTGTGTAATCGTTGTGTTTTCAGCGATCGCAAGAGTGAATTTGATATTCATAATAACATATAGATGGAGGAACACGAGAGTGAAAAAGTATGGTGTAAATGAATTACGAAGAATGTATCTTGACTTTTTTAAAAGCAAAGATCATCTTGTAATGAAAAGTTTTTCGCTGATCCCGCATAATGACAACAGTTTATTGCTGATCAATGCAGGAATGGCACCGTTAAAACCTTATTTTACAGGAGCAGAGATTCCACCGAAGCGCAGAGTTTCCACATGTCAGAAATGTATCCGTACCGGTGATATTGAGAATGTAGGAAAGACAGCACGTCATCTGACCTTCTTTGAGATGCTGGGAAACTTTTCTTTTGGTGATTATTTCAAACATGAGGCAATTGCCTGGTCCTGGGAGTTCCTGACCAAAGTGCTGGAATTGGATCCGGAGCGTCTGTATCCGTCTATTTACGGTGAGGATGAGGAAGCATTTGAAATCTGGACAAAAGAGGTCGGTGTACCGGCAGAGAGAATTACACGTTTCTATCGTGATGAGAATGGTGAGTGTGATAACTTCTGGGAGCATGGTGCGGGTCCTTGTGGTCCATGTTCTGAGATTTACTATGACCGTGGAGAGAAATACGGCTGTGGCAGCCCGGATTGTAAAGTAGGCTGTGACTGTGACCGTTTTATGGAAGTATGGAACAACGTATTTACACAGTTTAACGGTGATGGAAAAGGAAATTACGAAGAACTGGAAAATAAAAACATTGATACCGGTATGGGATTGGAACGTCTGGCTGTTGTTATGCAGGACGTAGATTCCGTATTTGATATCGATACTATGAAAGCAATCCGTGACAAAGTATGTGAGATGTCTCATAAAACTTACCAGACAGATGCACTGGATGACGTATCCATCCGTCTGATCACAGATCATATCCGTTCCGCTACATTCATGGTATCAGATGGTATCATGCCGACCAACGAGGGCAGAGGCTATGTACTTCGTCGTCTGATCCGTCGTGCGGCAAGACATGGTAAAATGCTTGGCATCGACGGACTGTTCCTTGCGGAACTGAGCAAAACTGTCATCAACGAGAGCAAAGACGGTTATCCGGAACTGGAAGAGAAAAAAGAATTCATTTTCCGTGTACTGACACAGGAAGAGGAAAAATTCAATAAGACAATCGATCAGGGACTTGCAATTCTGGCTGATATGCAGGCAGAGATGGAAAAAGAAGGAAAGAAAGTTCTTTCCGGAGAAGATGCATTCCGTTTGTACGACACATATGGATTTCCGGTAGATCTGACCGAAGAAATTCTGGAAGAAAAAGGATTTACGATTGACCAGGCAGGTTTTGAGGCAGCGATGGAAGAGCAGCGTACCAAAGCACGTAACGCACGAAAAGTAACAAACTATATGGGTGCAGATGCAACGGTTTATGATGCGATCGATCCGTCCGTTACAACTACATTTGTCGGATATGACCGTTTCTGTCATGATTCGGAAGTAACTGTTCTGACCAGCGAGACAGAGATCGTAGAAGCACTGACAGATGGTGAGGCAGGTACTGTTTTTGTAAATGAGACTCCATTCTATGCAACTATGGGTGGACAGACCGCTGATACCGGTTATATCCGCACTGCAGAGGGTGAGTTCCGTGTAGAAGATACGGTAAAAATGCTCGGCGGTAAAGTCGGACATATCGGCCGTGTGACAAAAGGTATGATCAAAGCCGGTGATACGGTTACACTGGAAGTAGATGCAAAGAGACGTTCTCTGATCGCAAAGAACCACAGTGCAACACATTTACTGCAGAAAGCATTGCGTAACGTACTTGGTTCTCATGTAGAGCAGAAAGGTTCTGATGTAAATCCGGACCGTCTGCGTTTTGACTTCTCCCATTTTTCTGCTATGACAGAGGAAGAGTTAAAACAGGTTGAGACTATTGTAAATGAAAAGATCGCAGAGGCACTTCCGGTAGAGACAAGTATCATGAGTCTGGAAGAAGCAAAGAAAACAGGTGCGATGGCACTGTTTGGTGAAAAATACGGTGATTCAGTCCGTGTGGTAAAAATGGGTGATTTCTCCACAGAGCTCTGTGGCGGTACTCATGTTGCAAATACCAGCGAGATTTCCGCATTTAAGATCGTATCTGAGTCCGGTATCGCAGCAGGCATAAGACGTATTGAGGCTCTGACTTCCGATGCATTATATGCTTACTATGATAAATTAGAGGAGATCATCAACGAGGCAGCAGCATTATTGAAAACAAATGCAGCAGGTCTGACAGAAAAAATCACACATTTGCAGGCAGAAGTAAAAGAACTCCACAGCGAGAACGAATCCTTAAAGAGCAAAGCTGCACAGGATGCACTTGGCGATGTCATGGATCGGGTAGAAGAAGTCAACGGAGTAAAACTTCTGGCAACCGCTCTGGAAGATGTAGATATGAACGGACTGCGTGACCTGGGTGATCAGCTGAAAGAGAAACTCGGCGAGGGTGTTGTTGTACTGGCATCTGCAAACGAAGGCAAAGTAAGTCTGATCGCTATGGCAACAGAAGGAGCTATGAAGCAGGGTGCACATGCAGGTAACCTGATCAAAGCAATCGCAGCAAAAGTTGGCGGTGGCGGCGGTGGACGTCCGAATATGGCTCAGGCCGGCGGTAAGAACCCGGCAGGAATCCCGGATGCGATCGCAGCAGCGAAAGAAGCACTGGCGGGACAGATCAAATAATAATAAGAATTGTGGGAGTACGAAGTACGGAACAATTCGTATGGCATCTGTTGACCCAGACATCATAAAAAAATATGCAAAAAGTTTGAAAAAACTATTGACATATCTACAAAAAATGATTATAATTGTCAAGCAGTGCAGTAAGAATATTACCCAATCAGTTGAATATGCACAATACGCAACTGGAGGGAGGTTAGGTGTGAGACTATGTCAAATGTAATCGTAAAAGAGAACGAGACTTTAGATAGCGCTTTACGCAGATTTAAGAGAAACTGTGCGAAAGCTGGTATCCAGCAGGAGATTCGTAAGAGAGAGCATTACGAGAAACCAAGCGTAAAACGTAAAAAGAAATCTGAAGCAGCTAGAAAACGTAAATACAACTAGTTCGAAGTTAATTGAAAGGACACTTCTGTGGAAGTGTCCTTTTGTCGTGTTTTTAGAATGTCGAGGGCATTCTTGTATTGAATGCTTATGTCCGATTTACAAACTCCGGGAAAAATATCATCGCATGGAATCTTAAACTGCGGGATACTTTTCCCGGAGTTTTTTGCTTTGTGCGTGCAGACAAAAGTTCTAACAAAATAGCAATGGCATATATTAGACTATGGCAGTGAAACAGGCTGCTGAATGGAGTGATAAAGTGGAACAGATTTTGAAATTGTTTCCGGTTCATATCAGAAAAGTCATGGAACAGGCAGAGGTATTTCAACGATTGTCACAGAAACTGGAGGAAATCCGGGTGCGTGTAAATCAGCCATTGGAACTGGTTACCGCTGATGGGGCATACTTCCTGAACAATGGCGCACTGGTCAGGCAGACGGACAGGCAATGTCTGTCCGTATCGGAAGAAGATTTAAGGCAGATGAGTACCCTGATGTCTCGGTATTCGCTCTATGCCTATGAGGAAGAGATCCGGCAGGGATTTCTGACAGTGGAAGGAGGACATCGAATCGGTGTGTGTGGACAGGTCATGCAGCTGAATGGCAGGATAAACAGAATCTATCCGATCCTGTATCTGAACATTCGTATTGCCAGAGAGCGAAAGGCGTGTGGAGCATTGCTTTATAAGCAGTTGTGGCGGGAACAGGAACCGGAAAATACACTGTTACTGTCCGCACCCGGAAATGGAAAAACTACCTTGCTTCGTGATCTGATCCGGCTGTTTTCCAATGGAGACGAAGCGCATCCGGGAAAAAGAATCGGGCTGGTGGATGAACGGTCAGAGATTGCCGGTTGCCTTCATGGAATTCCGCAAAATGATCTTGGCATCCGGACAGATGTGCTGGATGGGTGCCCGAAAGTGGAAGGGATGATGCTATTAATACGCAGTATGGCGCCTGAAATCCTTGCAGTGGATGAGATTGGCGGCAGAGAAGATTTTGCAGCAATGGAATATGCCATGCGCTGTGGTTGTCATCTGCTGGCAACGGTACATGCAGGAAGCCTGGAAGAACTGTTTCAAAAGCCAGGGTGGGACAAGTGCGGACAGGTGAAGTTATTCAGAAACTATGTAGTCATTTCAAAAGAGAACGGAGAACGCAGGTATACCGTATATGATGAACGCGGGATAAGCATTCCTCCTGCTTCAAGTGCGTAGAGTACTAAGCGGTAGGTAAGAGGATGCTTATGTCAGATCTTACTGTAATTCAATGTGACATTAAAAAGAAACAGGAGAGCAGGGACAGGATGTTGAAAGCAGCGGGGAGTATGTGTGTGCTGGCGGCGTGTATCGGCTTTGTACGGGAACTGCTCCGGACAGGCAGTTTACATAAGGAGTATCTGGAGGCATTGATTGAACTGACAGAACTGCTGTCAGCAGAAATCCGCTATGAACGGCTGCCGATACAGGAAGCTTTGCAGCAGATTCAGAAAAAAATAAGGCCGGAAATAGCTTTTGTGTTACGGCAGATGATAGATCAGATGAAAGATGGTACAGGAACGCCATTTTCGGAAATCTGGGAGCAGGCATTCCAGAAAGGAGGAAAGGAACTGTTTCTGACCGGAGAGGAGCTGGAAGAGGTATGTCGTATAGGAAAACATCTTGGATTTCTGGATCAGAGACAGCAGGAGGAGCATTTGCAGGGATGTCGGGAACGGCTGCAGCGTCTGCTGAGATTAAGGCAGAAGGAACTGGAGGAAAAGAAACATATGTACCGCTGTCTGGGGGTGGCAGCCGGGATTTTTGTGATTCTGATTCTGGTTTAGTCATTTACGGGGAGGATAGCGATGGATGTCAATTTATTGTTTAAAATAGCAGCGGTGGGGATACTGGTGACTGTGATCGGACAGGTTTTGAAGCACAGCGGAAGGGAGGAGCATGCATTTTTGGTCAGTCTTGCAGGGCTGATCATAGTATTGTTCTGGATCGTGCCTTATATATACGATTTGTTTGACAAAATAAAACATCTGTTTTCTTTATGAAAAACCGAAAACAGACAACAAATAGAGGTGGAAGATCATGGGAATCATTCAGATCGCAATGATTGGAATCGGCGCGGTGGCACTGGCATTGATGGTAAAACAGCAGAAAAGTGAATATGCACTGTATCTGAGTCTGTCTGCAGTGGTTCTGATCCTTGTTTTTAGCATGAACCGTTTACAGGTTGTGATGGAGACCATCCGGAAAATAGAACAGTATACCGGAATAGATGTTGCTATGCTGAAAATACTGGTGAAACTGATGGGCATTACCTATGTGGCAGAGTTTGCGTCCGGAATCTGCAAGGATGCGGGATTTTCAGCAATTGGAAGCCAGGTCGAGATGTTTGCAAAGTTTTCAATCATGGCGGTCAGTGTACCGGTGCTTCTGACATTGCTGGAAACAATCGAAGGACTGCTGAGTACCTGGAAGTAAATCGGATGCAGCCTCCGGCGGGGCGCACATTGGCCGGTGGACAATGGTTTTGCACCGACCGAAACAGAATGTAGATTTGCAGAGATGCTGGGATTTGCGTGAGACAGGAGGGACAGGCATTGTATGCGAAGGAAAGCACGGCACAGCGTATATGGAATCACAAAAACAGATACGGATGGGGCATGATATTTTTGCTTTTGAGCGTGTTCGTTGTGTGGTTTTGTGTTCCAAAACAGGTACGGGCGGCCCAGAATATTGCGCAGACAGAGGCCAGTCAGCAGGAAGAACTGCTGTCGGATCTGCCTTTGTCAGACATTCAGAAGGTGTTGGAGCAGAATACAGATACACAGGATCTGACCTTTCGGGAACTGGTCAGGCAGCTGATGCAGGACGGAGAGTATACGGATAAGCGGACGCTGGTGCGGCAGGTTTTTGATCGTGCATTTGGGGATGTGGCCGAAGGAAAACAGCTGTTTGTACAAATACTGATTCTGACGGCGGCCTGTTCGTTTTTGCAGAATTTTATCCATGTGTTTGAGAACAGCCAGATTTCAAAAACAGGGTTTTATCTATATTTTTTACTGCTGATGGGGCTGTTGCTCCGGTCCTATCTGCTCATTCATGGAATTCTGGAAGATGTATTGGGACAGGTGATTGATTTTATGGAAGCATTGTTGCCCGCATTTTGCATGACGATGGTATTTTGCAGTCAGAAGGTAACTGCGGTAGGATTTTATCAGCTGTCTCTGATCGTGATTTATTTGATTGACCGGGTACTTCTGTATATTGTAATACCGGCGATCCATGTCTATGTGGTGCTTCAGATGTTGAACTGTATGACGGAGGAAAAACTGATTTCCAGAATGACAGTCCTGCTGAAACGGGGACTTATCTGGGTAATGCGTCTGCTGCTGGCAGGGGTGACGGGAATGAATGTGATCGAACGGATGATTGCCCCTTCTGTGGATAATCTGAAAAAAATGTCGGTGACACAGACCATCAGCATGCTGCCGGGACTTGGAAATACAGCACAGGCGGTGGGAAATATTTTCTTTGGATCGGCGGCGGTGATCCGAAACGGAATAGGAACGGCTGCAATGATCGTGCTTGTGTGCCTGGCGCTAGGGCCATTACTGAAAATGCTGGTGTTTTCTGTTTTCTATAAAGTGGCAGGGGCACTTTCGGAGCCATTTTCCGATAAGCGGATCTGTGGCTGTATTGATTGTGTGGGGGATGGGGCATTACTTTTGTTTCGTGCGCTTGGAACCGGAATTTTATTATGTATGATAACGATAGCGGTGGTGGTGACGGCAATCATATGACAGAGATGCTGGAATGGGTAAAACGAATGATATTTCTTGGGATATTTCTGACGCTTTTGCTGCAGGTATTGCCGGCGAATGCTTATCGGAAATATGTGCGTTTTTTTGCAGGGATGGTGTTTGTAGTGACAATTTTAAATCCATTATTTTCCGTGTTGGGACAGAAAAATGTAGAACAGAGGATGGAGCGGGAATTTGTCCGGGAAGATATCCTGCAGAGCAGGCAGCTTGATTTTTCGAATATGGAACGACAGCAGAAAACATATTATGAGCGACAGGTAAAGGAAGTGGTGGAGCAGATGGTAACAGAACTGGGAAATTCCTGTGGTGTGCCGGTGCAGAAAGTGGAAGTGACGCTGACGCAGGATACCGGTGCCGTTGCACAGGTGACCGTGTGGACGGCGGTTTCCGGGAAAACGATACAGCAGGAGATGCGCAGGCAGACAGCAGAAGCCTGTGGAATCGGAGAGCAGCAGGTGGAGGTGTATGGCAGCTGATGGATTGGAATGGTTTTCTGCGGGAGAAAAAGTGGAAACATGTGAAAAAGGATCAGTGGCTCATTTTATTTCTGGCGGGTGTTCTGCTTCTGATCATTGCGATGCCTGCCGGCAGGAAAAACAGTGCAACATCGGATGTGGAGATGAATACGCAGAATAGCCAGAGTGCAGTAACGACACAGGGCGGTTCTGATTATGAAACATATGGGGCGGCACTGGAACAGCGCCTGGAGACAATATTACAGAGGATGCGAGGGGTTGGTGATGTGCAGGTGATGATCACGTTCCGGGATCAGGGAGAATCCATAGTGGAAAAAGATGTGACGATGCGGGAGGATACGCAGGAGGGAGAGCAGAAGGAAGGGGAAACGGATACGGTCAATGGCGGATCCGGCAGCTGTGAGAACAGTGAAACGACGGTTTATGCCCGGTCTGACGGAGATGAAACCCCATTTGTGAACCGTGCGATCCTGCCCAAAATCGATGGTGTTCTGATCGTGGCGGAAGGCGGAGATGATTCCGAAGTGAGAAAAAATATTTCTGAGTCGGTGGAGGCATTATTCGGACTGGATGCACATAAAATAAAGATAGTTAAAATGAAAACGAAAGGAGATTCCAATTGAAGAAGATATTTCGCAAAAATCAGATTATTATTACCGCACTGGCTTTGATGATCGCTGTGGCAGGTTATATCAGTTACACAAGGGCAAATGTAGCAGAAAATGACGCAATCCAGACAGCAGGAGAAACCAATGATATTTCAGATGGCGAGCAGATTGGAGAAATATTTACGGATACGGAGGACAATACCCAGGCTGCCAGTGCAGCGGATGCGCAGGCAGAGGAACGCTCCGGGCAGGATACAGAAAACTCAGGGGCCGGATCTGAGGCCCAGACAGAGGCCGATGGGGGAAATGCAGAGGAAATACAGAATCCGGGAGAAACGGTGCAGACGTCAGCCCAGGCACAGAGTCTGGCGTTTGCATCGGAGGTGAAATTAAACCGGGAGCAGGTGCGCTCTAAGAATAAGGAGACACTGATGGAAATCATCAATAATACATCCATTGCGGAGGCACAGAAACAGGATGCCATTGATTCTATGATCCAGATGACAGATGTTGCGGAAAAAGAAAATGCGGCAGAGATTTTGCTCGAAGCAAAAGGATTTTCCGATGTCGTGGTAAGTATTACGGACAATGAGGCAGACGTTGTACTCAATATGGGCGATGTCACCGATGCAAAGCGGGCACAGGTGGAGGATATCGTGAAGCGTAAAACCGGAATTTCTGCGGAAAATATCGTGATCACACCCTTGAGCCAGTAACTAATAGTTCTGTAAAAAAGCGTTAAATGAGATTATTTGATGAACATAAAAAAGGGGAGTGTGTTATACTGTAAGCAGAAATGCGGATTGTGGATGTCCGCTTTACAATCTGCGGAAGCCAAATGCTTTTTCAGGAAAAATAAAACGAAGACAAGGGGGAACAGCAGATGAAACGTATATTTTTAATTGTTCTGGACAGTTTTGGGATTGGTGAGATGCCGGATGCAGCAAATTATGGGGATGAGGGCAGCAATACCCTTGGAACCGTGGCAAAAAGCCCGGAGTTTTCCATGCCGAATATGGCAAAGCTTGGATTATTTAATATTGACGGGGTGACGGCGAAAACGCCGTGTGCGAAGCCGGAAGGCATCGTTGCACGTATGACGGAGCAGTCTGCCGGAAAGGATACGACTACCGGACACTGGGAGATCGCAGGACTGATCTCAAAGAAACCGATGCCCACCTTTCCAAATGGTTTTCCGCAGGAATTTCTGGAGGCATTTTCAAAGGCTGTAGGCCGTAAGGTATTGTGTAACCGGCCGTATTCCGGCACGCAGGTCATTCAGGACTACGGTGACGAGCATATGCAAAGTGGTGCATTGATCGTTTATACGTCTGCGGATTCGGTATTTCAGATTGCAGCACATGAGGATGTGGTTCCGGTGGAAGAACTGTATCGGGATTGCGAGATTGCCCGGAGGATGCTGCAAGGGGATCTGGGGGTTGGCAGAGTCATTGCGCGGCCGTTTGTTGGTACATCCGGTCACTATACACGGACATCCAGACGCCATGATTTTTCCCTGGAGCCGCCACAGGATACGATGCTGGATGTGTTGAAAGAAGCGAAATATGATGTGATCGGTGTCGGTAAGATCAACGATATTTTTGCAGGAAAGGGTATTACAGAATTTGTCCGGACACAGGACAATGCGGATGGTATTGAGAAGACATTGGAGTATATGAAGCGTGAATTCAACGGACTCTGCTTTGTAAATCTGGTAGATTTTGATATGTTGTATGGACACAGAAATGATGTGGCGGGATATGCAAAGGCACTGACTTATTTTGACCGGCAGCTGCCACGGATTCTGTCTGCCATGGAGCCTGAAGATGTTCTGATGATCACAGCAGACCACGGCTGTGATCCGGGTACTCCGTCCACGGATCATTCCAGGGAATATACGCCGTTTGTGATGTATGGAAAAAATCTGGCACAGGGTAAAAATCTCGGAACCAGAGACAGCTTTTCGGATATCGGAGCAACGGTCCTGGATTACTTTGGACTGTCCGGCGGGATTGCAGGAAAAAGTATGCTGTAAGAGCCCGGTACAGAGGCAGACAGATCGTTTGGGCTGTTTTCCGCTCTGTTTTCAGGAACGGTGTGCGGAACCGTTGTGTGACGGTTCTCTCTTGACAGATGTTTTTCCCTTTATTACAATAGATAAGATTGAGTAGAAAGATTCAGAGTCACAGGCCATGACAGAGCAGATCAGGCGGCACAGATCAGGCAGAATAGTGGCTCACGGGAAAAATAGAAGTTGGAGGGCTTAATGGCTGATTTACACAAAGAAATAGAAAAAAGAAGGACATTCGCGATTATTTCTCATCCGGATGCCGGAAAAACAACATTGACAGAGAAATTTCTGTTATACGGAGGTGCGATCAATCTTGCAGGTTCCGTAAAGGGAAAAGCAACGGCACGACATGCGGTTTCTGACTGGATGGAGATTGAGAAGCAGAGAGGTATTTCTGTCACTTCATCTGTATTGCAGTTTGAGTACGATGGATTCTGTATCAATATTTTGGATACTCCGGGACATCAGGATTTCTCAGAGGACACCTATCGTACTTTAATGGCAGCAGACTCTGCGGTCATGGTCATTGATGGTTCCAAAGGTGTGGAGGCACAGACACGTAAGTTGTTTAAAGTATGTGTTATGCGCCACATTCCGATATTTACTTTTATCAATAAGATGGACCGGGATTCGAATGATCCGTTTGATCTGCTGGACGAGATCGAAAAAGAACTGGGAATTGCAACCTGTCCCATCAACTGGCCCATCGGTTCCGGTAAGAATTTCAAGGGTGTGTATGACCGCAATACGAAAAAGGTCATGACATTCTCAGATACCATGAAGGGAACCAAAGAAGGTGAAGAAAAAGAATTTGCCCTGGATTCAGAGGAATTATTGACTGAAATCGGGGAAGACTATAAAGAACAGCTGGAAGAGGAAATCGAACTGTTAGACGGAGCAAGTGCAGAGTTTGACATGGATCTGGTATCAAAAGGACAGCTGTCACCGGTATTTTTCGGTTCTGCTTTGACAAACTTTGGTGTGGAGACATTCCTGCAGCATTTTCTTCAGATGACCACATCTCCGCTGCCGAGAGTCTCAGATAAAGGTGAGATCGATCCGTTCTCTGAGGATTTCAGTGCATTTGTGTTTAAAATCCAGGCGAATATGAACAAGGCACACCGAGACAGAATCGCATTCATGCGTATCTGTTCCGGACAGTTCAAGGCGGGCATGGAAGTTTTCCATGTACAGGGGAATAAGCAGTTGAAACTTTCCCAGCCGCAGCAGCTGATGGCACAGGAGCGTAAGATCGTGGAGGGAGCGTATGCCGGAGATATTATCGGTGTATTTGATCCGGGTATTTTTTCTATTGGAGATACCCTGACCACCGCAAAGGAAAAATTTGCGTTTGAAGGAATCCCGACTTTCGCACCGGAGCATTTTGCAAGAGTACGTCAGCTGGATACCATGAAACGAAAACAGTTCGTCAAAGGTATTTCCCAGATTGCGCAGGAAGGTGCGATTCAGATTTTCCAGGAGTACAATACCGGTATGGAAGAGATTATTGTGGGTGTGGTAGGTGTCCTGCAGTTCGATGTCCTGAAATTCCGTCTGGAAAATGAGTACAATGTAGAAATCCGTCTGGAAAATCTGCCATATGAGCACATCCGCTGGATTGAGAATAAAGATATTGATCTGGATCATCTGAGTGGTACTTCTGATATGAAGAAGATCAAAGATCTGAAGGGCAATCCGCTGCTGCTCTTTGTCAATGCATGGAGTGTTGGCATGACATTGGATCGAAACGAAGGCCTGGTGCTGTCTGAGTTTGGTACGAATTAATCTTATTTTCGGAAAAATGCAGACGCGGTAATTATGAGATTTTGTATATAGAAAAATTGCTTTGTTTACGGAGGAAAATAAAATGGAAATTCTGGAAGTTACAGTTGAAAATTTTGATGAGAAAGTATTAAACAGTGAAAAACCGGTGATGCTGGATTTCTGGGCAACCTGGTGCGGACCGTGCCAGATGCAGGCACCGATCTTTCATGCTTTTGCAGAGAAACATGCAGATACCGCTGTATTTGGTAAAGTAAATGTGGACGAGCAGATGGAACTGGCACGTGAGTTTGCGGTTGCCAGCATCCCGACGATCCTGGTAATCAAAAATGGCGAGGTAGCTTACCGTGCGGTAGGTTTACAAAACGAGGAGGAACTGCAGAAAGCACTTGCATAGGGTGCAGAAAAGATAAAAATACAAAAAAATTGCTGTCGGATGTGGTACCGGACAGCAATTTTTTTGTACAACATATAAGAATAGCCGGAGAAAATGAGGCGCTTTTTTCTATATGACAGAAGCCGGTGAGAATGTTATAATCGGGATTGACTTTTGAAGGTATTTATAATATGATAGGAACAGACAACGAACAAATGTTCACATACAGCAGCAGAGGCTGTCTGTTCAGATAAGGAGTAAAGCATGGCAAAAAATGATAAGATGGAAGCGCAGAAAGAAGCAAAATTAAAAGCGTTGGATGATGCGATCGCACATATTGAGAAGCAGTACGGAAAAGGATCTGTTATGAAGCTGGGAGATCCAAGTGTACATATGAACGTGGAGACGGTTCCTACCGGATGTCTGAGTCTGGATATCGCACTGGGACTCGGTGGTGTGCCGAGAGGACGTATCATTGAGGTATACGGCCCGGAGTCCAGCGGTAAGACAACGGTAGCCCTGCATATGGTAGCGGAAGTGCAGAAGCGTGGCGGAATCGCAGGATTTATTGATGCAGAGCATGCACTGGATCCGGCTTATGCAAAAAATATCGGGGTAGATATTGATAATCTGTATATTTCACAGCCGGATAACGGTGAGCAGGCACTGGAGATCACAGAGACAATGGTTCGTTCCGGCGCGGTAGATATCGTCATCGTCGATTCCGTAGCAGCACTGGTTCCAAAGGCAGAGATTGAGGGCGATATGGGAGATTCCCATGTGGGTCTGCAGGCACGTCTGATGTCACAGGCACTGCGTAAACTGACCGCTGTGATCAGCAAATCCAACTGTATCGTTATCTTTATCAACCAGCTGCGAGAGAAAGTTGGTGTGATGTTTGGAAATCCGGAGGTAACCACCGGCGGCCGTGCATTGAAATTCTATTCTTCCATCCGTCTGGATGTACGTCGTGTGGAAGCATTGAAACAGGCAGGAGAGATCCTTGGAAACCATACCCGTATCAAAGTAGTAAAGAATAAGATTGCGCCGCCATTCAAAGAGGCAGAGTTTGATATTGTGTTCGGACAGGGCATTTCCAGAGAGGGTGATATCCTGGATCTGGCGGCCAATACAAACGTGGTAAACAAATCCGGTGCATGGTATGCATATAACGGCGAGAAAATCGGACAGGGCCGGGAAAATGCAAAGAAATTTCTGAAAGAAAATCCGGAAATCTGTCAGGAGATTGAGGCAAAGGTACGGGCATACTATCATCTGGACGGAGAGACAGCAGAGACAGAAGAGCATGCTGTGACAGAACCGTCGGGAACGGATGATATTGTTCCGATGGATGCAGAATAATGCAGATAGAAGAAATTATACAGGGAAAAAAAGGAAAGCTGATCATTCGTGCAGAAGGAGGGCTTTCCTTTCCTCTCTATGAAAAAGAAGCAGCGAAGTACCGTTTGACAGAAGGCGGGACACTGACGGAGCAGGAATGGAATGAAATATGCAGCGAAATCCTGGAAAAACGGGCAAAACGACGGGCTATGTACATTTTGCAGCGCATGGAGCGCACGGAGTGTCAGCTGCGCCGGAAACTGCAGGAGAACGGTTATCCGGAAGAAATCGTGGAGTGTGCCATGGATTATGTGAAGTCTTTTCATTATGTGGATGATTACCGTTATGCATGTACTTATATCCGGTATCATCAGTCCGAGAAAAGCCGTCTGCAGATAAAAATGAAACTGTATGAGCGTGGGGTGCCCTCTGATCTGATCGAGCAGGCACTGGAAGACGAATATACAGGGGAAGAAGACCGTCTGATCGATCGTCTGCTGGAAAAGAAACAGTATGATGCTGATACGATGGATCAGAAGGAAAAACAGAAGATTTATCAGTATCTGATGCGGAGAGGATTTCGTTCAGATGCGATACGGCGCAGAATGAACGCAGAATAAGCATTCCCCCGCTTCAAGTGCGTAGAGCACTAAGCGGTGGG